>SKEP01001588.1_pt1 | contig 11858 bp, 8 predicted proteins | sample 4826901 | NCBI WGS metagenome assembly SKEP01 (sample SAMN11008806, study PRJNA524170) | human gut metagenome | biome: Human fecal sample; material: Feces; isolation source: fecal sample from pouch patient p4, p43, p49, p54, p55 | host: Homo sapiens | place: Israel: Tel-Aviv | collected 2014-03-20
CTTCCATACATTCTTTCAGAAAACTGTCAACACTTTCATAATTCTCCATGTTAGAATATGTTACCATTGTTGTAACCGGACATCCTGCATCCTTTAGCATCCTTTAGCTTCCTCTGCATTTCCAAAACCGTTTGATCATCCAAAGCAACATTAGATGCTATCCCTTTATCTGCAGTTTCATAAATGTCAAGATAAAGTTCCATCTGCTTTTTACAGTCAGTCTCAGCTTCTTCCCTTTTCTGTTCATCTATCGGAAGGTCGTAGCCCTTTTCCCATTGTTCTGCAGCCTCTTCCTCGGCACTTTTTATCTCCTCCGTGGAAGATACATCTTCCGTATCTTTCACAAGAGATTCATCCACAATACTATCTTCTTTTCCACAGGCACATACGAAGCATCCAATCAGAAATGCCATACTCAGCAAAATGCTTTTTTTCTTTAATGCCATAATATCATCCTTTCTTTCAAAGCAAATTTAATGTGCTTTTGCTATTGGCGGCAGTTCCAACTCTATTTGTTCTATAGAATTGGAAAGATACCTGAAAGTTCCGTCTTCAAATGGCTGGACCACAACCGTATTCCGAAAAGCGAGATCAGAATTATAATCCGGCCATACTCCATCCACGATAAGTGTAATCGTTCCATCCGCATTTTTTGTATAGTCAACTACTTCTCCGAAAGGTGGGTATGGACTGGCATAAATCATCTCATATTCATAGCTATTGCTGCCCTCATCATATCCACAATGCTCTCTCAACTGTTCTACCGATACCGGAAAATAAGTAGTCATTATCCTTTCATATTCCTCTGCCGGAATCTTCCAACCTTCAGTTTTCAGATTTTCCCCCGTAGAAATCCTATAAACATCTTCATACATACAAGACATCAGAATGTCCTCCACATTGCTGCTATCCCAATCTGTAACGAGCAGATTGTAATTCACATAACTTAGTCCTGATATGTATTTCTCCGTCAATTCCCGACAGTCTTCCGGAAGCGGTTCTATTCTCCAATACTGTCTCAAACTTGCATGTGCAATCACATATTCATATGCGTAGATAAAATATCCTTTTTCGGTCAGTTTAATCTCAGCCACATTACTTACCGAAGTTCCCTGTATTTCTGGCATACCACCTTCTCTCCACCGAATTCCTATGTAATAGGTCTGCAACTCACCTTTCCGATAGATAAAGGTAACTGCTCCAATCAGCCCATCTCTCTGTACTTCAAATACCGTAACCATCGAGTCTTGTCCATCCAGGTAATCTGCATAAAATGCTTCGATTGCTTCATGATTTTGCATAGCAGTATCTTCTTCAACACTTACCAGACCGTTTCTGCCCAATTGCTCCACCACAGCTTTCCTCTGCTCTTTGGTAAATTCGCTAATACCGGAAGAGTAGCTTAGTGCATCTGCAATTACAATATCCTTATAGATTTCTCTGACCGATTCTGCTGCTGACAAAACCGTACTCTGCAGTTGCTCCTTCTCCTCTTCTGTAAGGAGATCATCACTGGCTTGCGGAATAAACCAATATGCTGACTCTGTGGAAGTTTCCGCATTCTCGGCTTCTTCTGTTTCTGCTTCGCTATTTTCGATTTCTACAGGTGGCTCCCATACTTCTTCTGCCACCTTTTGCTTTTCTGTATGCAGTTCTCCCCAACAGACCACTCCGGCTATTACGAAAATCAACAGCAGCAAAATCGGAAGACCACATCTTCTAAGCAGCCATTTCACATCTTCCATTATTCGCCTCCGTATAATTCTTCCCATTCTTCTAACGTCAACCGTGGCGTATGCCATGTTTCCTCAGAATTATCCTCGGAGGGTATAATTCGATTGGATACATATTGTACCCCGCCATCCTCCAAAGGACGAACCACAACCTCGTGGGCATATACTTTGGAATTTCCCGAATATGGAAATACCACATTAGCAGTAAGTGTAATTGTTCCATCACTGTTCTCCGTATACCCGATTACTTCTGAATATGGGTATTCCGGATACTCTACTTCTTCGAAGCCTCTCGGTTTGTATTCATAGGTCGAATCCTCCGAATCATAGACAGTTTTGGATTGCAGCGTTTCACTATCAATATTGAAATATTTCATAATAACGCTTTCAAATTCCTCTTTTGGAATCCGATAAACTGCACTGACTGACAAATTGTCATCTGCAACATAAGGAACATACTGACCATTCACTTTTGGATAAAGAATGTCATACATATCATAGAAATTCAAATCCCCAAAATCTTCTTCACTCCAATCCACAATAAACATATTATTCTGTTCAAAGCTGATTGGAAGAAGATATTTCCGACTCAGTTCCCTATATGTTTCATCCAATGGCTGTACTCGTAATGCGGTATGCTCCTCTGCTCCACTCAATGTAAGAACGTATAATTCTTCTGAAAACCAGACACCAGAAAACATCAGGTAACCTTCTTCTGTATAATTCCAATACTCTGCTTGATACCTCCCAGTAACTTCTTTCTGTATTTCTCCATTTTCGTATCCATAATAGCTTCTGACCACATCTACATTTCCGTCTTTTGTGTGCAAATCGTATTTTACAAATCCGCCCAAATAGCCGACTTCAAGAATCGTTATATCTGCTTCTTCCTGTGCATCCACCTTTTCACAAAATTCCAGTACCTGCTCCGCTTCCGTCATATTCACTTGATTTCTGCTGTCAACAGCAGGATACTCGTTTTCTCCAAGACGATTTACAATACTCCGAATTATTTCCAAATCATCTAACTTATTTTCCTCTGCTGCCTTGTCATAAAGATCTATGCAGATGTTTATAATTTCTTCTTCATTCTCCTGTTCTTCTTCTGAAACGTCCTGAACATCAATTACTGTTTCCGAAACTGTATCTTCTTCCGATGGTGTATCGCTACACCCCGAAATACTAAACATCAGTACAAAACTAATGACTGCTAAACCACTCTTCCAGAACCAGACTGTCTTTCTTAACAACATATCCGCTTCCTCCTCTTCCTTTCACATCTTCTACCATACTGATAATCAATATAGGACATTCCGTATCTTCTGCTGTAAAAATTGCAAACCATCCTAATTCTGTACCCGAAGTATCATCCTTCGATGCCTTTATTTCTGCCGTACCTGTTTTTCCTGCTAAAAGAATGTCATCTCGATGGGCTGCATATCCAGTTCCATTAGAATCATTCACAACCTTCTTTGTTCCTTCCAATACACGACTTGCTGTCTCGTTAGAAAAGGCACCCGGAATCCAATACTCAGCTTCCGCTTCATTCTGATATACCAAATAAGGCTTTATTACATTTCCCTCATTACAGAAAGCAGAATAAATACATGCCATATGCAACGGGTTCACTAAAATCTGTCCTTGTCCGTAACCGCTGTCAGCTAACTGTATTTCAGTTTCAATGCCTTCTGTATTGGAATACTGAGATTCTGCCATCTTAATCTCAAATGGTAGTTCCTCATTGAAACCAAGCCGTATCAAAGAATTCTCCAACTCATCCGATCCAATCTTTAATGCTGCTTTTGCGAAATAAATATTATCAGAATAAATCAAGGCATTCTCTAAAATGACTGGTTCATACGCATGAAGCGTTGTTACATGATATGAACCCCACGATGCATCTTTTTGCCAACTTAATCCTACGTTCCCGTAATCTTCCATTGGATCGATTGCTCCTGATTGTAAACCAATCGCAGCTATAATTGGTTTGAAGGTAGATCCCGGACACCACACTTGCCGGAACCGATTATACATTGGCTTATTCTCATCCTCGTTAAGTACAGTCCACTGCTCACTCGATAATCCCATAATAAAATCGTTATTGTCATAGGCCGGTGTGCTGACCAAAGCCAATACCTCTCCGGTATAATGATTTATGGCTACTGAGCAGCTTTTATCTTCCTTAAACTGTTCGTACAAGGAAACCTGCAAATCAGTATCTATCGTAAGCCGGATGTCCTGCCCATGCTGTACCAGGATACAAGCCAGTTCCTCCTTCTCTTTATCTTCCGAATTTACAATGTAAATCCTGCAACCGTTCTGGCCTTTCAGTTCTTTCTCGAACAAGCCCTCCATTCCGCTTCTGCCGATTACACTATTGGCTGTATAACCTTCTCCTGCATGTTCCTCTAAATCTTCCGCAGTAACGCTTTGAACATACCCGACCAAATGCGCAGCGGCTTCCCCTAATGGGTATTCACGCACTTCAACATCAGATATCATCACTCCGGGAATCTCCAGCAACTTATCATGCCTTTCTTTCTCCTTTAAAACTTCTTCCTCTGGACTGATAGACATTAACTCAATTTCTTCCACTCTTGGAATCGTTTTAATAGGTACAAAAGAATCATCCTTTACCCACTTTGCAGACAGGTTCTTTTCTATCACTTCCGTTGTGATTTCCAATAGTCCTGCAATCTGTGCGATTGCTTCCTCTCTGTTTTCCAACTTGCCCGGAACAATTCCAACTGAAGATGCTGTACCTTTTCCTGCAAGGACACGTCCGTTCCTATCCAGAATTTCTCCTCGCTCTGCCTGTGTAGTGGAAACTCTTACTTTATCTGCAGAAGTCAGATTAGGAAAAATCATGGAATCATCCCAAACCAATTTATATCCTTCTTCTCCATTTATAAAAAATGCCTCATTCTCAAAGCTGATAGTTCCTGCCACTGTATCAAACGAAGTCAAATATGTTACTTTTTTATCTTCCTCCACATACTCGACATTTTTTATCGACATGTTTTGCATTTCAATTCCCTCATAAATAGTGGAATTTCTCTTCAGAAAATCTTCCTTACTGATATATCCAGATGACTCCAAATCAATCATTGCATACATTTCTTCGTATTCTTGTTTTGGAATATGCATCATATACTCTACTAAGATAGTATCTGGTGTTTTACACGAATTTTTTCTTTTATATAATACTGTTGCACTCACAACTACTCCAATCAAAGTAATTGTTAATATCAACACTATAATGCCCAACATTTTTCTATATCTTTGTATTCTTTTGGTTCTATGTTTTTCCTTCATCGTTACCTCCATTTCTTATTCGTATCAATGTACTACGCTTATATATTACAAGTGTAAGATTTTAGGGTAAAAAAATTTAATTCCTTTCGTTATAAATATTACACCCGTAATATTTATCAGTCAAGTTCTTATTCAAAAAGACAGAACACAGCCTCCAAAAGCCATGCTCTGCCTTACGTTTGATGTTACTTTGCCGCTACAAACTCCATCTTCATAAATTCATGATCCGTCAATTCCTTTAATTTTACAAGGACACATAATGACAATTCAACCATCTCATCATCCTCCAGATATTTCAGTGCTTTATCAATACCATTTATGACCTTTTTTCTGCCGCCCACATCTGAATCTATACCTTCTTCCATAAAAATACTGATTAAATTACTTTCTTCTACGGTAAATCTCTTATTCATCACTTACATCTCCCTATGACTTTTCTTTTCATTTTCCTGAACATCATGTTCTTTCGATTTCCCTTCTACCTGTGCCTTTTTCTCTGCAAGACGAACTTTTAAGGAAACCCTTGCTGGAGGCTTCTCCTCCATTCTCTTATTTTTTTCCCTTTGGGCTTTCTCCCCAACACCATTATTCAGCACATTATCAATCATATTATAATTCTGTTCTTCTGCCTCCTCAATCTTGGCAAGCGGCTTATACTCTGTCAGTTTTTCCAGAAGCTCCGTTGCTCGTTTTATTTCCTCTGGTACAGCTCCCTCCGAAATAATGTCTGCAAGCCACGTTGTTAAATGTCCGGTATCGCCCTGTTTTATGGATTCTGCAAGCTCTGATACATTCTCGGTCATATTTCTTGTACTATCGTGATACAGTACAGTATCATAATCGTAGGAAAGTCGGTCAAGTTCTACTGCAAGCTGTTCCTCCTGTGGCAAGTCCGGCATACGCAGTTCCCACACTCTTGCTTCCATTTCTTCACTCATCACGCCATCTATCTCCATATCGGGCAATTTAGCCACCAGTTCCGTAATGACTTCCATTGCCTGCGGATTGTTTTTAATATCAGGAACATAGTCCAAAACCCCAAGGTCAATCCTCTTTCCAGATAAAACATCAATCTCGTAATCCTCGTAGGGTTCCGCCCCTCTCCCTAGGATATTGATTCCGATTGCCGGAATACCATTCATCCGCTCTGAAGGTATCTGCTTCCAGATTGCTATAGCTTCATCCACCGTAGGAATATTCTCATAACACTCACCAAGATTATGAAATTCTCCACATTCCGAAACAGTTAAAGTTACTTCTGCGCTCTCCTTTTCCTGCTCTCTTACCTGTCTGACGCCCTCCAAATATTCTTCCACCTGTGGCAGATAGGATTCCAGCGTACCTGTGCGTTGGGCTGTAATTGGATTGATGTCAACTTTTACTTCTCCGATATGAAGTCCATCCTCATTAAAGGCATTAAATAAATCGTCCTCCCGTTCCGCTGTGGAAAGTTCCACCACCACATCAAGGTCAGAACCTTCATGCTCTAATCCCCTGCATCTGCTTCCTGTTACAGCAACATCCACGATTGTTGCATTAATATCATACTCTTCAATCTTCGCCTGCACATGGCATTTCACAGTTTCCTCGATTTCTTCCGGATTCATTTCACTAATATCGTGGAATAATTCCCCGGTCTTTGCCTTAAAATCTGCCACCACACTGCTTGGTGTACTCTCCGGAATAATACGATTTGCTTCCTCTGCTTTTTCCATCAGTCCATCATAATCCATCGGTATCAGTTCATCTTCTCTTTGGATATTTCCTTTTGCACCATTGTAATCCGGCTGTGACTTCAAATCCTCTAAAATATCATGCAAGGCTTCCCTTATCGTCACATCAGGATTATCATAAATTCCTCCGTCAATCTCCTTATAATCAGCTCCCATAATGGAATAATCATAACCGCCATCCACTTCCTGAATGCTGATAAAACGGTCTGCAATAGAAAATGCCAGTTCTGTTTCCTGTTCACTTTCCAAAGTTTTTTTCATTTCCGCAAGCACCTGTTCTGTTTCATCGCCAAGATCAATGATTTCATCTCCATCTATTTCCGGTTCTGTCTTTTGGACATTGTGTCCAGAAGTGTCCTGCATTTTTTCCTTTTCCGGTGTCTGCTCCCGTAAAAAATCCGGTATTTCCGTATATCCAAAAGAATCCACAAAATGAGCCGTATTCTGTCCGTTCTGATGAAGCACCACTATATCGCTGACAGATAGCGAATGTCCTCTGAAATCTTCTGGGTGGTCAAGGTTGAATTTTTCAAAGATTGCCTCTAAAGTTGCCCCCTGCGTCTCTTTTTGCAGTTCAGATAATTCGCCCACATATAAAAGTGTATAATTCTCTGGTTTAATTGCATCAAAATTATCTTTTGTAATGCCCATACGCTTTAAGGATTCCGTCCCCTCAAAACGTAAGGAATCTAATTCCGGATTAGGCTTTAATTGATAAATTCCATATTTATCGGTACTAGCATATAGGAGCTGCTCTTTTCTTGCCATTTCAGGTGTAATAACAGATCCGTCCTCATAGTTAATAGATTCCACCCATGTGATACCTAATTCTTTTTCTATTTCAAATTCCAAATCAGTTCCATAAAAAGCATTATGAATTTCTGCCACATCAGTATCTGAAATAGGCTCTGAGGTCTTGAATACCGCAGTTCTATCCCCACCCATTTCTTCTATATCGACAGCCACAACTGGATACGGGTATGTATATTCTCGCTCCTGTTCGTCCATTAAGATAAGTGTAATCTTAGTCTGCTGTTTCAATGCTTTATTCCATGTTTCCTTTTCAACCCCAAAGATACCTTCATGCTCTTCTATACGCTCCCTGCTTTCTGCCAATGATTCCGCACCGTCAGTATGAAGCAAATATACAGGCAAATCATGTTCAAATAATTCCAATGCTTTCTCTTGTGTTAATGGCAGCATTTCATCCCATTGATAGCCATATTCCCTCATTTCCGACAAACCAATCATCGGATCAGGCAGGGCATCAATCTCCGCCTTTGCATCAATTATGGTCAATGCCACATCCTGTTGGGCATACTGCTCCCTATATGCCAGTTTCTCTGCAAGTTCCCTTGTTTTATTCATATCATCAAGTTTATAGGCATAATTTACAATCAGATTTCGCTCCTCAGACGTGAAAATATTTTTTTCTGCTTCCAACTGATTGATAAGTTGTTCTGCCTGCCCCATGACAGATAAATTGGTATCAATGGGTTGTTCCATTCTTTCCTTTACATCAATAAGCTCGTCTGTATCCATGTTATAGCGGACATCAATATGATATTCCTCCGCTTCTTCTGTCTGCTCATCAGCAAGTTCGGTAGTCCATGCCCCTTTACTTTCAAGATAAGACGGTATATTCGATTTGTCCTCTTCATTCATGGTAGAAAGGGCGGATATAAGTTCTGCACTGTCCATTCCACGGACACTGACAAGATTGTATTCTGAAAAATCCTCGTTATGTACCAGCAGAATGCTTTCCTTTCCATGTTCCTGCTCCATCTCCCGGTTAAGCTGAAGCTCCTGCATTGCCCCCTCAATGCCTGTAATCAGTTCTGAAGCTGTCTTTCGGATTGTATCAAGGGAAGATTTCAGCTCTTTCATATTCCTGCCGCTGCTCCAGCCTGCGATATATCCAAAGGAATAATCGTATGTATCTATACCGAAATGCTGGCACACTGTAAAAGCCACACTCTCCGCTTCCACTTCCTTTGTATTCCTGTCCTTTACCGGAATATCCATGCTCTGATTAACTTCTTTATCATGCAGCCTGGAATGAGCCACCTCATGCACCATTGTTTTCAAAGTCTGGCTTTCGCTCATATTTTCCTGAACAGCAATCCGTTTTTCTGCTGTACTGAAATACCCTTTGGAATCGCCGGGAATATCTTCAAATGCAATCGGAACAGGAGAAATATTCATAAGCGCCTGGACAAAATCCTCATATCCCTCCACCGTAGATAACAGCTCATTCACTTCCAGTTCCGGAATAGGCTTGCCATCCGTCTGCGATACATCAAAAACAGATACCGCACGAAAGGCAGGAATGGTAACCTCTGTTTCCTCTTTCTGCGGCATACCGTTTTCATCAAACATCATTTCTCCCGTTACAGGGTCTAACTTATCACGTTCCTCTTTGATTTTATAAGGAGCTGGTGCAAGAATACGGATTGCCTTTTCTCCTTTATTGACGTGCCGCTCAAAGTTCTTCTGCCACGCCTGATAACCTGCCACCAGCGTAGCTTCCGGCTTCTGCATGGCAATCAGCAGCGTATTATTAAAACTGTAATTATGAAATTTTGACATGGTACTGAGATAGCTTTTATATTTTTCACTCTCAAAAAGCTCTTTCAAACCAGCTTCCAGCTTATCCGTAATCTCTTTGACTTTTTGCTTTTCACTCATGTAAACGGTATTTTTATCTTCCATAATTCGATTGTCCTTTCTTTTTTCCACGCAAAAATACCGTCCTTCATTTTCGTAGGGACGGTATCTTCCAAATAAAAAAGGTGCATGGATTGTTCTTAAAACATGTTCCACACACCTTTGGTTTATTATGTAATTTTAATTTAAATCAGTCTCAAAAGCTGTACCAGCTCATGCTGTTCTTCTGAGCTTGCGGTCTGTCTGGTATCAAAACGCTTGAAGCCATAGTTTTCATAAAAGGAAAGTAGTTTTTCTTTATTATCTGCCTCCACAAATGCCACCATACCTCCAGCCTGATACTGCAAAAGCTGTGTCTGCCTGATAGCTGCTTCCAACAGTTCCTGTCCTGTTATCCGACCTTTTGCCTTATCACTAAAGTTTTTCCCAAGTTGGGCAATCAGGTAAGCTGCTAAGTTGTAGGTCTGTTCATTTTTATCTATCTCGCTAAATCTTGCCAGTTTCCTCTTAACCGTATTACTAAATGGTTCTGCTTTTACAACAAGTGGCTTGATTGTAATAGAAAAATATCCCAACAACTCTGCATCTTCCAATGACAATACAATATATGTAACTGCTTGATGTTTTTTGGCAAACTCAATTGCCTGCTGTTTTAGGAAACGCTCAACATCCGGATTTAACGGACATGAAAACTCGGAAAGGAGCTGTACTAATGTGTCCTCTCCGAGTCTTTTGTCCTCATTTTCTAAATACTCACGAATGTTCAGCACAATAAAGTTATTTGCTGGTTGCATTCGCTTTCTTCCTTCTCTCCATGAATTTTAAAATATCATCTGCCCCTTGCAAGTAGGTAACATTGATTGGAACACGAGGTGTTCTGTCGTTGGCAGATGCTTCAATCGCATCGGCAAACATCTCCACCTGCTTCTGACCGGATATGATAAAATTCTTAGTGATACTTGAAGTTGCCATATAAACACCTCCTTTGTTAGTATGGCTCTCTTTGATTTACTCATACTCTTCTAACTATATTTTAGTGTGAAACACCCACTTTTGCAACCTATTTAAAAGAAAATTTTTATAAACTGATTTTTATCATATTGACAACCTGTGTTCCTTTGACTTTTGCTGCAAACTTTTTTCCATGTTCCCACCTGCAGCCCGTACCTGCATCTCTGCCAGCCGCTCTTTCAAGGATACCCTCTGTGCCGACTTATCCGCCATCGCTGCTGTGAACCTCATTCCCTGCGGATTTCCATTTTCCACAGCATAATTGTGTCGGGCATTTTCTATGGGATACGTTTTTCTGGCATCTGCCACCTGCTCTGTACCCAGTTCCGATTTATCATCTTCCATACCTATTCCGTCCTCTCCCTTTTCGTCCATATTGAGCAGGGAATTTAAGGCAGAAAGGCGGTCTAACTTCTCTGAAAGCTCCGCTTCCTGTGCAAATGGCTTTGTAACCTCCACTTTCGCTGTTTCAAGCTGACGCTCCACATTCTCCAGCTTTGTGGATGCTTCTGCCAGTTCCTTTGTCATGGCTTCCAACGCATGGTTGATACGGGAAATGTTACCCAGCGGGTCAACACCAATCTCCAGATTATGACTGAGCTGTCCTTTGATGTTCATAACGAATTTATGGTTAAAGGAATCAAAGGACACCGCCATTTTAAAGCCTGCATACTCTCCAATGACTGCTGGAGCATTGACGCTTTTGATTTCTTTGCACATCTCTACAAGTGCAGTTCCGGCTTCTTTTTTATCGGTGTAGAGCTTGTTTCCGACCTTCATAGAGAAAAGTTCCTTGTCTGCCGGGAGATTGGCTTTTGCAGTCTGAATATCTGCCTGCAAGCCGCTGATCCGTTCCTTCAGAATGGTTATCTGCTGTGGATAATGCTTTGCAATGTTGTCCTCCAGACGGTATTTCTGACTGGTGTGATTGGCTTTCATCAGTTTCAGCTTACTGACCTGAATATCCAAATCCATCTTTTCTTTTATATAGGGATTCCCCGTTGCCAGAGCCTTGACCTCTGCATAGGAAAGTGCCGCTTCATCTACGTCCTCACAACTTCGCACCGGAGATTTGCTTGTCATAATCTGACCGATAAATTTCTGCTTATTCTCGATGAGCTGCCATGAGTAGCTGTCAAATGTTCCCTCTGTCACATACCGGAAAATCTTAACCTTTGGATTCCTGTTGCCCTGCCGCAAAATACGCCCCTCCTGCTGTTCAATATCAGACGGACGCCACGGTACATCGAGGTGGTGCAGCGCAATCAGTCTGTCCTGCACGTTTGTCCCGGCTCCCATTTTTGCAGTAGAACCCAATAAAAAACGAACCTGTCCGCTTCTTACCTTACTGAACAGCTCCGCGTTCCTAAGCTCCGTATTTGACTGATGTATAAAGGCG
>SKEP01001245.1_pt2 | contig 11818 bp, 9 predicted proteins | sample 4826901 | NCBI WGS metagenome assembly SKEP01 (sample SAMN11008806, study PRJNA524170) | human gut metagenome | biome: Human fecal sample; material: Feces; isolation source: fecal sample from pouch patient p4, p43, p49, p54, p55 | host: Homo sapiens | place: Israel: Tel-Aviv | collected 2014-03-20
ATCTAAAATTGCTGCATCTGTGCCCAAATTATTTGAGTTATTATTTGTAGAATTTGAACTTTCAGTATTTGTCCAACTTTTTTCCAAAATTCCATTACTATCTACTATAATTGTTCGAATTCCACTTGTTGGTAAATCAGTTAATTGTCCAAAAAGAGGACTAACTTTATTAAAGGCATCATCAGCTAAACTCACTCCATTTCCTAAGGTCAAAAAGCAAACAGGGCTTCCTGAAAATGCTGTCGAATCAACTGTTGTCAGTGAGTCAGCATCAAATGTGATTGAACTTATTTGATTGCTTTGAAATGCTTTAGGCATGATTTCAGTTACATTTGGTCCAAAAGAAAGTTCGGTCAGATTATTATTAGCAAAGGCTCTTGTTGCAATCTTAATGACTGAATTTGGAAATATGATACTGGTCAAAGCATTCCCAGCAAAAGCATCTGTTTTTATATTTTGGACACTTTGTCCCAAAACAACTTCTGTTAAAGCATTTTTATAATAATCTGAATAGGCAGCCGTTGTTTGAAAGGCACTTGTATTAATGTCCACGACATTATTTCCAATAATAACCGAATGAATTCCTGTATTTGAAAATGCATAAGTTCCGATTGAAGTTACAGCGTAGGTTTGACCGTTACTTACAACTACATCTGGAATGATAATATCAGCACCGGCCGAACCAGAAAATGACGTAACCTCGGCAGTTTTTGCTACTGTATCCAAACTGTAAGTAACTTGCTGAGCATCTGTATAGGTGATTTTCGCACTCGCCGCTTCTACTGACGAATCTAACACTACTTGCTGATTGATGACAGAAGGACTCATGATGGCTGTCAGTAATCCTACCCCAACGGTCATTGTAATTTTCTTAATCGATTTTTTTGACATAAAAAACCTCCTAACTTTCTATACGAAAAAAAGGAGATTTTGTAACTTTTATTTTTTATTATGATTTTTTTTGGTGTAACGTTTGTTTAAATCTTGAGGTTGACGGGCTTCCATCACGACTGGAAGAATCACCGGTTTACGTTTTGTTTGCTCATATAAGAATTTACCAAGAGCATCACGAATTGAACCTTTAATTTCTGCCCAATCAAATTCTTTACCTGCAAGATATTTGTCAACTGTTTCATTTACTAACTCACCAGCTTCACGCATCAAGTCACGCGATGTTTTAACATACACAAAACCACGAGTATGAACACGAGATTTGCTGACAATTTTGCGTTCTGTCTTAGAAATCGTGATAACCGCAATGAAAATTCCATCTTCTGACAAGACTTTACGGTCACGTAAAACAACCGATCCAATATCTCCAACTCCTGAACCATCAATCATAACATTTTCAGCTTGAATGACTCCAGCAGGAACCATGTCTCCATTTTCCAAACTTACGGTTTCACCGCGTTTGGCAATAAAGATATGCTCTGGCAAAATATCCATTTCCATAGCTAAATCAGCATGAGCACTAAGTTCACGGTATTCACCTTGGATTGGAATCAAGTTTTTTGGACGGAAGATATCAAGAAGAAATTGTAAGTCGCGGGCATTAGCATGACCAGATATTTTCAAATCTGAAGCCAACATTTTCATGACACCACCAGCTTTATAGATTTCATTTTCAATACGAGCAATCGTTGTTTCATAAGAGACAGATGGACTTGTCACAGCAAGGACTAAATCTCCATCTTTAATTTTAACGTATTTATGACGGCGATGAGCCATATCTCCCAATGCTTTGAGAGGCTCACCCATTCGTCCTGTTTCTAAAATAACTAATTCATTATCAGCAAATTTTTTGATTTCAGCTGGTTTAATGATTGATTTTTTATCAACAATTTGTAATTTATTAAGACGAGTTGCTGTTTCAATAATTTGGTCCATATCCTCACCAGTAAAGGCGACACGACGACCGAGCTTGATTGCTGCATCAATCGTTTGTTGAATTCGTCCTAAGTTACCTGCGTTACAAGCAATAATGACCCGACCTTCATTGTCATCAATGTGGTCATAAATTTTTTCATAAATCTCATGTTCACTGGCAGATTGCATTGTTGACAAAGCATTTGGTGATGATGAAAGCAAGGCAAGAACGCCACTATTTCCAATTTCCGCTAAGCGACGCATATTTGTACGGTAACCTTTGGCAACTGCTGGGTCAAAACGGAAATCACCTGTATAAACAATGTTCCCGTCAGTTGTTGAGATGACAATTCCTAAACTTTCTGGAATCGTATGTGTCGTTGAGAAGAAAGAAATCACTGCTTTACCAAAGTCAATTTCTGTATCTTCAGTGACAACATGAAAATCATTAAACTTACGGCTGTCAGCATAATTTTTTACATTAATTTTTGCAAGTTCAATTGTCAATTCTGAACCGAATACAGGAACTTTTAATTCAGAAACAATATAAGGCAAAGCACCAATAGAGTCCGCGTGCCCATGGGTTAAGAAAATTCCAGCTACGCGGTCAGCATTTTCTAAGAGATATGTAATATCAGGAATAACAAAATCAACACCAAGTTGATCCATTTCAGCGTATTTAAGCCCTGCATCAAGCACAAAAATTTGCTCTTCAACTTCAACCAAATACATGTTTTTACCAAATTCACGTACACCACCTAATGGGGTGATTTTAATATTAGACATAAAAACCTTTCTTGTCAGTGTAATTTATAATTTTTTCGATATAAAAAGAATCTGTAAGTTATTGACAAATTCTGTCAGTAAATTTACAGTCCTGTTTTTTGCAATTTCCTTGCCTTATTCACTCTCGAAATCGGTCGAGTGGGACAAGCGATATTGAAAAGATAACTCTAATGAGAGTTAAAATAAAAGAGATTGGCATTCCAATCTCTACCGAGAATACACTAATATAAGTTTAACACAAAGCAAGTAAAAAAGCAAGTCTGTTTCATTTTTTATGAGTCTTACTTTTTTTCTAATTAAAATAGCGATATAATGGAAAGTAAGTTTTAAATGACAAGGAGGAAATTTTATGCAGATTACTTTCTTAACACAAATGGATTGGTTGATTCGTCTAATCCTAGCCGGAATTTGCGGATATGCGATTGGTTACGAAAGAAATAGTCGTTCTAAAAACGCGGGAATCCGGACCCATTTAATTGTTGCCTTAAGTGCTGCTTTGATGATTATTGTCTCCAAATACGGATTTATGGACATCATTAGCACTCACGGGGTCAGTCTGGACCCTTCCAGAATAGCTGCTCAAATTGTTAGTGGTATTGGTTTCTTGGGAGCAGGGATGATTTTTGTTCACAATCAATCGGTAAATGGTTTAACGACTGCCGCTGGGATTTGGGCGACTTCGGGTATTGGAATGGCAATCGGTTCTGGCTTATATTTTATAGGTATTATTGCCACTTTACTCATCTTGCTCTTTCAAATTATTTTACATCAGAATTATCGTTGGATAAAATCAGCAACAAGTGACCATCTTATTCTTCAGTTGGAAAACCTTGAAGGACTTCAACTTCTTCAAAATCAATTAAAAGATGAGCAGGTTAAAATTCTCAGTTTAAAAGTTGAAAAGAAATCAAATAATTGTTTGAGAGTTGATTTATATTTGAAGTTACCTAAAAATTATGAAATCACTTCAATTCTAAACTTATTAGAAACAAACGGCAAAATTAAGTCAATTGAATACTGACAAGAATATTTTAATAAAAAAATACCTTTAAAGGTATTTTTAATTTTCAATTTGTTCAATAATTATTTTTGCTTCCTGGTCAGTACAAGCGACAAGTGGTAAGCGTAATCCTCCAACTGCATAACCTTTATTGTTCAAGACTGTTTTAATTGGTGCTGGACTTGTCACACTAAAGAGCGCATTGATTTTTGGTAATATTTTTCTTTGAATAGCCGCGGCCTCTTGAATCGAGCCATGGTCTATTTCAGCAAACATTTCAAAAAATTCTTGCCCCAAGATATGGCTGGCAACCGAGATGACTCCTTGTCCTCCTAGAGTTTTCGCATGAAAAGCTAAGCCATCTTCTCCAGTATAAACAAGAAAACCTTCTGGTACATTCTCAATAAGATAAGCTAGGTTGTCAGTACTTGTACACTCTTTAACTGCAATTACATTTTCCAACTGGGCCAAACGTAAAATTGTATCTGGTAGAATTTCAGTCACTACTCGTCCTGGAATATTATACAAAATAATTGGTAAGTCACTAGCACTTGCTATTGCTTTAAAATGTTGATAAATGCCTTCTTGGGAAGGTTTATTGTAATAAGGAGTCACCGCTAGTCCTGCATCAATATAACCTAATTTTGCAACTTCTTTTATGAACTCAACTGAATCCCGAGTATCATTAGTTCCTATGCCGGCAATCAAAGGAACCCGTCCATCTACGAGCTGATTAATTGAGGCAAAAATTTCTAATTCTTCATCATGCGTGAGCGTTGGCGATTCGGCTGTAGTTCCTGCTAAAATAAGCCCTTCTGTATGACTGGCAAGCAAATCCTCAACAAGTTTTGGAAATGCTTCAAAATTAATTTGGCCATTTTCTTTAAAGGGTGTCACTAAAGCCGTGATAATTCGTGCTTTTTTTAATTTTTCAATTGTTTCTTTTGCTGACATGTCTTCTCCTTTTGGGTAAGCTTATTGATAAGCTTCTGTCAAGAGGTCAAAAAGAACCTCTTTTTATGCAAAAGAGGCTCTCAAAAGTTCGTCAAAAATGATTTTGATTAGCTCCCCCTTCTGTCAGTACTGACAGAAAGACAGTCTGTAGGATTTAACCATACAGCCCAAGAAAAATTCTGTGACAATTTTTCTTTCGGCAAAGAACGCCGCCACCAGTTTCATTGCGTTCACCGCTCCACTAATTTTTTCGTCTTTGCAACCTCTAATTTTGTTTGATTCATTATAGCATACTTTAGTAAATAAGGTCAAAAATATTATTTCATCGTTACTCTTTGGAAATTTTTCGAATAAAATCTTCAATAACACGTCGATTTGGCTCATGAATATTTTTAGGGATCTCAGTAATTTCAAACCACTTGAGTTGATTGACCTCCTCATTTTGTGGTCTTAAATCACCTAAAAAATCACGACAAATATAGTAAATCCCTGGCATATAAACTTGGTCTTCATTTGGATACGTGATAAAGCGGTCTTGACCCGAATAAATCCCTAAAAGCTCAAGATTTTCCGCTTTTAATCCTGTTTCTTCGAGTAACTCTCGGCGAGCAGTCTCTTCAAGTTCTTCACCAACCTCAACTCCTCCGGCATGTAAAGCCCATTTACCATTATCTTTTCGTTCTTGTAAAAGAATTTTCCCATCATCATAAACAATGACGCCAGCTCCAAGATAAATTAATAAATCATGTCCAATTTTCTTACGGATATCGCTGACATAGCTCATTTAAATACCTTATTTCAATTCAAATTTTAATTCTTTAGTTGGTCTAACCAAGCCACGTTCATGCAACGTTTCGGCAATTTGGACAGAATTCCAAGCAGCTCCTTTGAGTAAATTGTCAGAAACTACCCAAAGATGAATCCCATTGGCTGCATCCAAATCACGACGAATACGGCCCACAAAAGCTTCACGACGACCAACTGAATTAATGGCTTGTGGATAAATTTGATGTGCGACATCATCTTCCAAGATCGCCCCTGGGAACTCAGAAATTAGACGCTTGACCTCAGCAATATCTGCTTCTTTTTTCGTTTCAACATAAACTGATTCAGAATGACCATAGAGAACTGGAATTCTGACACAAGTCGCCGAAACCGCAATCGAATCATCTTCCATGATTTTCTTAGTTTCATTGGTCATTTTCATTTCTTCATAAGTATAATCATTGTCAGTAAAAACATCAATCTGAGCAAGGGCATTATAAGCAATCGGATAATGCTTTTTATCACCAGCAGATGGTAAAATTTCTGCTGACAATTCTGTCAGTGCTTTTCCATCAAGAGCTTCTTGAAGTTCACGATTAGTTTCATTAATTGCGGACTGACCAGCACCAGATACTGCTTGATAAGTACTGACAATCACACGTTCAAGCCCATAAGCACGACGAATTGGCTCTAAAGCAATCATCATTTGAATTGTTGAACAATTAGGACAAGCAATAATTCCATTATGTTGTTCAAGTGCATGTGCATTAACTTCTGGAACAACTAAAGGAACATTAGGATTTTGACGGAAAAACGATGTATTATCCACAACTACCGCTCCAGCTTTTACAGCATAAGGGGCAAATTTTTCAGAAACCGAACCTCCAGCTGAAAACAGTGCGATATCAATGCCTTCAAAACTGTCATCAGTCAACTCTTCTATGACAAGCTCTTGACCTTTGAACTCTACAATTTTACCCGCCGAACGTTTACTGGCAAGTGCACGTACGGTTTCTATTGGAAGAGTAGATTTTTCTAATTGCTCAAGCATTCTTGTTCCTACGGCACCAGTAGCCCCAACGACCGCGATATTATATTGTGTCATAATTGTCTGTCCTTTTCAGTAAATTATAATCATTATAGCGCTTTTAAGTTCTAAGGGCAAGAAAAAATCTGCCTATCAGACAGATTTTTTTCATTTTATTTAAACATGAGTTTAAATACTGTAGCTGCAATTACTGCACCAACGATTGTGGCAACCACTGGAACCCAAGCATACCACCATTTAGCGTCTTTATTTTCACCAACAACTGATTGTGGCAAGAAGCTATAAACAATACGAGGACCAAGGTCACGTGCTGGATTCAATGCTGCACCAGTTGGTCCACCAAATGCTGTAACCAAACCAACAAACATTAAACCAATGGCAAGGGCACCAACCATTTTAGATGATGAAGCGCCTGAAACAGAAGCCCAAATTTGGCTAAGTGTACCACTAGAAGTGATATCTGCACCTTGTTGTTGAGCGTAACTTGTCATCCATTTGATTGATTCTGAGCCAAAGAAATTCGTTGTAAAACTGAGAATTCCGAAAACAAATACAAACATTCCGATTACTTCATTGACAAAACCGTTGAAAATTGCTTTTCCTCGATTTGAACCATCATCCAAAGCGTTAGTTGTGGCAAATGCGCCTAAAGAAATTGCTCCGTCATTAGTTTTAGCAAAGTATTCTTTGTAAATCGCTACGACGAGTAACTGACCAATAATTGCACCAATAAGTTGAGCCAAGATATATTGCGCAACATGAGCCCAAGGGAATAGACCAGCTGAAGCAAGTCCAAGTGTAATTGCTGGGTTAATATGAGCCCCTGAAACATTTGCAAAAGCAAGAACAGGAACTAGCATCGCAATTCCGTATCCCCAAGCGATTGCAAGGCCACCCATGCCCTCATTTTTAGAGCCTTTGAGTGTTACTCCCGCAATTGTACCATTACCAAGCAAAACGAGAAGCATAGTTCCCAATCCCTCAGCAATATATTTTGTCATCCATGAAACATCCATGATATTTTCCTTTCTATTTTTAAAAATACATAAAAGATGTGACACTATAATTTTATCATATTTTTCTTAACTCTTGCTAATAATAACATTGCAAAATACAATTATAGTGTTAAAAAATTCGTTAGCAGAAACATTTTTAGTCTAGTTAACTTTCAATAAATAAAATCACAAAAAAAAGCCCTTTTACAAGGGCTTTTTAAGGCACTAAAAGTGTGTCAAAAAGGTTCACACATTTTGACAAATACTCACGCTTCCTGCGCGGAAAACTCAATTTCCCAGCACTCCTTAGCTTCGAAATTCTACAAAAGTAGAATTATTCGACTCATCGCATAGACCTATTCTATCATATTAATTCAAATGAAACAAGAAGGCAAGCAATATTGAGCCCGAACCCACAAAACTTATAACACAAATAGCAAATCTTATTGTAAAAATAGATACGCCATTATTCTGATAAGACTTTCTTGTCCGTTTTCCTCGATAAACAAACAAGGAGATCACTGACAGAGCTGTCAGTAAATATTGAATCAGTTGGTTTTGACCATACATAAAATTCAAAAGCGAGCCCCCACCCGCAAGAATTGCAAGTAAAATTCCCATATTTAAAACCTATAATTTTCCTTTATTTTTCTTGACAAATAATTTTCGTCAGCAATTTTTACTGATTGTTTTATCAAAATAGAACCCTCAGTAAATTTTATCAGTAATAAATGTTACTGACAAACAAATAAGCCTTGACATCTGTCAAAGCTTATTTTATAGATTACTTAATCTAAAGATTGATATACTTTAATTACATTTTCAGCAGTAAATCCGTAAGCCGGAAGAACGATATTTGCTGGTGCCGAAGCGCCCCAAGTGTCTACTGTGACTGTTGCACCATCAAGTCCAACATATTTACCCCAACCGTAACTTGTTCCAGCTTCAATCGCTAAACGACGTCTAACTGATTTAGGTAAAATTTCTTCGCGATAGTCTGCTGACTGCTCGTCAAATATATTCATTGAAGGCATTGAAACAACACGAATACCAGAACCTAAAGTCTTCTTCGCTTCAAGAGCCAATGCTACTTCTGAACCAGTGGCAATGATGATTCCTTCAAGTTTTCCTTCTTCTTTTGAAAGAATATAAGCCCCACGATTCAGACCTTCTTCAGCCAATTCATAAGTATCAGGTAAAACTGGAAGATTTTGACGAGTCAAAATAAGTGCGGTTGGACGGCTTTTACTTGAAGCAGCACGACGCCATGCAGCCACCACTTCATTTCCATCAGCTGGACGAATAACATCCAAATTCGGAATTGAACGAACAGAAGCCAGTTGTTCGACAGGTTCATGAGTTGGTCCATCTTCACCGACAGCAATCGAATCATGTGTCCAGACATAAGTAACTGGCAAGCTTTGTAAAGCAGCCATCCGAACAGAAGGAAGCATATAGTTTGAGAAGACAAAGAATGTTCCACCATAAACACGAGTTCCACCATGCAAAGCAATTCCGTTCATAATGGCACCCATTGCGAATTCACGAACACCGAACCAAATATTACGTCCAACATAGTTATCTGGCATAAAGTCTTCTTCAACTTTAACCATTGTATTATTTGAAGCTGAAAGGTCAGCAGACCCTCCCCAGAGATTTGGCATTTGAGCAGATAGTTCTTGAATGGCTTCTTGGGAAGTCACACGACTTGCCTTACTTGTTTCCATTTCATGTTTGGTCAAAGTAAGCTCTGGTGTTTCATTTTCAAAAGCTTTTACATATTGTTCAGCAAGCTCAGGATATTTTTCAGAATAATCATCAAAAGTGCTACGCCATACTTGCTCCATCGCTTCACCACGCGCAACCGTTGTTTCTAAAAAGCGTTTTGAAACTTCTTCAGGAACAGTAAATTCTGGATAATCCCAACCATAAGCTTTCTTAGCAAAAGCTACACCGTCAGCTCCAAGAGGGGCTCCATGAACTGCTGAAGTTCCTTGTTTTTCAGCACCAAAACCAATGACTGTTTTAACTTCAATAATTGTTGGTTTAGTTTTTTCAGCTTTAGCCACTTCGACAGCTGCTGCGATTTCTTCCAAATCATTACCATATTTTACCAATAAATGTTGCCAACCATATGATTCAAAACGTTTTTGAATATCATCAATAAATGACATAGATAAATCACCATCAAGAGAGATATTATTTGAATCATAGAAAAGAATCAATTTACCAAGTTTCAATTTACCTGCAAGTGAAGCTGCTTCTTGTGAAACACCTTCCATCAAATCACCATCACCATTTAAGGCGTAAGTGTAATGGTCAACAATATCAAAACCAGGTTTATTGTATTGTGCAGCTAAATGTGCCTCAGCCATTGCCATTCCAACAGCATTGGCAATTCCTTGTCCCAAAGGACCTGTTGTTGCTTCGACACCATCTGTATGGTTAACTTCTGGATGTCCCGGTGTTTTTGACTGCCATTGACGGAAACCCTTTAAATCATCAGTCGTTACATTATATCCTGCCAAGTGTAACAAACTATATAACATTGCAGAACCATGACCAGCCGACAAGACAAAACGGTCACGATTTGACCATTTACGACTCGTTTTTGGATTTACATTAAGAAACTTGCTCCAAAGTACATAAGCCATTGGGGCAGAGCCCATTGGAAGTCCAGGATGTCCTGAATTTGCTTTTTGAATCGCATCTAATGATAGAGTACGAATCGTATTTACAGCCAATTGATCAGTAGTATCAAACATAAGATTTCTCCATATTTTTTATTTATACTCACATTATAACACAAGTTAGAAACGGTTTTCATTCTCCGAAATTAAAATCTTTTTCTTTTTTTTAGTTTTTATATGAAAATCTTTTTAATTTTGGTGGGAAGGCTTGTTATTGCTTGGTTTATGAGAATATAAATTTTTTACGATAATTTATTCGATTTATTTAATTTTTTAGAATGAAGTCTATCTCTCCTGTTCAAAATTAAGCTAGTTATTAGAACAATTGCCAAGAAAGCTAAAATAAAGACAATCAATAGCCCTGAACCAGCTTTTCCCATTACTCCTAGTAAGCCTCCTGATACAATATAATCAGAGTCAGCAAAGGTCGAAGACGCGTCTGCCCCAAATGAACCTAAAGCAGGCAAAATTAATAGTGGACCCCAAGCTAATAGTAATCCATTTGCAAGTGAGCCGATAATCGCCCCACGTAGACCACCAAAAGCATTGCCATAAACACCAGCTGCTCCTCCACAAAAGAAAATACCAACAACCCCAGGAATAATTACCGTTGTTCCTAAGCCAAGCATTATTAGCATAGAAATAACTCCAACAATAAAGGAGACAAAAAATCCTATTAAAACCGCATTTGGTGCATAAGGAAATACTATCGTAACATCAAGCGCTGGTTTAGAATTTGGGACAAGTTTTTTAGCAATCCCTTGGAAGGCCGGAATAATTTCTGACAAAATCATCCGAACTCCTTGGAGCACCACCACAAAACCTGCAGCGAAAGTTCCTGCTTGAGTAATCGCATATACAATATAATTAGTTCCGGCTGACAATGAGGAACTTTCGACAAAACGTGGACCAGCAATTAGAGCTAAACCTACATAGACAACCATCATTACTAGCGAAATAGAAACAGTAGAATCTCTCAAAAATCCAAGGTTTTTAGGAATATTCAATTTTTCAGTTGATTTTTCTGGGTCTTTATTCCCTAATTTTTCTCCCAAATAGCCAGAAAGTGCGTAACCCATATTTCCAGTATGGCCCATTGCAACCCCATCATTTCCCGTGATTTTACGCATGTAGCGTTGAGTTAGTGCGGGTGTAATTGTCAGTAAGGTTCCTTCAAATATTCCACCTAACAAGATTGTTAACCAACCATTACCTAGTCCAGCTGAAATAAGGACAACAGCAGACATTGTTGAAACATAAAGCATGGCTTGGCCTGTCAAGAAAATATATTTGAATCTTGTAAAACGTGCAAGTATCACATTCACAATAAAACCTACAATCATAATTAAGGCAGCTGGAGTGCCATATTTTACTAAGGCTAAAGCAACTACCGCTTCATTTGATGGTACAACTCCTTTAGCATTAAATACATGTTGAAACATCGTTGCAAAGGGATTTAGCGAGGTAACTAAAATTCCGGCTCCACCCGTCAACACTAAAAATCCGGCAAATGTTTTGATTGAGCCTTGGATAACTGCAGTGGCAGCTTTTTTTTGCAAAATCAAACCCAACATGGCAATTAATCCAACTAAAAGTGCTGGAGTCGTTGCCACTGATACAATAAAGTTTAAAATCCCGTTCATTTTTTTCTCCTCTAGTCTGTTTATATCCTAATTAGACCTGATTTATTATCTCTTATTGATGAGGAATATTA
>SKEP01001604.1_pt1 | contig 11768 bp, 7 predicted proteins | sample 4826901 | NCBI WGS metagenome assembly SKEP01 (sample SAMN11008806, study PRJNA524170) | human gut metagenome | biome: Human fecal sample; material: Feces; isolation source: fecal sample from pouch patient p4, p43, p49, p54, p55 | host: Homo sapiens | place: Israel: Tel-Aviv | collected 2014-03-20
GAATGAAGTGAAAGCACTTGCACCCGACAGCATAACCGTACATTCCCTTGCTGTTAAGAGGGCAGCACGACTGAATATTTTTAAAGATAAATATCAGGAAATGACTTTTGAGAACAACCAGGAGATCATGGATATGACCATGAAAACAGCCTACGAAATGGAAATGGGTCCTTATTATCTGTACAGACAGAAGAATATGAAGGGAAATTTTGAGAATGTTGGCTATGCAAAGGTTGACAAAGCCGGGATTTACAATATACTAATTATGGAGGAAAAACAGCCGATCATCGCTTTGGGGGCCGGCGGTTCTTCCAAGCTTGTCTTTGATCAGGGCAAACGTATTGAACGTGTGGAAAATGTCAAAGATGTTACAAATTACATTGACCGTATTGATGAAATGATAGAACGAAAACGCAAAGGAATCAATACCTGGTTATGACAGCAGGAGGTGGACGTATTGCAGACAGCAGAGAAAGAGCCGGGACAGGCGGAAATATTCAAGTCTGGTGACAGATTGCTGGATTTTGATCTTTCTGAGGAACTGAATCATGGAATTGCTGTCAGTAATCTTGCGTATGCTGTAGCTGCCGAACTGGGGCAGGACGAGGAGTTCTGTTATCAGATGGCGATTGCCGGAATGCTCCATGATATTGGGAAGCTGAAGCTTACCGGCTATATCAACGGACAGGAAAATGATCCCCTTCTGATAGAAGAACTGAAGTATGTCCGTATGCATTCTTCGCTGGGATATGAAGAACTGAAGGATCAGGGGTATTCAGAGCTGGTACTTCAGAGTGTTTTGTATCATCATGAAAATTATGATGGCAGCGGCTATCCGTCGAATCTCAGAGGGGACAGCATTCCGCTTGGGGCCAGAATTTTGCGTGTCTGCGATGTTTATGCGGCACTGAGCTCAGACAGACCTTACAGAAGAGCGTTTGATGTCAGTACAGTGATAGAGCTTATGATCGATGAGATCAAAAATTTTGATATGGAAGTTTTTCTTGCATTTCAGAGAGTTGTACACAATAACAAATAACAGGAGGACAGTATGGCGTTAAAGAAGAAACCGGTTACCGGTATGAAAGACATTTTACCAAAAGAGATGGAAATTCGTAATTATGTGATGAACATGATTCGTGAAACATATGGAAAATTTGGATTTTCTGCAATTGAGACACCATGTGTGGAGCATATCGAAAATCTCAGCAGCAAACAGGGTGGAGAGAATGAGAAACTGATCTTCAAGATTCTGAAACGAGGAGAAAAACTGAAACTGGATACAGCAGAGTGTGAGGCTGATCTGGTTGATTCAGGCCTTCGTTATGATCTGACTGTACCGCTTTCCAGATATTATTCCAACAATGCAGGACAGCTTCCGACTCCGTTTAAGGCACTTCAGATGGGCAATGTCTGGAGAGCGGACCGTCCGCAGAGAGGCCGTTTCCGCCAGTTTATGCAGTGTGATATTGATATTCTTGGTGAGCCTACTTATCTTGCAGAAATTGAACTTGTCATGGCAACAACGACATTGCTTGGCAAACTGGATTTCCATAATTTCACGATCCGTATCAATGACCGAAAAATCCTGAAAGCTATGGCACAGTACAGTGGATTTCCGGAAGATAGCTTTGATACAGTTTTCATCATTCTGGACAAGATGGACAAGATTGGTCTGGAAGGTGTAGCTGAAGAACTGGAAAAAGAAGGTTTCAGCAAAGACAGTATTGATACCTATCTTGGTATGTTCAAAGAAATTACAACTGATATTGAAGGCGTGCGTTACTGCAAAGAAAAACTGAGTGATGTTCTGGATCCGAAAGTAGCAGAAGATCTTGAAACCATCATCACAGCAGTTGATTCTGTGAAAAATGCAGACTTTAAGATTTCCTTTGATCCGACTCTGGTTCGTGGAATGTCTTACTACACAGGTCCGATCTTTGAAATCGCAATGGATGAGTTTGGCGGTTCTGTTGGTGGCGGCGGACGTTATGATGAGATGATCGGTAAATTCACCGGACAGAATACATCTGCATGCGGATTTTCCATTGGATTTGAGAGAATCGTTATGCTGCTTCTGGAGAGAGGGTATGAAATCCCGACAAATGCAGCTAAGAAAGCATATCTGATCGAGAAGAACATGCCGGCTGATAAACTTCTTCCGATTCTGAAACAGGCAGAAGAAGAACGTAAGAATGGTGTTCAGGTCAACATTTCTATCATGAAGAAAAATAAGAAATTCCAGAAGGAACAGATGACAGCGGAAGGATATACAGAATTTGTAGAATTCTTTAATAAATAAGTGCTTCAAAAAGGAGAAAAATCATGGCTGAAAGTATGAAAGGTCTGCACAGGACATGCCGATGTGCAGAAGTAACAAAGGATATGGTCGGCAGCAAAGTAACCCTGATGGGATGGGTGCAGAAGGCACGTAACAAAGGAGGTCTTGTCTTTGTTGATCTTCGTGACCGTTCCGGTATCATGCAGGTGATCTTTGAAAATGGCAGCATTGACCAGGAAGGTTTTGAAAAAGCAGGCAAACTGAGAAGTGAGTTTGTAATCGCAGTTACCGGTACAGTTGAGAATCGCGGTGGTGCTGTAAATGAAAATCTTGCTACAGGTGCACTGGAACTCCGTGCAGAATCTTTAAGAATTCTCGCAGAGTCTGAGGTTCCGCCTTTCCCGATCGAAGAGAACAGCAAGACAAAAGATGAAATTCGTCTGAAATACCGTTACCTTGACCTGAGAAGACCGGACCTTCAGAGAAATTTGATGATGAAGAGCAAAGTAATGATGCTTACCCGTAAATTCTTCACAGATGAAGGATTTCTGGAAGTTGAGACACCAATGCTTGGTAAGAGTACACCGGAAGGTGCGAGAGATTATCTTGTTCCGTCCAGAATTCACCCAGGTTCTTTCTACGGCCTTCCACAGTCTCCGCAGCTGTACAAACAGCTTCTGATGTGCTCCGGATATGACCGTTACATTCAGATCGCACGTTGTTTCCGTGATGAGGACCTTCGTGCAGATCGTCAGCCGGAATTTACACAGATCGATATGGAGCTTTCCTTTGTAGACGTAGACGATGTTATCGATGTAAATGAGCGATTCCTTGCTTATCTGTTTAAAGAAGTTCTGGATGTGGATGTCAAGCTTCCAATTCAGAGAATTACATGGCAGGAAGCTATGGACCGTTTCGGTTCTGACAAACCGGATATGCGTTTTGGTATGGAACTGCATGATGTAAGTGAAGTAGTGAAAGATTGCGGATTCGTAGTATTCAAGAATGCACTGGAGGCTGGTGGAAGTGTCCGTGGTATCAATGCAGAAGGCCAGGGAAGCATGCCTCGTAAGAAGATTGACAAGCTTGTTGATTTCGCCAAGACTTATGGTGCAAAAGGTCTTGCTTACATCGCTATTGCAGAAGATGGTACACGCAAATCTTCCTTTGCTAAATTCATGACAGAGGAAGAGATGGATGCTCTGGTTCGGGCGATGGAAGGTAAACCGGGAGATCTGCTTCTCTTTGCAGCAGACAAGAACAAAGTCGTATATGATGTTCTTGGTGCTCTTCGTGTAGAACTTGCAAAACAGATGGATCTTCTTGACAAAAACGAATATCGCTTCGTATGGGTAACAGAGTTCCCGCTTCTTGAGTGGAGTGAAGAAGAAAACCGCTATACAGCAATGCATCATCCATTTACGATGTTGATGGAAGAGGATATCCCACTGATCGAGAGTGGAGATCTTGGAAAAATCCGTGCAAAAGCTTATGATATCGTATTGAATGGTAATGAGATCGGTGGAGGTAGTGTTCGAATCCATCAGAATGATATTCAGGAAAAAATGTTTGAGATGCTTGGATTTACGAAAGATGCAGCTTACAAACAGTTTGGTTTCCTTCTGAATGCATTCAAATATGGAGTTCCGCCTCACGCTGGACTGGCATATGGACTTGACCGTCTGGTTATGCTGATGGCAAAAGTTGACAGTATTCGTGATGTCATTGCATTCCCGAAAGTAAAAGATGCCTCCTGTCTGATGACAGAATCACCGAGTGTGGTAAGCGAACAGCAGCTTGAGGAACTTGGGCTTGAAACAGCTAAAGAAGAAACAACAGAAGAATAAGAGCAGCAAATAGGCTGCAGATATAAAAGAAAACGGCTGTCCCGGATGTGGGACGGCCGTTTTGAAGTATAAAAATTAGTTTTGTTCAGAGGAATCAGCGGTATCGTTTGCTTCTTCGGATACCGGAGTACTGCTGAGCGTTCCGAAAATGGCATTTCCGATTGCTGCATTGCTGTCCTGGAGTTTCCAGGAAACACCATCATTGGTAAGATGGAAAACAGCAGCAGTCTGTACAGTCGCTGTATTTGATTTGATTTTTGACAGAAGCAGCTGCATGGATTTTTCATAACGTTTGACAGAACCATCAATTACAGCATCGGCAGAACTCAGATAAGTATCCAGTTCATTCTGATAGGCAGTAAGGATCGCATTGCTGTCAAAGGTAGTGATCTTAGTCTGAATGACAGCATTGTAGCTTTCTTCGTCACAGCTGGAAATATTGAAATCAAAAGTAGAGTGAAAAAGCTCCACCAGTGCGGCAGCAATAGAATTCTTGTCTGTATCGGAAGTATTGAACAGGCTTTCGATTCCAAGATAATTGCCCATTTGTTCTGTATTCATTGTTTTAAGGGTATTCAGATAGACGGTCAGGGTTTCCTCAGGTGAGAGGAGGTTGTTATCAGACAGATAAGTCATCAGACCGCCGACAAGATTGTTCTCCAGGGAGTGTGAACGTATGATCTCCCATTCGTCTTTGTCATCATTACTTCCCTTATTACAAAGTTTCACAGTACATTCTCGTTCTACGGTAGCATAATTGTTATTGCTGAGGAGTTGATCCAGCAGGAGATAACGTTCTTCCATGGAATCTGTGGTTTTTTCTGTAGCCTGTTCTTCGCTGTCAGCCGCTTTGAGAATTGCATTTTTCAGAGAAGCTTCGCCGTAATCTTTGGCAAGAGAGGCTGCATCTATTGTGGATAAGCGCAGGGAAGCTGTGGCTTCTTTTTTATCGTTGTCGACGTTTACACTCAGAATTTCGTAATCAAAATTCTGGAAGAAGAGAGAAAAGACTTCTTTTACTTCATTTGAGAGTTTGATCTCTTTGGTAGCGTCGGGAAAAAGTTCTTTGTAGGATACATATTTCTGGGTCGTATCAGAGTCCAGATTTTTCAGTAGATCCAGTTCATTTGTGATAACTGCCTGTACATCTGTCTTATCCACGTGGGAACAGCCGGTCAAACATATGACAGCCAGGATAATCAGCAGAAATGGCATCAGACCTTTTGCGATCTTCATAGGTATCTTTCCTTTCAAAAATAATCCTTTATATTTTATCAGATAAGCATGGAAAAGTCAAAAAATGGTAATTTTATGCTGTTTTGGAAGACATTTATGAAAATATTGTGAAAACCGGGATGATTTTGTACAGCTCTTTCATTTTCAGGTGTAATCTGATATGATATATAAGTTAAAAAGTGATTTTTACAAAGTAAACACATGAATAGTGTATCATTAAGTCAGTAATGTCTGGACTGATAGGAGGAAACACAGATTTATGAAAAAACGTATTTTAATCCTTCTCGGGATATTGATAATTGGTGGCGGCGCTGCTGCAGGAGTATGTTGGAAAATGGGCGTATTTGGGCAGCAGGAGACAAGTGGAGATTCTGTATATGTAACCAAAATAAGCGACCTTACCGGACAGACATCAGGAGTTTCCAACCGCTATGCAGGAGTAGTTGAGCCTCAGGAGACTGTTTCTGTAGAACTGGAGAGTGGACGGACAGTAAAAGAAGTCCAGGTTAAGACCGGTGATCAGGTCAAGAAAGGGCAGCTTTTGTTTGAATATGATCTGAGCAGCATTCAGGAGAGCCTGGAAGAAGCACAGCTTGACCTTGACCGCCTGAAAAATGAGGCAAGCAGTCTGAACGAGCGGATTGCCACGCTTGAAAAGGAAAAGAAAAAAGCAAGTCAGGATAATCAGCTTTCTTATACGATTGAGATTGAGACAAACAAAATGAATCTCAAGAAAAATGAATACAGTCAGAAAAGCAAGCAGGCTGAGATTGACAAACTCCAAAGTGCGACCGGCAATACAGAAGTCCGGAGTTCAATTGATGGTGTTATCCAGAAAATCGATACATCGAAGCTGACAACAGAGGATAACAGCAGCGTGGATGATACAGATTCAGGAGATTTTTCTCAGTCTGATGATAGCAGCAGCGGGGGCAGCAATGCATTTATTACAATCCTGAGTACAGGTGCTTACCGTATAAAAGGTACAGTCAATGAATTAAATGTAAACAGCATTGTTGAGGGCGAACCGGTAATCATTCGATCTCGTGTGGATGACAGTCAGACCTGGAAGGGGACCATGGGAACGGTTGATAAGGACAGTGCATCTTCCGGCAATAATAACAATTCTTTTTACGGAATGACGGACAGCAGTGATTCTCAGACGAGTACCAGTACTTATCCGTTTTATGTAAATCTCGATTCATCAGACGGGCTGATGCTTGGCCAGCATGTTTATATTGAGATGGATGAAGGACAGGAAAGTCAAAAGACAGGAATCTGGTTAAGTGAGGTTTATATTGTTGATGCAGATACAGACAGTCCGTATGTGTGGGCAGCAGATAAGAAGGGCAAACTGGAGAAACGTAGTGTGATTCTGGGACAGCATGATGAAGAACTTGGAGAATATGAGATTGCAGATGGTCTTTCCAAGGATGACTGTATAGCATATCCGTCTGATATACTTGAGGAGGGAATGTCTACGACGACCAATATAGAAGATGCAATGGATACAGGCAACATAGATATGCAGCCGCTGGATGATAGCAGCTTCAGTGAAGATCCTCTTCCGGATACGGCTGATACAGAGGGTGTCAGTGAATATGAAATGAGCGATGACGGAACCGTTGTTGATGATCCGGAAGCAGTTGATGACAGCATTGTGGATGACAGTTCATCGGATGAATCAATGAATATGACAGACGGAAGTTCCGATTCAGGTGAGATACTGGATGATAATCTTATGCCGGTAGAGGAGGATACGGAGGAAGCACAATGATTTTGGAATTAAAGGGAATCTTTAAGAACTATCAGCAGGGAAAGATGAGTGTACCGGTTCTGAAGGACGTTAATTTTTCCATGGAAGAGGGAGAATATGTGGCAATCATGGGACCATCCGGATCAGGAAAAACAACACTCATGAATATTATAGGATGCCTGGATAAGCCGACAGAAGGGAAATTTTTTCTGGATGGACAGGACATTCTCAACTGTTCAGAAAATGATATGTCAGATATCCGACTTAATAAGATCGGATTTGTATTTCAGAGTTTCCACCTTCTTCCAAGACAGTCTGCGCTTGCTAACGTAGAACTTCCATTGAATTATGCCAAAGTCCCGAAGAAAGAAAGACGGGAGCGGGCAATGAAGGCACTGGAAAGAGTAGGACTTGCTGATCGTGTAGACTTTCAGCCGAACCAGCTTTCCGGTGGACAGATGCAGCGAGTTGCGATTGCCAGGGCAATCGTAAATAATCCCAAACTCCTTCTGGCAGATGAACCAACAGGAGCACTTGACAGTAAATCAGGTGCTCAGGTCATGGAGCTTTTCCAGAAGCTGAATGATGAGGGGGTTACAGTCCTTATGATCACTCATGATTCGGACATTGCTGCACATGCAAAGCGGGTTGTGATGATTCGCGATGGAGAGCTGAAGGAAAAAGAGGTGAAGTAGTTCATGAAGAAAAAAATCATCATAGGTATCCTGATCGCAGCTCTGGTCGCAGGAGGATCTGCCGGCGGAGCAGTCTATTATAAAAAGTCTCATCAGAAAACGGTGTCTGTTGTAAGCGTTGACAGTCTGGCCGGTCAGTATTACATGGATGATACAAATCTTGATGGAAATATTGTTACCAGTGCGACGCAGAGTGTTAACATAGACAAAGATATGATCATTAAGGAGGTCTATGTATCAAAGGGGGATTCCGTTAAAAAAGGGGATCAGTTGATGTCTTTTGATATGACACTTGTTCAGATGGAACTGAATATAGCCAAGCTGAAACAAAAACAGCAGGAACAGGATCTGAATAAAGCGATTAACAGGCTGAGCAGCCTGAAAAACGGCGGTAAGATAGAAGAAAGTGATGGGGAGACACTGGATACTTCCGGCAGCACATCGGATGATACAGATACAAGCAGTGCGATGGATGACAGTAATGAAACTGCTTCGACGGGTGGAAGTGTGAAGGGCAATTATCTGGCTGCAATTATCCAGCCGGTTCTGGCGGCTGCTGTGGAGAAGACAGATATAGAATCTGCAAATACAGAAGAGACTGCTGTTGAGGATTCCGAAAGTGCAGCTGCACAAACACAGGGAACAGAGAGCGGCTCTGAGAACAGTTCAGATGGAAATGCAGATTCATCAGACAACAGTAGTACAGATGTGAAGGTTGAGTTTGAAGAGCCGGATACGACAGGAAATGATACCACAGTAACGATCAGTCCGGAGCCGACGAATATACCGGATGATAATGCCGATGGAGATTTCACAGACGAAATCGAGATTGTTGACACAGAACCGGATACTGGAACAGATGATCTGACGGATGGAAGTCCGATGTTTTATCAGGTTCTGGATGAAAATACAGAACCCTATACCGGAACAGGTACAGAGGATGATCCATATGTATTCCTCTGCAGTTCTGCAAAAGGCTATGTAGTTGCGAAGGGATCCTTTTTGAATAAAATGGCTGCTTTTCAGGCTGATGGTACGAAGGAACCTGGCAGAGAAGGATACTGGTATCAGCTGGAGTTTCATCAAAATGATACGATAACAAATCTGCTGGACCGTAAAGAATCCTGCACAGGCTATTATCTTGTAGATGGAGGCCTGCTGGAAAAAATGGTAACCGATAACTCTGAAGTTGAGTTTTCGCTGGACGGGGCATCTCATTATGAGAAGCCACCGGCTGATGGAGGCGGAGACGGAGGCGGCGGTGGAGATGATGGTGGTTCGGCATCTATCTCACGTGATGAGGCGATCAAGATTCAGCAGACTAAGATTGACAGCCTGAAACTGGACATCAGAGAAAATAAACTGAATATTGAGAAACTCGAGAAAAAAGTAAAAAAAGAGGTAATATACAGCAAGCTGGACGGAACGGTTGCAAAAGTAGGCGATCCGGTGACTGGCGCATCTGATGGAAATTCTTTTATGACGATCAAAAGCAAAGAAGGTTACTACGTAAAAGGTACAGTCAGTGAACTGATGCTGGATCAGGTTAAGGAAGGTACGATACTGAACTGTTCAAGTCAGAATGGTGATTTTGAAGCAGAGGTGATCGATGTATCTGAGTATCCGGTTTCAGGTGATAATTATTCCGGCAATGGAAATCCAAATGTATCTTATTATACATATATTGCAACGATTCCGGACAAAACCGTCAAAGTATCGGACGAAGACTGGCTGACGATTTCTCTGACAAATAATACACAGAGCAAAGGAATTGTTCTGGACAGGGCATTTGTACGGTCAGAAAATGGAGCCAGTTATGTATACAAGGATGACAACGGAGTGCTGAAGAAACAGGTGCTTACCGTAGGTGGTAATGTAAATGGCGGCTACAGTGTACTGATAACCGGTGGAATCACCAGAGATGATAAGATTGCTTTTCCGTATGGTGACACGGTAAAAGAAGGTGCAAAGACCAAGGAAGTTTCTTCCAGTGAGATCTATGGATATTAGAAAGGTGGTATTTTATGCTTGAAAATATGAGGATATCCATTCAGGGAATCTGGTCTCATAAAATGCGATCTTTTCTGACTATGCTGGGTATCATTATTGGTATTGCATCGATCATTGCGATCGTGTCTACGATCAAGGGAACAAGTGAACAGATCAAAGAAGACCTGATCGGTGCGGGAAATAATACAGTTTCTGTGAGTCTGAATTATGGCGACAGTGATTATGATCCGGAGTATGGAATGACCGATGGTACGGAACCGCCGCTTCTCTCAGATCAGCAGAAAGAAGATGTTATGAATCTGGATCATGTGGAGAATGCGACATTCTTTTACAGCCGTACATATACCAGCAGTGTATATTATGAAAATACCAGTTTTCAGGGTGGAAGTATTTATGGAATTGATATGAATTATCTGGATACCTGTGGATATATGGTAAGATCCGGCCGTGGTTTTATACAGAAGGATTATGATGAGATGCGAAAGGTTGTACTGGTAGACAGCAATGCGGCAGATAATCTCTTTGCAGGAAAAGATCCTGTTGGAAAAACAATAGAGATTGGATCCGAACCGTTTACCGTTATTGGTGTGGTAGAACAGAATGATGATTATCAGCCAAATATCAAAACCATTGATGAGTACAATCAATATTATCAGATGATCATGGGAACAGTCATGATTCCGAATAAATGCTGGCCCATGGCATTTAAGTTTGATGAACCTGAGAATGCCGTGATCCGAGCAGATTCAACGGATAATATGAGTTCCGCCGGAAATGCAGCAGCGGATATTATGAATCAGGGAATCAACACCAATACATCCAAGTACAAATATAAAGCGGATGATGTAATGCAGCAGGTCAAGAACTTGCAGAAACTCAGTGAGAGCACCAATACACAGCTGATTTGGATTGCAAGTATTTCATTGTTGGTCGGAGGTATCGGCGTTATGAATATCATGTTGGTATCCGTCACTGAACGAACCAGTGAAATTGGTCTGAAAAAAGCAATCGGTGCACGAAAGAAAGTGATTCTGTTTCAGTTTTTGACAGAAGCCTCCATGCTGACAAGCATTGGAGGAGTGATCGGAGTTATTGTTGGAATTGCACTTTCCAAAGTGGTATCGGAACTGTCGGGGGCTCCGACAGCTATCAGTATACCGGCGATCATTGGTTCCGTTCTTTTTTCCACATTGATTGGCGTGATCTTTGGATTACTTCCGTCAGTCAAGGCTGCCGATTTAAATCCGATTGATGCACTTAGAAGTGAATGACAGAGGTTGGAGTTTGTTGATCAGAGACAGACTCCAATCTCTTTTTCTGTTATGAGGGGCATTTTTGATATTTTAATTGAGATGGAGAAAAAAATGTGTTAGACTATAATCAATATGCAATGATTCAGATATGAAGTAAAATACATGAGGAGATGCAGTATGAGAAAAATTGCAATTGTAACAGACAGTAACAGTGGTATTACGCAGGATGAAGGAAGAAAACTGGGAATCTCTGTTCTGCCTATGCCTTTTTATATTAACGATGTGATGTATCTGGAAGGAATCACTCTTTCACAGGAAGATTTTTATGAACGTCTGAAAAATGATGAATCCATATCTACTTCCCAGCCGAGTCCGGCTGAAGTATGTGGTTTATGGGATAATCTGCTGGAAGAGTATGATGAGATTGTACATATTCCGATGTCCAGTGGACTGAGTGCGTCCTGTGATACAGCTACCATGCTTGCCAGAGATTACGATGGCAGAGTGCAGGTTGTTAATAACCAGAGAATCTCAGTTACGCAGCGTCAGTCAGTACTTGATGCAATGACATTAAGAGATGCAGGAAAGAGTGCGGCAGAGATTAAAGAAAAACTGGAAGAAGAGAAGATGGAGTCAAGTATCTATATTACTCTGGAAACTTTGAAATATCTGAAAAAAGGTGGAAGAATC
>SKEP01001605.1_pt1 | contig 11756 bp, 10 predicted proteins | sample 4826901 | NCBI WGS metagenome assembly SKEP01 (sample SAMN11008806, study PRJNA524170) | human gut metagenome | biome: Human fecal sample; material: Feces; isolation source: fecal sample from pouch patient p4, p43, p49, p54, p55 | host: Homo sapiens | place: Israel: Tel-Aviv | collected 2014-03-20
GGTATTCCTCACGCCACTTGTTGATGACGTCCCACCAGTGGCTGGTGTCGGGCTTGCCATGCACCGCCTGCTCGCGCGTGATCTCCGGAATGAGGTCCTTCAGCACGGTGGTCACATCGCCGACGATCGGCACGTCCGGCTGACGGTTCTTGCCGATTTCCGCAGGGTCAATGTCGATATGGATCACGCGTGCGCCCGGAGCGAACGCGTCGAGCTTGCCGGTGACGCGGTCGTCGAAACGTGCGCCGATTGCGACCAGCAGATCGCAACGCTGCACGGCGCCGGTCGCCGCGATTGTGCCGTGCATGCCGAGCATGCCAAGCACCTTCGGATCGGAATCGGGCACAATGCCGCGCGCCGGAAGGGTGGTGACGATCGGAGCGCCGGTCACTTCCGCCAGCTCCTCGACCAGCTCGCCCGCGTCGGAACGCACCGCGCCGCCGCCGACGTACAGCACCGGACGGTACGACTGCTCGAACAGCTTCGCCGCGTCGGACAGCACGCGACCGTGCGCCTTGGTGGTCGGGTTGTAGCCCGGCAGAATCATGCGCTGCGGCCAGGAATAATACATTTCGCCGGTCTGCGCGGTCTTGGTGACGTCCACCACCACCGGTCCCGGACGACCGGAACGTGCGATGTAATGCGCCTCGGCCAGCACGCGCGGAATGTCCTGCGCGCGGGTGACGAGGTACGAATGCTTGACCACCGGATAGGTGGCGCCGACGATATCGGCTTCCTGGAAAGCGTCCGTGCCGATGGCGTTCACGCCGACCTGGCCGGTGATGACGACCATAGGAATGGAATCCATGTTCGCGTCGGCGATCGGGGTGATCATGTTCGTCGCGCCCGGACCGGAAGTGACGATGCACACGCCCACCTGTCCGGTGGTCAGCGCGTAGCCTTCTGCCGCATGTCCGGCGGCCTGCTCGTGACGCATCAGCACGAAGCGGAACTTCGTATCGTCCTTGATGGAATCGTAGACGGGCAGAATCGCACCGCCCGGAACGCCGAAGACGTCCTTGACGCCCAGATCCTCCAGCGAACGAACCAGCGCTTCGGCGCCGGTCATCTTTTCGCCGTCGACAATGGTCTGCTTTTCAGTGGTAGCGGATGCCTTTGGCATGCCGCTGAATGCCTGCAGAGGCGTAGGTAACACCATGTTCCCTCTCATGCTCGTTCGTGGAAAATTTCCTCGTAAGGGGCCGCGGCCGCGTCGTTCATGCGCCGTTTTACCCCTTAAACGGAATGCTATGCAACCGCTTGTGGCGGATTGCAGCCGCATTCCTCTCTGATAATGAGTCTATGCTAACGGCTGACAGCTTGGTTCGCCGGAAAGGCCCATATTCTGGCGCGTTACGCGCCATTGTGATATGGACCATATTTTTTGCGATTGCGACGCTGCCTTGTAATGCTGTTTCGTGACGCCGGCCGTGCCGCCGCTTGCGTTACCGTTTGCGCGGTTACTTGCCCTGCGCTGCATCCTGCGTGCCACCGTTGGACTTGCGATGTGACCTGTGGTGCGACTTATGCGTCTTCCCGTTCTGCTTGCCGCCCATTTCGCCCTTGCGACTGTCAAGCGCCTTCCAGCCCATTTCCGCGGCCGCCAGCTGCGCCTTGCGTTTGCTGCTGCCGGTACCGACGCCGATGACTTCGCCGCCATCGCCGAGAATCGCGCGCGCGGTGAACTCCAGTGCGTATTCCGGTCCGGCGACCGACGTCTGGTAGTGCGGGTCGGGCAGACCCATCTCATGCGCCTTGACGGTCAGCGACGTCTTCCAATCGAGCGCCGGACCTTCGGTGGCGACCTCCGCCAGCGTATCGTCGACGAGATGATGCACCACGCGGCGCGCCTCGTCGATGCCGTGCTGGATGAACGTCGCGCCGATCAGCGATTCGACGATGTCGCACAGAATCGAGCTTTTGTCCGCGCCGCCCTGTTCCGCTTCGCCGTGGCCGAGCAGAATGTACGGGCCGACGTGCAGCTTTTCGCGGGCGATTTTGCTCAGCGATTCCTCGGAAACGGCTTTCGCGCGCATTTTGGCCAGCTGGCCTTCGTTCATGTCGGGATGCACCTTGTACAGCGTTTCCGTGGAGACCAGTTCGAGCACCGCATCACCGAGGAATTCGAGGCGTTCGTAGTTCTTGGCCCCCTCATGCTCGTGTGAGAACGAGCGGTGGGTGAGCGCTTCGACGAGCAGGTCCGGTTCGATTGTGGTGCCGAGCGCCTCGAGCAACACATTGGCGGTCATCTCGCCTTCGGGGGTGATGGAGGTGCCGATGCGGCCGGCGTTGGTATTGTTGCCGTTTTCGGTTTGGGTGTTGTCCTGCGCGTTGTCCTGATTGGTCTCTTTGGCCATGGATGTTCCTTACCGTTCATGCGGCGGGCCGAGCCTGCCGCGGTCTGTGGTTGTGGCCGTTGCGCACATGGCAAGACGCCAGCTGATCTGGCGGTTTTGCTACGCAAGCAACGTATGTCGTACGCCGATCGCACGCGGAAATAAATCGCAATGCAATCGCCGTATCACTTGATAATAATAAAAGAAACCCTGCCACCCGTCGATGGCAGGGTTTCGATGCTTTATACCGTTATCCGGCAACCACTCACTTGGTGTGGATGGAGCGGACAGCCTCGCGGTACACGCGGCCGCGGAAGGAACCGCAGCTCGGGCATGCCATGTGCGGCAGCGTCGGAGCGCCGCAGTTCGGGCAGGTAACGGTCTGGGCGGCCTTGGCCTTCCAGTTTGCGCGGCGAGAATGGGTATTCGCGCGCGAGGTCTTGTACTTAGGCAGTGCCATTGTGTTTCCTCTATTTCGTTCGAACGATTGAGCTTAAGCGTTCAGTATCTTAACGTGAGCTCCGTACAAACGATGGACCATCCCATCCGAACGGCTTATTCCTTGCCTTCCAGCTTGGCTTTCAGCCCTTCCAGCGCGGCGAAACGAATGTCGGTCATGTCATGCTGATGGTCGGGGTTCTCGTTGAGGTCGATGCCGCACTGCGAGCACAGGCCCTTGCAATCCGGCTTGCACAACGGCTGCAGCGGCAGTTCCTCGACCAGCGTGTCGCGCAGCAGCGCCTCGAGGTCGGCCCATGCGCCGCCGTCGAGCAGCGGGTACGTGTCTTCCGCCTCGTCCTCGCCGGCGATGATGTCCACTTCCTCTTCCTTGCCGTTCTTGCCGGCCTTTCCGCCCTTGCCGGCGGCGGACTTGTCCTCATACGGGAAGAAGGAGGTGACGTTCACCGTCCAATCGCGCTGGATCGGCTTCAGGCAGCGCGTGCATTCGGCATGCACGGGAGCGCTGATACGCGCGTTCAGAATCAGACCGTCGACGATCGAATCGAACGAGCCGACCACGCTCACATCCGCGCCTTCGTCCACGCCCACGATCTCATCGCCGATGCCGCTCGGCGCGGGGAAAGTGGCGTCGATCTCCTTGCTTTGCCCCGGACGCGAGGCCACCTGCGCCACGGAAACGGCCCATGGGGAATCTTCAGTACGTGCCATAGTTCAGTCTTTCGCTCTTTCTTGCTATGCGTTCCACGCGTGTTACGCGTCTTGCTTAGTTTTCCGGATAATCGTCCGCATCGAGATGGTCCAGATGCGCGCCGGCTTCGCGTTGGCGATCGTACAGCACGTTCAGGCCCGCCTGCACGCCGGTGCCGATCTTGTCGACCTGCTGTTGCAACGATTCCATCATGGTGATGCAGTATTTGTCGGCGTTCTGCGTGAGCTTGTCGGCCTTGGCTTGCGCCTGGTCGAGAATGCCGCGTGCCTTCTGCCTGGCGAGTTCCGTCACGTTCTCCTGCCCGGCAAGGAACTGCGCCTGCTCGTTGGCTTCGCGTACGGTGTCGGCGGCACGCGACTGCGCGGATGCGATGATCGCGTTGGCTTGCGTTTGCGCGCTTTCCAGACGGCGTTCCGATTCGCGCATCAGCGCGGAGGCGCGTTCCAGCTGCACTGGCAGCATCTTCTTGAGTTTGTCGAGCTTGCCGGTGAACGATTCGCGGTCCACGCGCACCGAGCTCGGCGCGAACAGAATCGGCTTGGCCTCGTCCAATTCCTCTTCGATGCTGTCGATGATGTCGTAGACGGTGGTGAATTCGTCGCGGCTGCGATCCGAACTGTCGTCGAGTGGTGCGTTGGGGTCGAACGTGGCGCGAAGGTCGGGCAGGTCCGACATGGAAATCGACGGTTTCGACGATTTCGCGGGCTTTGCCGGCTCATCCGTAGCACGATCGGCGGCATTGCCGGTTGCGGAGTTGTTGGTCGCTGCGGTACCGGCAACAGCGCCGGTGGCCGGATAATCGGCCGCCGCCGTGACCGGCTGCTGCGACGTGGCGTCATCGGCGTCAGCAAGCGGCTTGAAATCGTTGGTCTCTTCACTCATCATGCTCTCTTTTCATTCTTGAGTGCCTCGCCAAGCAGCGGAATCACGCAATCGGGCACCATGCCCGTCACATCGCCTCCGTGCCGTGCCACGTCCTTGACGATGGAGCTGGAGATGTGCTCCAGGTCCGGGGCCGCAGGCAGAAACAGCGTCTCCACTCCGGCGAGTTTGCGGTTGACCAATGCCATGCCCAGCTCAGCCTCGTAATCGCCGTTCTGCCGAAGTCCTTTGACGATGACCGTCGCACCGATTTTCGTGCAATAGTCGGTGATCAGGCCGGTGGTCGACGCCACCTTCACATTGGTGCAACCGCGCTTGGCGAGCGCCTGGCGGATGATCTCAACACGGGTTTCTTCGGAGAACATCGGCGTCTTCGCCGCGTTCACGGCCACCACCACATGCACTTCGTCGAAAAAGCGCGCGCAACGCTCGATGACGTCCAGGTGGCCGGCGGTCACTGGGTCGTACGACCCGGGGCAAACTGCAATTGTCATAACCTTAAGCGTACCGCGATTGGTTGAGAACGTGCGCAACATCGGCGTATGCCCGTGTTGGCGCGGTTCGTGCATACGGGTGGTGGCGCAATGCGGCTCGGCTATGATGGAAGGCAGTGGGGCCGCGATCGCGGCTTGTGTGAGGAGTCTTAATTATGGCATTTGCGATTTTCGATGGCTTGTTCGGATCCGACGATCCGGTTTCGCCGCTGTCCAACCCGGATGCGGGTACCGGTACCGCCGTTCTGGAACGTCCTGAAGAGGAAACGAAGCTTGATGACGGTGGCAATGGCGATGCCGACCGTTTCGCGCATTATGTGTCGCGTGACCGTATCGCCGAATCGAAGATGACGGGTCGTCCGGTTGTGGCGTTGTGCGGCAAGGTGTGGGTGCCGAAGCGTGACCCCACGCATTACCCGGTGTGCCCGGATTGCAAGCGCATCTATGACGAGATGATGAACAGCTCGTTCTGATTGCCGTTCGACCATGTTGCCGATTCATGCCGCCGGTTGCGGTGGCTGAACGTGGCGATTGAATATGGCGGCTGGGTGCGGCGACCGAGTGCGGCGCAACGTCGTATGTTATGCAAAAACCGACGCCGGTGATTCACCGGGCGTCGGTTTTTGTTATGTCTTTTGCGCTGTACAGGGCGGTTCACGCCATGACGGACGTCACAGCACGGTGACTTCGGTCGGGATGACCGGATCGCCCTTCATCAGGCTCTGCGCGCCGATCGGCAGTTCGGCGAGCGCCTGCGCGCGGTAGTTGTGCGCGTTGACGATCGCGTCGTGGCCCTGGTATTCGCTGTGGTTCTCGCCATTGGTGACGTAGTCGACGAGCAGGTCCTTCCAGCCGTCTTCCGGCTGGTATGCGGCGAGCTTGTCTTCGGAGCCGGAGATGACGTGTTCGCAGTCGGCCAGCGAGTATTCGTAGGAGCGGAAGGCGAGCTTGCGGCCCGGAACGGTGGCCTTGTCCTTCGACTTCTTGGCGACCGGCTGCATTTCGCCGGCGGAGTTCTCGCGTTCGGTGAGCTTGTAGACCATCGCGCAGGTCGGGGCGCCCGAGCCGGTGACGAGCATGGTGCCCACGCCGTAGGAGTCGACCGGTGCGGTCTGCAGTGCGGCCAGCGCGTATTCGTCGAGGTCGTTGGTGACGGTGATCTTCGTGTTGGTGGCGCCGAGCGCGTCCAGCTGGTTGCGTACGCGCTGCGCGAGGGAGGCGAGGTCGCCCGAATCGATGCGCACACCGCCCAGTTCCGGTCCGGCCACTTCGACGGCGGTTTTCACGGCTTCTTCGATGTTGTAGGTGTCGACCAGCAGCGTGGTGTTCTTGCCGAGCGCCGCGATCTGCGATTCGAAGGCGCTTTTCTCGTCGTCATGCACCAGGGTGAAGCAGTGCGCGGCGGTGCCGATGGCCTTCAGACCGTACATTTGCGCGGCCAGCAGGTTGGCGGTGCCCTTGAATCCGCCCACCACGGCGGCGCGTGCGGCGGCGACCGCGGCCCATTCGTTCGTGCGGCGTCCGCCCATATCCATGCACGGACGGTCCTTCGCGGCGGTGGCCATGCGGGATGCGGCGGAGGCGACGGCGGAATCGTAATTCAGAATGCTCAGCAGCAGCGTTTCCAGCAGCGTGCATTCGCCGAACGTGCCTTCAACCTGCAGGATCGGCGAGTTCGGGAAGAACATCTCACCTTCGCGGTAGCCCTTGATGGAGCCGGAGAAGTGGAAGTTCTCCAGCCATTTGATGGTTTCCGGGCTGACCACCTTGCGGTCGGAGAGGAATTTCAGGTCGTTGTCGTCGAGGTGGAACTTCTCGAGCGCGTCGAGGATGCGTCCCTGTCCGGCGGCCACGCCGTAGTGGCGGCCCAACGGCAGATGCCGGGTGAAGATCTCGAATACGCACTTGCGGTTGGCGGTGCCGTCCTTCAGGCATGCGTCAAGCATGGTGTATTCGTACATGTCGGTCATGAGTGCGGGTGAATAATCGAGCATTTCCAAAGCCTTTCTTGACTTTTGGTGAAACTGACCATAAGTATAGGGCCCACGGTGGCCAATCTTTGGTTGCATCCCATCATACGTGCAGGAGGGGTCTCGAGGCGCGGCGTGCTTGGCTGGTGATAGGGTCGAATGCTGAAAAGACGAGTAATCGGACGGCGGCAAAAGCCGAAATCAGCGGAAAGCGAAGTGCAGAACAGCAATGGTAGCGATTAAGGATATGTTGGGCGACCAGACCGTGGTGCGTGCGGACGGACGCAAGGTGGACGAACTGCGCCCGGTGCGCATCACCCGCCATTTCACGGACGTTCCGGAAGGCTCCGTGCTCATCGAATGCGGCAACACGCGCGTGATGTGCACCGCCACGTTCACCGCCGGCGTGCCGCGCTGGCGCAAGGACTCCGGCCTGGGCTGGGTCACCGCGGAATACGCGATGCTGCCGCGCGCCACCGCCGACCGCACTGACCGCGAGTCCGTGCGCGGCAAGATCGGCGGCCGTACGCACGAGATCAGCCGTCTGATCGGCCGCTGCCTGCGTGGCGTCGTCGATATGAAGGCGCTCGGCGAAAACCAGGTGCAGATCGACTGCGACGTGCTGCAGGCCGACGGCGGCACCCGCACCGCTTCGATCACCGGTGCGTACGTGGCGCTCGTCGACGCGATGCATTGGGCCGAGGGACACAAGCACGTCAAGTCCGCCGACCGTGTGCTCAAGGACTGGGTCTCCGCCGTCTCCGTCGGCGTGATCAACGGCAAGCCGATGCTGGACCTGCCGTACATCGAAGACAGCCAGGCCATGACCGACATGAACGTGGCCATGACCGGTTCCGGCGATTTCATCGAGATCCAGGGCACCGCCGAGCATCGTCCGTTCAACCGCGCCGAACTCAACACCCTGCTCGACCTCGCCGAAAAAGGCAACAGGGAGCTGCAGGCCGCCCAACGCGCCGCGCTCGCGCTCGACTGAGCCGATCGACGGCACGGCATGCGCTGAATGTAGGACGTTGACGGTCCGATGCCGGCGACTCGGCGCGCATGGAACAACGCAAAACAGATATAAGTAGGAAAACGGCGGAAGGAACCGTAAGGCATGAAGATCATCGTCGCCACGCATAACGAAGGCAAACTGGCGGAAATCCGCCGCATTCTCGAGGAACGTCTCGGCGCGGACGCCGCCGACATCGAGCTCGTCTCCGCAGGCTCCCTGGGATTGCCCGATCCGGTCGAGGACGGCGTGACCTTCCAGGAGAACGCGCTCATCAAGGCACGCGACGTGGCCGAACGTACCGGCTGCCCGGCAGTCGCGGACGATTCCGGCCTGATCGTGGACGTCATGGGCAACGCGCCGGGCATTCTGTCCGCACGCTGGGCCGGCGAGCACGGCAACGACAAGGCCAACAACGCGCTGCTGCTCAAGCAGCTGGCCGACATCCCCGACAGCAAGCGCACCGCACGGTTCCGCTGCGCCGCCGCGCTGGTCGTGCCGGGAGAGCGCAAGACGGACGGTGCGGATGATGATAAGCCGTACACGATCGCCAGCGAAACCGTCGAAGTCGGCGAAATGCCGGGCGTGCTGCTGCGTGCCCCGCGCGGCGCCAACGGTTTCGGCTACGATCCGCTGTTTGTGCCGAACGATCAGCCGCAGCGTGCGGTCGACGCCGGCGAAAAGCTCACGTCCGCCGAAATGGAGCCGGCCGAGAAGAACGCGGTCTCCCATCGAGGCAAGGCGCTGCGCTCGCTGGTCGCATCGATCGAAGCGCTGGTCAAATAACATCGGATGACGGCCGCGACGGGCGCTTGCCGTGGCGCGCGACACTGGATGGCGTGCGTGCGATTTGTGCTCGTCCGGTTTTTCCGCTATGCTTTGTTTCTTGTGCGCGGCTAGCGTATGCTTACTGGGCATTGCGCCACTTTAGCTCAGTCGGTAGAGCGGCTCACTCGTAATGAGCAGGTCGACAGTTCGATTCTGTCAAGTGGCTCCACTGCCCTAGATGTTCGGAGGTTTTCCGAGCATCTAGGGTTTTGCATATGTGCATCCGTGCGTATCGGTTTTCGCCGTGCGCGGATGGTGATTGCGCGAGTGGCGGAATTGGTAGACGCGCAGGATTTAGGTTCCTGTGTCTTTGACGTGTGGGTTCAAGTCCCATCTCGCGCACATGTCCACGTTAATTCAGCCAATCGCGCTGCTGGCCATCATCCTCACCGGCTACCTGTTCAAACGCGCCGGCAAATTCAAAAACCGCGACTACCGCATCATGCAGGTCGCCCTGTTCAACCTGGTTCTGCCCTGCGCCATCATCTACTCGTTCGCCACGAACCCGCATGATTCCAGCATGCTGTGGATCTCCGTCTTCGGCTTCGTGGTCGCGTTCATCCCGCCCGTGCTCATCTTCCTCACCACACGTCACACGCCTGTGCAGGATCGCGCGTTCACCATGCTCAACGGTTCCGGCTTCAACATCGGCTGCTTCTGCTTCCCCGTGGTACAGGCGTTTCTCGGCACCGCGGCGATCGTGCCAGCGGCCATGTTCGACATCGGCAACTGCGTGATGGTGGCGGCCGGCACGAACGTCATGACGCAGACCCTCCTGCACATCCAGCCCGGCAAGACCTTGGACGAGCAGTACCAGGGGCATGCGCCGGTGCTGCCGTATACGAAACCCAAGGATCGCGATGCCCGCCGGCTGGCACGCCACGCGCTGCTACGCAACGTGGCGAAAGGCTTCTTCGGCTCCATCCCGTTCGACACCTACCTGGTCATGATCGTGCTCATGCTTGCCAATGTGAAGATCCCCGCCGTCGTGGCCACGTTCGTTGAGCCGCTCGCCAACGCCAACTCGTTCGTCGCCATGCTGATGGTCGGCATGCTGATGGACCTGCCCGCCGGCCGTGACGATGTGATGAAGCTGCTGAAGATCATCGGCCTGCGACTGCCATTCGGCCTGCTGTTCGCCGTCTGCGCATGGTTCGTGCTGCCGTTCGGCGCCAATGTGCGCGAAGCCGTGGTGATGTGCTGCCTCGCGCCAATCGCCGTGTTCTCCACCCTGTTCACCGACGAAGTGCTCGGCAATGCGAAACTCGCCGGCTTCTCGCTGTCCGTGTCCGCGATCATCGGCCTGGTCATGATGACCGGCGCGCACTTCCTGCTCGCCGCCATCGCCTGACTTGCGTAAGCCGCGTGCGTGGTCGTGCGTAAGTTGCGTACGTAATCGTAATGCGATCGTTGCATACGACAGCCGTTTCCACGTGCGTTGAAGCTTTTCCGCTGAACGTTGCATACGATTTCAGTAATCGTCGTTTATCTGGCATGTCGCCGCTGAAAAGTGGTCGGAACCGCGGTATATCGCGCTTCCGACCGAATGTGTTAACTCGGGAAACATTTTTGTGTTGTTCTGTCGGCTTTTGTGAGTATCTTGTGAGGTGAAGAAAACGGCTCGTGCCGTGGAAAATCGAACGAGATTCCACCGTCACGTTCCGCTTCACAGTGATGATGAAAGGACCTATCAACATGGCCATCAATCCTCCCGTTGACGCCACCAAGACCCCGGAGTGGGCCGCGCTGCAGAAGCACTACGACGAGCTGCAGTCCGAGGGCATCAGCCTCAAGCAGTGGTTCGCCGATGACGCCGAGCGCGTCGAGAAGCTGAGCTTCGATGCAGGCGACCTGCACTTCGATCTGTCCAAGAACCTGATCAAGCCGGAGACCCTGCAGCTGTTCGCCGACCTGGCCAAGGCCGTCAAGCTCGACGAGCGCACCAAGGCCATGTACACCGGCGTGCACATCAACAACACCGAGGACCGCGCCGTGCTGCACACCGCGCTGCGCCGCCCGGTCGAGGACGAGGGCAAGTACATCGTCGACGGCCAGGACACCGTCAAGGACGTGCGTGAGGTGCTCGACCGCATCTACGCGTTCGCCGACAAGGTCCGCTCCGGCGAGTGGACCGGCGTGACCGGCAAGAAGATTGAGACCGTGGTCAACATCGGCATCGGTGGTTCCGACCTGGGTCCCGTCATGGTGTACGAAGCGCTGAAGCCGTACGCCGACGCTGGCATCTCCGCCCGCTACATCTCCAACATCGACCCGACCGACCTGGCCGAGAAGACCAAGGGCCTCGATCCGGAGACCACCCTGTTCATCATCGTTTCCAAGACCTTCACCACCCTGGAAACCCTGACCAACGCCCGTGAGGCCCGCACCTGGCTGCTCGAAGAGCTCAAGGCCAAGGGCGCCATCGACGGTTCCGACGCCAAGAACGCCGAAGCCATCAAGAAGCACTTCGTCGCCGTCTCCACCAATCTGGAGAAGGTCGCCGAGTTCGGCATCGACCCGAACAACGCGTTCGGCTTCTGGAACTGGGTCGGCGGCCGTTACTCCGTCGATTCCGCCGTCGGCACCTCCCTCGCCGTGGTCTTCGGCCCGGCCCGCTTCGAGGAGTTCCTGCACGGCTTCCACGAGATCGACGAATACTTCGCCAACACCCCGTTCGAGAAGAACGTCGTCGTGCTGCTCGGCATGCTGAACGTGTGGTATCGCAACTTCTTCAAGGTCGCCTCCCACGCCGTGCTGCCGTACGACCAGTATCTGCACCGCTTCCCGGCCTACCTGCAGCAGCTGACCATGGAGTCCAACGGCAAGTCCGTGCGTTGGGACGGCACCCCGGTCACCTCCGAGACCGGCGAGATCTTCTGGGGCGAGCCGGGCACCAACGGCCAGCACGCTTTCTACCAGCTGATCCACCAGGGCACCCAGCTCATCCCGGCCGACTTCATCGCGTTCGTGAACACCCCGAACCCGACCAAGGACGGCGACCAGGACGTGCACGAGCTGTTCCTGGGCAACTACTTCGCCCAGACCAAGGCCCTGGCCTTCGGC
>SKEP01001609.1_pt1 | contig 11752 bp, 8 predicted proteins | sample 4826901 | NCBI WGS metagenome assembly SKEP01 (sample SAMN11008806, study PRJNA524170) | human gut metagenome | biome: Human fecal sample; material: Feces; isolation source: fecal sample from pouch patient p4, p43, p49, p54, p55 | host: Homo sapiens | place: Israel: Tel-Aviv | collected 2014-03-20
GACCGCTACGGTAGCCGGTCTGCGCACCGAACTTGAGCGACGTTGATTGGCGAAGCGGGACAAACAACGATTCTGCCAAGAAGGTCCGCGTCAGTTGTTGTCACCGCGGATTGCGGCAGGATCATTGTCGCCACGGCTGTTTTCTTCAGTCGGCTCAACCCAGCTTTTGATAATTTTTATTTTTTTGATATTTTTGATAATTTTTATTTTAGGTTGATTCAGCGAGGAGGCGGTCCACATGAAGGCAAAGGAAAACCCATTCAAGCCAACGGCAGGAGGGGAACCGCCCCTGCTCATCGGCCGAGGCAAAGTTATCCGCGATTTCGAGAAAGGTCTCGATAACGGAGTCGGTGCCCCAGGGCGCATTATGCTCGTCACCGGCGCTCGTGGAACCGGAAAAACCGTGATGCTCACTGCGTTCGGAGACCGGGCCAAAGCGCGCAGATGGGATGTCATCGAAGAAACGGCCTCTGCCGGACTATGCGAACGCCTTGTTGATGCCTTACGAACCGGGCGAGGGGCCCTTGACCACCTCACTATCCGACCATCGTTGACTTTTGCTGGAGCGGGCATCGGCCTCGGAGAAGCCGAACTATCCCCGAAGCGTATGCCCGAAACGTTGAGAAGTGCCATTGCCGGACGGTTGGATGCGCTTGAGAAGCGCCATGCTGGGTTGCTTATCACCATTGATGAGACTCAAGCGGCTGAGCGATCCGACATGATTGCCATCGCCACTGCCATACAGCATCAAATCAGGGAACGACGCAATATCGCCATCGTGTTCGCCGGTCTCCCACAGATGATTTCTGATTTGTTCAATGACGAAGTCATCACGTTCCTACGTCGCGCGAAAACGAACATACTCACAGATATTCCTCTTGATGAAGTGCGCGATGCTTTCGCCACAACATTCCGCGCCTCCGGCATGTCCATCACCGACGCTCAATTAAGCACTGCAGCCAATGTGACAGCCGGATACCCCTATATGATTCAACTGGTTGGCTACCATATCTGGGATGCCGCAGACATGCGGGACTCGGATACCATCATCGACGCTGATGTTACGGCAGGTATCGAGGAAGCACGTATTGACCTTGATAACGCCGTGTGCATCCCGGAGTTGCAAGGCTTATCCAAAAACGACCGTAAGTATCTCGAAGCCATGGCAGCGTCAGATGGTCCCTCTCCCACCGTGAATGTTGCACAGCGCATGGGCAAAACGCCTAACTATGCCGCCACCTACCGCAAACGCCTCCTTGACGCCTTCGTTATCCGCGAAACAGAACGAGGCGAAGTCGATTTTGCCGTGCCCTTCCTGCGCGAATACTTGCGTCGGAATCAGTAATCGGCACAATGCACAGTATCGATATATTCCGTTCCATATAATGACTTTTCGCATTCAGATACACAATGGACGGCCTGTTGAGTAGCACTCAGCAGGCCGTCCATTCTATTTAGCTATTCAGTTATCGGAGACACACCTCAGGCCTTGACCGGAGCGTCAGCGGGAGCCGATGCCGCCGCGGCCAGTTTGCGGCGCTTGAGGTACTTCATGATGGTCAGGACCATGCCGCGGAAGCCCCACTCGCCACGCAGGACAGTGTTGAGCAGTCCGGAGTGGGAACCGCCCCACTCCATACCGATGTAGTTGAAGGCGCTCATCACGGCACCCGCGCCGCCCTGCTTGACGCTCATCTCGAAGGGCTTCAGGTAGATCTCGCGAATCGACTGCTCGTTGGCCCAGGTGGCGAGCTCGCTCAGTCGGTTGGTCTCCTGGTCGTTCAGCGCGAAGTGCTTCATGAAGGCGTACACGCCCTTGGCCTGAGCGCCAGCGACCTGCTGGGAGGCCATCACGCCGAACAGGTAGCCGTCTTCGGAGAAGTATTCGAAGGTACGACCGGCGAAGTCGCGGCATTCGAATCTGATATCGTTATCGATTCGATCAGCGGCTCACGATACTGCCCTTGCATCGCTGTGCCACTGTTGAATGTGCCCGGCTGGCTCACCTTTGGGTCACCGCCGACACATCCTTGATGCCGATGGTTATAGAGTCGCAAATTCACGACTGGCGCACCTGCCCACGCACCTATCCTGTCATTTCGAGCGCATAATTTGCTACCACATCCGGTCAGGGCAATCGACCTTAATGGCGTAAACGGCACTTCTCAATACGTAAACGGCATTTATTCTTGGCTCCCCTCTCAGAGAGGGGAGCCAAGAAATATCAAGCTCGGCCTCCCAGGAGAGAGCCAGAATAATGCACCAGCAAGGCATTAGGATGGAGGGCATGAGCGATTTGAACGCGTTGAATCTTGAGTCCGGCGAAGTGGTTGGTGGGTATACGCTGATCTCCCGGCTCGGCTCAGGAGCTATGGGGTCGGTGTGGCGGGTGCGCGACGACGGCGGCACCACCTATGCCATGAAGATTCTGCGCGACTCCCTGACCGACGAGTCAGTGGCAGGCTCCGGCTCTGCGTCCACGGCCCTGCACGACCCCGACCTCAAGCCCGATGTCACGCCGCGCGAGCGCCTGCGGCGCGAGGCCATGGCCTTGAAGAAGGTCAATCATCCGGGTGTGTGCGGCATCGTGGATATGGAACTCGACGATACGTTGGCGTTCATCGTCACTGAACTCATCGAGGGCAAGAATCTTAAGGATGATGTGGCCGCCAATGGCCGGTATGTGGGCGACGATCTGGAACGCTTGGCCCGCAAGCTCATCGAAGCCACCAAAGCCGTACATGCGGCCGGCATCGTCCATCGCGACATCAAACCCACCAATGTGATGGTGTCGGCCGCCGGACCGGTATTGGTCGATTTCGGTATCGCGATGGGCGAGGGCGAAAGTCACGTGACCCGCACCGGCCTAGTGATGGGTACACCCGGATTCATCGCACCCGAGATTATTGACGGTGCCGAATCCGACGACGCCACCGATTGGTGGTCGGTGGCGTCCGTGCTCGCTTTTGCCGCAACCGGCGCGCCTGTGTTCGGCACCAAGCCGATGATGGCGGTACTTGAGCGCGAGGCCTCGGGCAACGCGAATCTTTCCGGACTACCGGCCGGCACATTGGCTGCCTTCCGTTCTGCACTGGACCCGGATCGCAGGGATCGTTGCACGCCGGATCAATTGCTGAATGCCATCGCCTTGGATGCGTTGAATCCCAACGCTTGGCAGGGCGAGCAGGCGGGACCGTTCGCCGCGGGAGCCGTGGCTGGACAACCGGCTGCGATCGTTGCCGAAGCCGCGGAGGCGATGCCCCCTTTTGGCGCGGCCGGCGGCGTTGACCGCAATAATCCCCGAACCATCTGGCGCGCGGCCGAGGAAGCCGCTGAGGCTCCCACCATGGCCGTGTTCTCCGGCAATAAGGGCGATAACGGCGATGGCGAAACCGTCGTATTCTCGCCGGCTGGCGCCGCTACCGCCACGCTGCCCTTAGCCGATATGCCGCCACGTCCGCCGGCCGGTGCGGAGCAGGCCACGCCGCTGGCCGAGCGCACCACCGTACTCCCCACGCCGCAGCCGTCATCATTCCCCCCGTCCGGCACCGCCCAGAGCAGCTGGGATCCCGCAAGCAACCAGCCCACAGCGGTGGACCCCGCCATTCGCCCGGCATTGCAGCGCATCATCGACCAAACCGCCCAAGCGGCCCCCACCGAAACCATGGTCCAAAATCCTCCCATGCCCAATCCGGTGGACGTGAAGCGAGGGGAATATCTGCAGCGCGGCACCCTGCCATTGATCCTGCTGGCGGCGCCGCTGGCGGCACTGGCGGCAAATGCTCCGCTCGTGGCCATCATCGCGGCCACTGCGTTGTTGTGGCTACTGCTCACCCTGGCCTATAACACCGAACCCCAGCTTGAGCGCGAGGGCAAACGCGGCGGCGAGCGCAAAAACTCCGATTCGTGGATTCGCGTGGCGACTTTTCCCTGGCATCTGGTCAAAGCCCTGCTGCTGGCCATTCCCCGCATACTGCTGCTAGTCATCATCTATATGGCGGGAACCGCCGTGGCCACCGCGGCTCTGGCACTGCCCGTTCACACCATCTCCTGGTATTTCACCGCGGATTGGGGTATTCCGGTGCCGTTGCTCAATGATGTGCCGTTCTCCGCTTCCGGGCTGGCGCTGGGCGGTTTCATGGCCATCGGCTGGCTGGTCACTGTGTTCGCCCCACAGTCGATGATGATTCGGCTGGGGGGCGGCGTACTGCGCGGGCTCAAACACAGTCGCCCGGCGGGCGCGCCATCCACCGAAGTGGGTGGGGCTCCACCTGCTCCAGTGGCGCCGGCGCCCAAGGGCGGCGGGCGCGGCACCGTGCTGTTCACCATATGGGCCATCATCACCGTGGCCTTGTGCGCGATGCCGATTCTGGGCATGCCGATCAACTGGATGCCGTTCGCCTAGAGCGGGGCGGAATCTCACACATCAGCCATCCGCACACATGGCCGTTGTGTATCCGATACGTTCGTTCCGTCACACTTTTACAGGGAATTCACCTCAGATCAGCTCTGGGCGCAGTCCTCCTCAGGCCCGGTCATTATGATGGGGCCCAAACATTGAAGCGATTGCAAGGGGATAGCTATGTCAGATCCGAAGCGTCAGGCCAAGCGTGCCACACGCGCTGAGCGCCGAGCGGCCGAGGAGGCCGCCCAGCAGGCACGGGCCGAGCAGGCAGCCAAGGAGCGTAAGCAGCAGACCATCATCGGCTGCATTGTGGTGGCCATTATTGTGGTGCTGGTGGCCATCGCTGGATTCGCCGTGTACAAGGCTATGCGGCCGTCCAACACCAGCAGCAGTAGCCAGCAAAGCAACATGACCGTGGACGAGGCCTATAGCAAGCTCAAGAAAGTCAGTACCCAGCCGGCTAACGCCGACGACAAGGCCGGCTTCGTAATCTCCAACAAAGGGTATGGCCAGAAAGCCGAGGGGGCTCCCACCGTATCCATCTACATGGAACCGCTGTGCCCCGGCTGCGCCTCGGTGAACCGCCAACTCGACCCGACGCTCGTCAAGCTGATGAACGCAGGCCAGCTCAACATCGATTTGCACTTCCTCAATTTCCAGAACAACAAGAGCTCCGACAACTACTCCAACCGCGTGTTCAACGGTGCCATCTACATTGCCGAGCATGATGACGATCCCGACCACCTCATGAGCTACCTCTCCAACATCTACGCTGAGGATTTCCAGCCGGGCGAATTGTCCAATTACGAGCCGGTAAACAACGCCAAGCTGGAGAAGCAGGCCGTCAAGGCCGGCGTGAGCGAGGATGTGGCCGCCGCGGCGTTCAGCGGCAAGAACGAATACCTCGACTGGCTCACCGCCTCCAACAACTACACGATCCTGCGCCCCGAACTGTTCAACAGCTCCGGCGCCTTCTCCTCCCCCACACTCACCATCAACGGCGAATACTGGGATCTGAAGCAGCTCACGCTGGCGGACACGAATATGGTGGACGGCTTCCTCAAGTCCATTGGGCTGGATGCTGACCAGGTAGGCGTGGAAGGCAAAATGCCATCCATCGGTGCCAGCGGAAAGCCGATTTCGGTCGCCTCCTGATGCTGCGTGGCCGAATAAGTTGACGCCGCGACATATGCAATACCGCCTGCGGCTCGGCTTAAATTGACCACTCGGGAAGTACCGGTATACTAGTCATTTGTTCGCAACGATTTACGCGTTAAGAACAATCGCCTCTTTAGCTCAGATGGCCAGAGCGGCCGCCTTGTAAGCGGCAGGTCGTCGGTTCGATCCCGACAAGAGGCTCGTCGCGCAGAAAAAATGGCGTATTATGTGATACGTAGACTTTTCTACGCATATAATTCTTACCTTGGGTAAGTACTCCAGGAGCCTTCCCCCAATTATGGGCTTCCTGGAATGAGGGCGGAGCGTCCCCCAACCAGCTCCGCGCCTTCAAGGGGGCGGGAACATCCCCTTCTCTCCCGCCCCCTTTTTCTTTTCTTTTTTTGAGCTCAGAACAATCTGACGAGCAGGAATGGTGACGGTGGCCGGTGAAACCGCAGTACGGGCCGGAACAACCGTTACGATGGGTGGCGTAATCGTTCACCCAGCAGGAAGAGTATGGCAATGGCACGGCGTTGGACCCCGCAGCGGTTTGTTACACTGCGTCGCATCCGCGTAATCGCCTGTATCGCGGCGACCAGTATCGCGCTGGCTGGATCATTCGCGTTCACCGCGCGTAAATCCGTAGCCCTGAACATCAACGGGCAAACCACCCAAGTCACCACATATGCGATGACGGCCACCCGTCTTCTGGAGGAACAAGGGGTGGATATCAAGACCCACGATATCGTCACTACCTCGTCCGGCGACCAACTCGCCAATCATGCCGTGGTCACCGTACAGTCCGCCTACCAGACCACTATCAACATCGACGGCACGTCCGTTCCCTTCTGGACCGTGGCCACCAGTGCCGACCAGTTGCTGGGATTTTTCGAGGAAAACCAGAACAACGCCACAAAAATCACCGTCGACATCGACAATGTGTACAACCAGCTCACCGGCGGACTGGTCATCAATCAGGATGGCCCGGTCACCGTCATTGCGGACGGCAAGACTTCCGTGGCCCCCAACGGCAAACTGCCCGCGGCCTCCATTCTTGACTCCAAAGGCATCGTGCTGAACAAAGAGGACCGTGTGAGCGTCGAAAAGGACGGCGATACCACTATCCTGCGCGTACGGCGCGTGACGCATGGCGAGGAAACGCGCACAGCCGTAGTGCCATACTCCACACAAACCATCATCGACTCCAATCTTCCTGAAGGCCAGTCGGAGATCCGCCAGCAAGGCGTCAATGGCGAGAAAACCCAGGTGTATAACGTCACGTATGTCGATGGCGTGGCCGAATCGGAGACGCTGAAATCCGAAACCGTCACCACGATGGCCATCGACCAGATCATCGCCGTAGGCGCCGCCAAGTCTGATACCGATAAAGGTTCCGACAAAAAATCCGACTCCGCCGATAACGGCAAGGCCGATTCCGGTTCCAACAATCAGCACGAGTCGTCCGGTAACAATGCCAACAACACAGGCGACAAGAACAACAGCAGCTCTGGCAACAACACGAACACCGATACCAACAACAATGCCGGCAACACCGGCGGCAACAACTCCGGTAACACCGGCAACACCGGCAACACCGGCAACACCGGCGGCGGTACGAACAACAATTCCGGCTCTTCCGGCTCCGATTCAGGCACAACCACCACGCCCTCCGGCCGCCTGTGGCACGCCACCGTAGCCCAGGCTCAGGCCTATGCCGCCGGTGCCGCCGCGCCGCGCGGGTGGCCGGGCAACGCCTGGGATTGTCTGGTCAAACTATGGAACCGCGAGTCCAGATGGCTGTGGTATGCCGAAAACGCGAGCTCCGGTGCCTACGGCATTCCTCAGTCGCTACCAGCAGACAAAATGGCTGCGTTCGGCGCCAATTACCGTGACGATGCCGCCGTACAGATCGATTGGGGTCTGTGGTACATCGCACAAGCCTACGGCAGCCCGTCCAAGGCATGGCAAAATTCCGAACAAATCGGTTGGTACTGATCGGTTACGAAGCCCACAAGGAACACACGCTTATGAACGACACCATTCCCGCCACCGGTCACCTGTTAGGCGCCGCCGATATCCGTCGTATCGCGGCCGATGCCGGCATCAGCCCCACCAAGAAATTCGGGCAGAACTTCGTCATCGACCCCGGCACGGTCCGTCGTATCGTACGAGAGGCGGGAGTGACCGCTGCCGATCATGTCATGGAAGTCGGCCCCGGCCTGGGATCGTTGACGCTGGCGATTTTGGAAACCGGCGCCACCATGACCGCAGTCGAAATCGATCCGCCGCTGGCCGAACGACTGCCGGGCACAGTCGCCGAATTCATGCCCGAAGCCACGTCACGACTCACCGTCGTCAATCGGGATGCCTTAACCGTCACCCCGGAGAACGTGCCTGATTTCAGCGATGACGCATCGTTTACGCTGGTCGCCAATCTGCCGTACAACGTGGCCACGCCGATTCTGCTCACGCTGTTGGAGCGTTTCGACAACCTCGGCTCGTTCTTGGTGATGGTGCAAAAAGAGGTGGCCGACAGACTCGCCGCCAAGCCCGGTTCCAAGATCTACGGCACGCCGAGCGTGAAGCTCGCCTGGTATGGCACCGCCGAACGGGTGGGCACCATCGGCCGCAATGTGTTCTGGCCGGCTCCCAATGTGGATTCCGCGCTCGTCAAATTCACCCGGTATCAGGCCGATGACCCGGCTGCCCCGGGAACTGCGAACAGCACAGACGACGGCACACAACGGGAACTCGTATTTCGTCTGATCGATGCGGCATTCGGTCAGCGTCGCAAGACCCTGCACGCGGCATTGAAGACCATTGCGCCCTCCGAGGCATTCTCCATCGCCGGCATCGATCCGACCCGTCGAGGAGAGACGCTCACCATCGCCGAATTCACCGCTCTGGCCAAGGCCATCGAATCGTGTGGAGATGGAGATGAGGCACAATGAGTCCGGTAATCTCACATCCACGCTCAGCCGCTGCCCGACATCAGTCCGATGAGCTCTCCCCCATCACCATTACGGTGGATTGCCCGGCGAAAACCAATCTCACCTTGGAAGTGGGACCTGCTCACGACGAATGGGGCGGACGCCACGAACTGGACACCATCTACTGCGCAATCGGCGTATACGACACCGTCACCGCAACCGCCAAGCAACCCGGAGCAGGATTCTCTCTGGAGCTCGAAGGCGCTTATTTGGGCGACTTGGCCTCCTCACGCAGCGACATGCGCCGCAACCATGCGGTACTGGCCCTCTTCGCCATGGCCCAGGCGGCCGAGCGCGAGCCGGATGTGGCGTTGACCATCACCAAGCGCATTCCCGTGGGTGCCGGACTAGGCGGCGGTTCAGCCGACGCCGCGGCGACCATGCTGGCGGTCAATCGTCTCTGGGAGCTGAACTGGCCCATAGAGCGCCTGCGCACCATTGCTGCCACGTTGGGCGCGGACATGCCGTTCTGCCTGACCGGTGGCCTTGCATACGGCACCGGTTTCGGCGAACGCATCACGGATATCGCCCCCGGCAGCCGCGATGAGCTGGCGCTGATAGAACAGGGATTCAGCGGCGAAGTATTGGTCGGCGCATACCAGTCGCAACTCAGCACTCCTGAGGTCTACCACACCTTTGACATCGTGGGAGCCGCAGAAGGCGACCGCAATCATCTGCAGGCTGCGGCAATCAGCCTGCATCCCCGCAGCGGGCAGGCCATCGACGCCGCCACGCAGGCGGGTGCCAGCCATGCATTCGTCTCCGGATCCGGCCCCTCAGTGGTCGCTTTCGCCGCCGACGAGGCAGCGGCACAACGCATTATCGAGGTGTGGCGCGATACAGCTGTGGTCGATCGTATTATTCGAGCCAAATCTCCCGAACACCCCAATATCAGCGTCAGACAGTGACGCTAAGGTAGCAACCAGCCACCCGACCCATGAAAGAAGTCCACCGATGACGTATCAGGTTGATGAACGTGAAGCCCGCAAGGCGTACGTGCGCCGCCGCCAGACCATCGTCTTTTCCATCAGCGGCGCGGTATTGGCAGTAGTGCTGGTCATAGCCCTACTGTTCAATTTCCACGTTTTCGGCCTCGGCGAAGTGGAGACTCCGGCCAGCCAGCCGAATTACGGCAACGCGGCGCCGTGCGCGGTCAAGGACAGCAGCGGCAAAGCGCAATACGTGTCCAACGCTTCGGTCGGCATTCGCGTGATGAACGGCACCTCTCACGGCCAATTCGCCAAGGCCGTGGGTGAAGCTTTGGCCAATCGTGGATTCAGCGTGCAGAAAATCGATAACTATTCCAGCACCGGCGTTGAACGCACCACCATCTACTTCGGCAAGAACGCCATTAATCAGGCGTATACGCTGATCGGCAATTTCACCGACGCCACCATGATCATGACGGCTCGCGAGGATCAACTCATCGATGTGGTCATCGGCGCCACGTTCAACGATCTGCAGGACACCAACTCCTCCCCGCAATCCGGTAAGACCATCACCAATATCGAGGGTTGCAAGGCCGCCGATAGCATGACCAAGCTGCCCGCCGACACCAAACACGACGCATACACGGCGCAGTAAGGCGCATACAGCTTCATCTTCGCGAAAAACCGTACGCTGACACGTATTCAGCGTACGGTTTTTTGGTATCGGACTACTATCGGACTACTGAATCTCGGAGTACCAGCGCTTGAGTTCTTCGACGGCCACATCGTGGTCCACCGGACCGTTATCCAAGCGGTATTCCAGCATGTGCTTGTAGGCGCGGCCGATCATCGGGCCGGGCTCCAGGCCCAGCAACTCCATAATTTCGTTGCCGTCCAGATCCGGGCGGATCGCGTCGAAGTCCTCTTTCTTCTTGAGTTCGCGGACGCGCTCCTCCATCTCATCCATGGCCTGGGAGAAGATCATCGCCTTGCGCTTGTTTTGTGTGGTGGCGTCCGCGCGCGTGAGCCTGTTCAGCCGCTCGTACAGGTGCCCGGCATCCTTGACATACCGGCGTACGGCCGAATCGGTCCACGGCTCGTCCACATAGCCGTGGAAGCGCAGGTGCATATTCACCAGTTCCGAGACGTCCTCGACCAGATGGTGGTCAAAACGCAGCGCCTTCAAACGCTTGCGGGTCATTTTGGCACCCACCGCGTCATGGTGGTGGAAGCTCACCTTGCCGCCCGACTCGAACCGGCGGGTCTTCGGCTTGCCGATATCGTGCATCACGGCGGCCAAGCGCAGCGTCAGGTCGGGGGCGGGCACCGGGCCGTCCGGGCCGGTTTCCAGGGCGATAGCACGTTCGAGCACAATCATCGTGTGCTCGAAGACGTCCTTGTGGCGGTGGTGTTCGTCGATCTGCAATTGCAGGGCCGGAATTTCCGGGAAGACGATGTCCGCAAGACCGGATTCGACCAACGCCTCAAGGCCGGCGCGCGGACGGTCGGAGAGCAGCAGTTTGGTCAGTTCGTCGCGCACACGCTCGGCGGATACGATGTCGATGCGGTCGCGCATCGAGGTAATCGCCTCGGCCGCGTCCGGCGCGATACGGAAGCCCAGCTGGGCCACGAATCGCACGGCGCGCATCATACGCAACGGATCGTCGTCAAAGGACTGTCGCGGATCCACCGGCGTGCGCAACACGCCCTTGGACAGATCACTGGCACCACCGAACGGGTCCACGAATTGCAGGTCGGGCACGCGCAGAGCCATCGCGTTGACGGTGAAGTCGCGGCGGGACAGGTCGCCCTCAAGCGTGTCGCCATAATTGACCTCGGGCTTACGCGAGTCCGGATCGTACGTGTCGGAGCGATAGGTGGTGACCTCCACCTTGACCTCGGTGCCGTCCGGGCGGCGGCGCATGGCACCCAGCGTGCCGAACTTGCGCCCCATGTCCCAGAAGCCGTCATGCCCCCACCGGCGCAGTATCGGCTCGAACTGCTCAGGCCGTGCGGATGAGCAGAAGTCCAAATCGTGGCTCTTTCTATGGAGCAGCAAATCCCTGACCGGGCCGCCGACCAATGCCAGCTCGTAACCCTGTTCGGCGAACAGTCGACCAAGTTCGATGGCTTCAGGCCATACTTCGAAATCCAATGGGCACCTTCCCGCGTGCGACGTTTTTCTGCCCTACCAGCATACCGTTACCCCACCTGCACACGGGGTTGAGTAAGGTGGAGAATATGATTACGCCCGCCGACCTTGCCCGCAT
>SKEP01001610.1_pt1 | contig 11748 bp, 12 predicted proteins | sample 4826901 | NCBI WGS metagenome assembly SKEP01 (sample SAMN11008806, study PRJNA524170) | human gut metagenome | biome: Human fecal sample; material: Feces; isolation source: fecal sample from pouch patient p4, p43, p49, p54, p55 | host: Homo sapiens | place: Israel: Tel-Aviv | collected 2014-03-20
ACCCCAAAATACTCTAAATACTTTTCATGATATTTTTCCGTCATTTCATGTAACATTTACTTAATCTAGAAGTCACAACAACTACTATTGCAATTTAAAATCGGCTACCAAAAAAATTCCAATTAAATATTGCAAATGACTTTCCATCACTGGTTAAGTAACAAAAAAATCACTTTTGAAAATTTGTTTTAAATTTATATATTTCTACAAAGATATTGACCAAAACCGTTATGCACCAGAAATCCGTAAATGTAAAATAATTCGATGAATTGCGTTTTCCTAAAACTCAGACCGTAAAATCAATAGAAAATACAGGCATTCTACTTCATATTCTGTTGTCCAAAATAATAGATGCGAGCATTTTACTCTATTTGATTTATGAAAGACTCCTCATGAGAAACAAAAGAATAATGCCTTCTCATCATGAAATGCTAACAAAATGAATTGACAGATAATAAAAGGTATGGAGAACACAACATCGAGCTTGGAATCTTTTATAGACAGGTAAAGTAACTACGGTCAAAGCCATTCAATTATGTGCAGTATCTCTTGGAAGAGATTTCTCAACATATGGATGACAGGGATTACCCCTTTTGGCAAGATCTTCTTTCTTGCTCAGAAAAACTTCCAGCAGAGATACGCAAGGCTTAAATACTGGCGGCTGCAAAGCAGTCGCCTAAAAACGTCAAGGTACTCACTATTTGGCATTTACATTTCAAAAATGTGCATAAAAATAGAGCTACAACAAATCCCAAAATAATTTATGGTTGATTTGTTGCAGCTCTCTGATAATTCCCAAATGCTTTCAATCTATTCTTCTTCTAATTATAAAATAAATTGCTTCAGCTAGCAAATATAAAATACAAGCAAAAACGAATCCTTTTTTATCATTATGAATTGTTAAACTATAAATTCCCTGAATCAAAATAAATATTTTTGCAAAGACATAAGCACATGAATTTGCTTCCTCTTCCAATTGTATATTTCTTTCATCATTTTCAATCACTTTTAGTTTTGGATTGTTAGATAATCTCTTCTCAAAAACATATTCACCTATTCCATAAGCCAATAGCAAACATCCAGAAGCCACAAAAAATGAAGCATATCTGTTAAAAGTCAAAGCTAATAAAAATAGCACAATACAACTCCCTATGGAAAAACCTAACATAATTTTTTTATTCATTTTTTACCAATTCCTTTCGCTTTTCTAGAAACAAAATTATCATACAAAAATTCTTTCGCTAACCATTCTATATTGTATCTTATCTAGATATGTTAATTGTTTATATCCCCCCTTCCTTTTAAATCTAAGTACATTCTGCGCTAAATTTAACTTCTCCCATCATTTTTCTCTTTCACCACCTTTTCATCTCATTTTTAACTATTAAGTTTATCTTCATTTAACAAAAATACATTCTCAATATTTTCTTCAAAGAATTGAGATATCTTAAATGCAAGCAATACCGATGGATTATACTCTGACTTTTCCAATGATATAATAGTCCTAGTTGTTACTCCAACACTATCTGCGAGTTGCTGTTGTGTAATTCCTTTTGCATTGCGTAATTCTTTGATTTTGTTTGGTACACCTATTCGCGCCTTCAACCTTATCTCCCTTCAACTCTCTCATTGTATATGAATTTTATTTCACATGAATTTTATTTCATATTACTATTATCCTATGCTGTTGTCAAGTTTTTTCTATACTGTTCCGCGACAAATGCATGAATGATCCTCTTTTTCTGATTTGCCTGCTGTCTCTTCTTTAAGAATTTAACACTTCTTCTAAATACTTAATTGAGCGCAACCCAATTACATACCGTTTTTTTCTCATTGACAGTTTATGTCTTGATACTTCCGCCGTTTTTAAGATACTTAAACTCAATTTTCTAATAATGTTTTAATTTGGGGCTGCTATCTTGTCTATGGTTGTGTTTGAATCTTTCACGAAAGATTACATCCGGATGTCAGTGCATACTTTCTATGCTCCAATGCCCTCTAACTGCTCGGCTTATCAACTCAATATCTTCTCGCAAACTGCTGATAAAATAACGATCTTCCTCTTTCTCTATTCCATCTTTCTCCAGGGTTTTCGTCTCCATAACTTCTTGGATTTCTTTCAAAAACTTTTTCTCTTTAAAATATTCTTTCACATCTTCGTACATTGTTCCCTGATTTCCTTTCAAGGCAAGGACATAGTCGGCATGTTTTTCCTAATCTTTTCTGCACTCCCCTTTTGCGTTCCCATTGCATCAATCGTAATTACCTGACCCTTTATTTGTATTTTTTCCAACAATTCTGGAATTGCTGTTATCTCATTGCTTTTTTCCTCTACTGCCTTTTGTCCAAGGCGCAACCCATCTTCCTTACTCCATGCAGAAACAATGTGAGATGGTTTTTCTTCCTTCCTTTTATTCGCGCACATGGTTTTCCCATCAATACATATGATTTTTTTCAACAGTTCCCCATCATTTCTGCTTAACCGTTCCTGTCATTTCGCATAAAGCTATTGTAAGATTTCAGGCGAAATCATCCCCATAACCCGACGGATTGTGTCATGACACGGATGCCCATTTTTTAACTTAATATATTTTCGCAGATAATCCTGGTGAGCTTCTGCAAACAGAGCGATTTCTACCCAGTCGTCTGCATTAGCGAGTGTGCAAACAATGCAATAACTAAAATATCTTTTAATGTATGACGCACTTTTCTTTGCTGACTTTTATCTTCAATATATTCCATCCACTCTAACAATTCTTGCATAAATCCCCCCTTTTTCTTTAATTTATCAGCAAAAAGGGATGTTCACAATTTATTTACTCATGCGTTTGTCGTGATACTGTTCTTTTCAGAGCAAGTTTCGCCTGAGTAACTCAAAACTCACTCCGTGATTTTTCCTACTCGGCAAACTTGATGGGGATTTCGCTCCCCATACCCTCGACATCATCATATTTTTCAAATATGTATATTAGCTCCTATCTTGATAGTCGCAGCGTGATTGTTCCATCACGGTAATAAAAAAGATGTTTACTGCTACACTTTTCATAGCAATAAACATCTTTTTCTAAATTACTGTTCTTCTTTCTGATCTTGGGCTTTTAATATTGCAAGAACATCTTCTACGGTTCTTCCCGAAGCAACTACCGCCCGGAACAATGTTTCCTTTTCCTGCTCCTCAATTTTCGCCTGAATTTCCTTTCTTTGTGAACGAAGCTGCTTCAATTCATTCTCTACTTCCTGAATTCTTTCGTTTACTGTTACAAGCTGCTCCTCCAAAGTAAGCACATTCTGTTTTTTTCTTCCTCTTGGCATAGTCAACCTCCATACAATTATTTTTTCTATTGTATCATGTTTTCAAGCTATTTTCACAGTAATTTTGTATTTTCCAATACAGTTCCCTCTATCGGCTTATATATAAATAGAATTTTTATAAAAGGAGATTTTATGCTATGGCAAGACCAAAAAAAGAAAAAGCATTACGGCATACACATCAAATTATGCTGCGTCTTACTGATACAGAATACGAAATTATATCTTCTCAGGCAAAAGCCGCAAATCTGCCTTTGGCAGAATTTGCCCGTAGACAACTTATGAACAAAAGAACAGTTCTAAAATATGAACTGGTGGCTGATCTGCCGGAATTAAAAAAATTAATTGCCGAGTTTGGAAAAATAGGAAGTAATCTAAATCAGATTGCCCGGTACTTCAATAGCGGCGGTATTCATTCACAGGAAGTACAAAAATCACTCCAGCAGAGTCTTTCTAAAATCTATGAAATGAAATACGAAATCTTAAAACTTGCCGGAAACTTTTCTTCCCAAAATATATCTGCCCCCACTCATTCAAGAGGTAATGAATATGGCAATTCTTAAGCATATTGCAATTAAAAATATGGACTACGGAGAAGCACAACGTTATCTTCTGTTTCAACATGATGAACATACGAAAAAGCCAATTCTTGATGAAAATGGAGAACTCATTCCAAGAAAGGAATATTACATTGACGGTATCAACTGCGATCCCTTCTCTTTTGATTTGGAATGTAAAGAGTTAAACGCACAATATCATAAAAACCAAAATTTTAACGAAATCAAATCTCATCACTATATTCTAAGCTTTGATCCGAAAGATACCGAAGATCATGGATTAACCGGAGAAAAGGCACAACAACTCGGATTAGAGTATGCTCAAAAAAATTTTCCGGGACATCAGGCTCTTGTATGTACCCATACAGACGGAAATAATGAAAGTGGAAACATTCATGTACATATTGTAATCAACAGCCTAAGAAAATATGATGTAGAACACCAGACATTTATGGAACGCCCCTGCGATGCCCGTGCCGGATACAAGCATCATCTAACACCGACTTATCTTATTTATTTAAAGCGCTCACTTATGGATATTTGCCATAGAGAACATTTGCATCAGGTAGATTTACTTTCTCCGGCAGAGAAAAAAATCACAGACAGAGAGTGTCGTGCAAAGCACACCGGACAGAAAAAACTGGATTCTCTGAATAAAGAAATGTTATCCAAAGGAATTGCCCCACGCAAAACTGTTTTTCAGACACAAAAGGAATATCTGAGAACCGCTATTGAATACACCGCTGCTTCTTCCTGCAATATCGAAGAATTTCGAGCGACGCTTTTGAAAAACTATCAGATTACTTTAAAAGTAAGTAGAGGACGTTTCAGCTATCTGCACCCGGAACGAAGCAAGTTCATTACCGGAAAAGCACTCGGTTCCCATTACACAGAAAATTATCTGCTTTCCATTTGGGAAAAGAGGAAAGAACCCCAAATACAATCTCACACAGGCTCAAAACTTTTCACTCCTCATTCTGCTTCTACTGTTACGGAAGAAAAAGAAACTACAACCTTCTGTTTTATAAAATCAGACCTGCGTCTTGTCATAGATCTGCAGCAACGTGTCAAAGCACAGAATAATCCGGTTTATGCCAGAAAAGTAAAGCTTTCCAATTTACAGCAAATGGCAAAAACCATTGCTTATGTACAGGAACGTGGCTATTCCACAGAAGATGATTTGATGACCGCACTGACCACATCACAGTCGGAAACTGCCAACTGCCGAAAGAACCTCCGTTCCACACAACAGGAATTAAAAAGGATCAATGAACAAATTCATTACACCGGACAATATCTTGCAAATAAATCTGTTTATAGGGAATTTTTACACGCAAAAAATAAGAAACAATTCCGACAGGAACATCTGTCAGAAATTACACTTTATGAAACTGCCCGGAATTTCTTAAAGCAACACTCAGAAAATGAAACATTGCTTTCTATGAAATTATTAAAATCGGAAAAAGAAAGACTGCTTTCCATTAAAAATATGCAGCGTCAGGAATATCAAAAAAGAAAACAATACGAAAAAGAATTGCAGACTGTATGTAAAAATGTAGAGATGATTCTTCATGGAAAGTCTGATTTTGAAAAGAATTCTGAAAAGGATATACCACCACGCTAACCCTTATGCTCCAAAATTTCTTTCTATTTTTGTTGTATTCTTTTGTTATCTGTTTTATACTAAAGGCAAGATAGAAAAGGTGGTGATTTAGTGGAACTGGAAACAACGCTATCGCAAACAATTCGTACTGCAGGAAGCAATTCAGATTATGACTCTGCTTGTAAACGGCTGCTTTCTGAAAAAATCATTCTTGCTTGGATTATGAAGAATTGTTTAGAAGAATATCGGGAATGCAGCATTTCAGAAATCATTGAAAAATATATTGAAGGTGAACCGCAAGTCGCAGAAGTTCCGGTTCTGCCTGATCAGACCAATCCCTCTTTAATCAAGGGAGAACGCACAGAAGATAAAACCATTACGGAGGGAACGATTACCTACGATATTCGTTTCACAGCAACTGCACCAAAGTCTGGTGAGTTCATCCGTTTAATTATCAATGTAGAAGCACAAAACAATTTTTATCCCGGTTATCCGTTGCTTAAACGCAGCATATACTATTGCAGTCGTATGATTTCTGCTCAATATGGTACTGTATTTTCATCTGCACAGTACGATAAAATTCGCAAAGTCTACTCCATCTGGATTTGTATGAACCCGCCAAAATCCAGAGAAAATACTATTACCCAATATTACATTGCAGAAAAATCGCTTGTGGGACATGTTACCGAAAAAGTGGAAAATTATGATTTGATGTCTGCTGTTATGATTTGCCTCGGCAAACCGGACAGTGAGAATTATCACGGAGTTTTAAAATTATTAAATGTTCTGCTTTCTTCAGAAACAACACCGAAGGAAAAAGAAAGAATTCTCCATGATGATTTTGATATTGCAATGACGCAGAATTTGAAAAGAGAGGTGTCGCTGATGTGTAACTTAAGTCAGGGAATTGTTGAAAGCACTACTGAACGAAATACTTTAGACAGTATCCGCAATCTAATGGAAACACTAAACTTGACTACCGAAGAGGCTATGGCAGCTCTGAAAATTCCAGAAGCAGAGCGCCCAAAATATGCCTCCATATTAAAAGAACTATAAAAAGAACAAGGGAAGCCTGAATACACAAATTCAAGTTTCCCTTCTTTTTATTTCCTTTTCCGCTCTCTCTCATTCTCCATAACCGATTGTGGCAAGTTCTTCGCATTTAAAGCTGCCTGTTTTAAATGCAGACGGTCTAACACAGAAGTTCGTGTTCCGATCTTACGGGGCTTTGTTGGCAGATTATTCATTCTTCCATCAATCATATTATAATTTTGTTCTTCTGTCATCTCTGCACTTCTTAAATATTCTCCATTTTCATAGGATTTCTGCCAGTTTTCCAACACAGGTTTCCCTCTTTTTTCCTGCGTTTCTTGCGGATGCAGATAGGAAACGATCTGTTCTTTGACGGTTTCGTCAAATCCTGCCGTAACCTGATCCACGATTAACTTTCCAGTTCCATCTACCACTACCCAAGCAGCATTTTTCCCGTATGTCGTATGCTCCATTAGGAAAAATTCTTTTCCTTCCACCACCAGATTATCGAAAGCAAGCCATCTTCCTTCTTTCCCTTCAAGCTGAAAATTAGTAGTGGCAAGAGAAATCAACGTATTGGAAGAACCATTCCGAATAAAATCATCTAAAACAGTAAAGCCCTCTTTTTCCAAATAATAGGCTGCCGCTTCCCCATTCTTATCTAAAATCAGTATGTCCCCAATACTTAGGGCATGTCCGGAAAAATTTTTCGGTAACTGCTTTGCCAAACGGTTTCGGATATTATCCGGTGTTTCATCGTACCGCATCCAGCTTCTATATACTTGTTTATAATCTGTATAGCGTATCTGGATATGTTCTTTTTGTAATTCTGCATAAGAGCAAAAACGCTTTTTTCTGTTTTCAGGGATTTCTCTAAGCTGATACACTGCAAATTGATTACCTGCCATAACCGTTTCTCCTGTATTTCCATTTTTCCATTACAATTCTGCTTCTTTCTTACGAGTGTAGGACGTTTCTTCTTTTTTCTCCTGTTTCTTTAACAGTTCTTTACGCTCCTTTAAGGCTTTTAGCACAGAAACTTTTCTTCCCATTGTTCCCTCTGCTTTTGTCTGCTCCGCTGTGTTTTCCCGTTGTTTTTCTGCCAAGATTCTTTCTAAATCTCCCATTGCTTTTTGTACCAACGGGCTTTCTTTATAATGGGGGACTAAGTCAATCAAGTCTTTGGAGATTTTCCCTCCAGACATCAATTCGTATGCTCCATCATAAATGCTTCCGTCTTTCAGGCAAAATCCAATTCCTTTTATTCCATGAATGCGGTCTGCCGGAATCGTTTTGTATTTTTCTACGGCTTCTTCCAATGTCAGATTTTCATAATATTCCCCCATAGAAGGAAATTCCATACATTCTGCAGCATAGAAAGAAATTCGGGGTTCTTGTAGCGTTTCCTGTGGTATCTGTCCCTGCTTTTCTGCTTCTCTTTCGTCAAGATACTGTTCTGCACGCTTTATGTATTCCTGCAGTGTCCCGGTTTTTTCCAACGAAATAGGATTTATGTCAATTTTCAATCCGGCAATCCTCATTCCATTTTCCTGAAGCAGATTAAAAAAGGCATCTTCCCTGATGTCCCCGGTATAAGAAAGCGCCACATCAAGATCGGAGTCTTCCCTATACAAAGTTTCTCTTGTACGGCTTCCATATACCCTTGCTGCCAATAAAGTGATTTCTTCATATCCAGCCTCTTCCAGTTCTGCCTGTGCGTAACAAAGTATCGCTTCTTCAATGTTCTGTCGGCTCTCACCATGCAACAGTTTTTCTTCCCGAATGCCAATCTGTGAAGTTGGTGTCAGTTCCCCTTCATAGAATCTCTTTTTCTCCCCTTCTATTACAGATTTTTTAAGTTCTTCATAAGAAAATGGCTCACAAGGCAATTCACCTATTCCTTCCTCTTGAAATATCTGGGAAAAAACCTCTTCTTTGGAAGCAGTTATATTCTCATAAAACTGTCCACCAATCTCACGAAACGCTTGGTCATAAATGATACATTCATAGCCTTCTGAAATTTTCTGTAACATCACATACCCATATCCGGATCGGAAAGCCACGTTATTTTCTTCACTCTCCATCAGGGGTTTTAATGCCTCATACGACTTCTGCGGAAAATATTCTGCCCGTTCAACCTGTTCCTGAAGCATTTCACTATCGATCTTTCTACATGCAGTCAAATCTGCCCCTTCCTCCAATAGCAATGTTTTCGCTGCTTCTTGAAGTGTAACATCAAAGGTATCGTATACCCCTCCATCTAATTCTTGAAACTCTTGATTGTAAAAGGTATAATCATACCCTTCCTCTGTTTCCTGAATAAAGAAAAACTGTCCCGTTGCTTCTATCTGATAAGCTGCTTCTCTTTCTGCTTCGTCGAATAAACTTGCATTTGAAATTTCCACCTTCTCCTGCTTTTTGTCAGTTTCTTTTTCTTCCAAATACTCTCTGATTGCTTTCATAGCCTCCTGATCCAGACCATTTTCCAAATCCTGTGCGACCACTTTACCATCTCCATTTACCAGAACTGGCGCAACCGAAGCTCCATATTCGTTATGCTCCATGAGATAGAATTGTTCCTTCTCAATTTTCACTTCTTCTACCGTATGCCATAATCCTTCATGCTGTTCCAGTTCCACCGCTTTGGTATCCATACCAATTTTTATTTCTTTTTCGTTCTGAATACCATCTCTCTCACCTCTGTCTGTTTCCAATTCTTTCATTTTTTCTTCCAGTTCCTTGATAAACTCTCCTGCTGTTCTTCGTATTGCGTCCATGAATGTCCTCAGCTCCCACATCTTCAGATTGTCACTCCACCCCGCAATATAAGGAAAAGAATAGTCAGAAGTATCCAGTCCGAAATATTGACACACCGTATAGGCAATGCTTTCCGCCTCTATCTCCTTTGTTCTCTGATCTTTTTCTTCTCCCGTCTGTTCCAATACTTCCCTGTCATGCAGCTTTGCATGGACAATTTCGTGAATAAGTGTTTTTATCGTCTGGCTTTCACTCATATCTTCTTTCACAACAATCTCTTTCTTTTTATTGCTGTAATACCCCTTTGCTTCTCCTTCTGTTTCACCAAAGCGGATAGGAACAGGGGATAATTCTCTGACTGCCTGTAAAAACAAGGGAAAATTTTGTACCTGCCCTGTTAAATCCGGTATTGCAATTTCCGGTAAAGGCTCTCCAAACGTTTGTGATATATCGAATACACGAACTACCCGAAAATCAGAAACGACATGCTCCACTACTTCTGTTTCTGGCTGCCCGTCCGGTCCCAAAATCGGCTCATTTGTTTCCAGATCAAATTTTTCCACCAGTTCCTTTTCTTTCCTCTGTGAAGGAGCAATAATCTGAATTCCTTTCTCTCCCTTTTTCACCTGACGATGAAAATTTTTCTGCCATGCAGAATATCCCGCTACCAAAGTTGCTTCTGGTCTTTGCAATGCAATCAAAACCGTATTATTAAAGCTGTAATTATAAAATTTTGACATGGTTTTTAAATATTCTGTATACCGTTCTGAGGTAAATAACGCTTTTACGCCTTCTTCCAACTGCTTCGTAATTTCATACATTTGCTGCTCTCTATTTCCTGCCATAGACAAATCCTCCATAGTAAAAATGTCCCGCCAGTTTCCTGACGGGACTTCCTCTTTATAACTGCTGTTCCTGCTTTTTCTTCTGCATATTTCTGTTTTTCCAGCCTTTTTCCATATTTCTTTGTGTGGTTTTCAATCTGCCAAGCACTGAAGATTTTTCTATTTTCCCTTTTCGACCTTCTGACACTCTGCCTGTATAATTGACTGACCTTCTCGGCAAATCTGCCACCTGATCTACTTCTTTCTCCTGATCTTGCGGCATTTCCTTTTCATCCATATTCAAAAGGGAGTTCAGTTCTGCAAGCCTTTCCATCTTCTCCTGCAATTCCTTTTCTTTTGGAAAAGGCTTCGCAGCTTCCTCCTGTGCTGTTTCCAACTGCTTCTGCAGTGTTTCCAATTTTTGCTCTGTTTCTTCCATTTTCTTCTCAATTCCACTTAACGCATTACTGATACGCTGTAAATTTCCAAGAATATCCTTTCCCATCTCAATCAGATAACTGCATTTTCTCTTAATGGTCATAATGTACCGTTGATTAAACGCATCAAATTTTGCGTATAAAGAAAAGTCATGAAACGTTCCTATTTTTCCCTCTGTATGAATAGCTTTTAGTCCTTCACATGCTGCCAAAAGTGCGGTTCCTGCTTCTTTTTTATCCGTAAAGGTTTTATTGGAAACAATCATGGAAAAATCTTCGTTCTCAAAAATAGGACGGACGGCTTCTGCATCGGAACGAAGCCCCGCAAGGCGTTCTTTCTGTGCTGCAATCTGCATTGGATAATTCTTTGCAATATCCGTTTCCAGTTTATATTTCTGGCTGGTATGGTTTGCTTTTAATAATTTCAATTTACTTACCTGTATATCCAGATCCATTTTTTCTTTGATATAAGGGTTTCCTGTTGCCAGTGCCTTAATTTCTGCATACGACAATGCTGTGTCATCGACATCTTCACAGGCACGAACAGGGGATTTGCTTGTCATAATCTGGGAAATAAATTTCTGTTTATTCTCCAAAATCTGCCACATATACGCATCAAAGGTATTCTCTGTCACATATCGGAAAATCTTGACTTTTTTATTTTGATTGCCCTGCCGCAAAATTCTTCCCTCCTGTTGTTCCAAATCTGCGGGCTTCCAGGGGCAATCTAAATGATGAAGGGCAATCAGGCGATCTTGAATGTTTGTACCTGCCCCTAATTTCGGGGTAGAACCCAGTAAAATCCTGACCTGACCGGAACGCACTTTTGCAAAAAGTTCTGCTTTTTTTGTTTCCGTTCCTGCTTCATGAATAAACACAATTTCCTCTTTTGGTATCCCTTTTGTTACCAGTTTTTCCCGAATATCATCATATACATTAAAAGAACCGTCACTTTTTGGTGTTGATAAATCACAGAAAATAAGCTGTGTAGAAAGCTGCTCCTTTGTTTCTTCCCAAATAGAAAAAGTATTTTCCACACAACGGTTAATCTTGCTGTCTTCATAATCTGGAAGCATGTCATTGATAAGACGCTGATCCAACGCACATTTTCGTCCATCATTAGTGTCGGGTAGGATACCGGCGAGGTAGCAATAGCTCCTTTTCCGTTATCCCCCCTCAGAACCGGACGTGATACTTTCGCATCATCCGGCTCCCCAGTAATTCCATTT
>SKEP01001612.1_pt1 | contig 11742 bp, 13 predicted proteins | sample 4826901 | NCBI WGS metagenome assembly SKEP01 (sample SAMN11008806, study PRJNA524170) | human gut metagenome | biome: Human fecal sample; material: Feces; isolation source: fecal sample from pouch patient p4, p43, p49, p54, p55 | host: Homo sapiens | place: Israel: Tel-Aviv | collected 2014-03-20
GAGCTTTATAATCTCGAGTATTATTTGATAGATAAGTATTATCTGACATGATACAAGTGATGTTTGTATTCGTGTTGTTGGGGATCAGAAAGTAACGATTTCTGATCCTTTTCCTTTATTTACAATTAAAATTTAATCGTTGGTTCATCCCCTGACTAAAGTCAAGGGTTTTCACAACGAAGATTTTATAAAAACAAGGTAGCATGTATTAATACGGTGACAGGTGAACGTTCATACAAATTTGAAACGGACATTGAGGAACCGTGGTGTGCATCTAAGGTGGCAGTAAAAAATCCTGATGGCACGTGGCCTAAGAAAACATGTCCTCATTGTAAGAAAACATTAGTAGCAAATTACTATTACTACAAAACACATGAAGACAACTGTATTCACAACCCAGCTAATCCAAATTATCAGCCAGAAAATCCGGATAAAAAGCTAACAAAAGGCAAAACGTATTATATTAATGCGGAAGGTGAAAAGTTAGCGCTTACTAAAGATGATCCTCGAGTTTTGTCGGGGGAATTTTGGTCAGTTGGAAAAGGATTGGTCACCATTAAAAACATCAAGACTGGACAGTCCATTAAGGTAACACGTGATGATCCTCGATTGAAAGATCCTGAATGGGAAACAAAGTTTAAGAAAGGAACTTTCCCTTATCGAAACAAAATGACAGGAGAGATTCGATTACTATCGAAAGATGATCCATTACGTCAATCAGACCAATGGGAGGCTACTAACAAGGGTGCACATATAGGTCCACGAAAGAATCGTGAATATGCTACATGCCCCTATTGTGGAAAGGTTGGTTTGTTGCAAAGTGGATTCACAAGATGGCATATGGAAAACTGTCGACACAAGCCTAGGTGTTGATGTGCGCACGTTAATTGATGTTAGATTGTTGATCTTCACTCACTTATCTTGTATACTAGGCAAGTATTGTTAAAGAAGGTTGGTATGGTCAAAGAACACAACCCTCAAAAACCTAAAGAAAACAAAAGGATACGGATACTTGATTTTTCAACCATATATCGAGTAGCACTCAAAGTTCTGCAAAAGAGAAAGGGTGTTATTGATGGGTTAAAAGATAAGTGATATGAATTGTAGGAGCATTAATGAAGATTAAAAAGATTAAAAAGATTGGTCGTCGACCGGTTTATGATATTGAGGTAGCTGATAGTCATAGCTACGTTCTTGAAAATGGAGTGATTACTCACAATAGTGGTCTTGTGTATAGTTCTGATAACATTCTATTAATAACACGTTCAGTGGAGAAGAAGGGTGCTGATCTAGTTGGGTACAATTTTAATATCAACATCATGAAGAGTCGTCATAGTCGTGAAAAGGCGAAGATCCCTGTGACGGTTCTATTTGAAGGTGGTTTGAACGTTTGGAGTGGCCTACTTGAAATGGCGGTAGCGTCAGGTGATGTTGTCAAGCCCTCTAATGGGTGGTACCAGATTGTGGATCCTGATACTGGTGAAGTGATTGGTAATAAGCTTCGTGCATCTGATACCAATACGAAGGAATTTTGGGAACCAATTCTCAAGCGCAAGCATTTCCGAGATTGGGTAGAGCGTACATTCAGTGTATCGTCTCAAAAACTTATCAGTGACGGTAGTGAAGGTGAAACTGCTGCGCCAAATGAAGAATTCACGATGAACGAATGATCAATACAAGAGCTGTGAGGGAGACTTCATAGCTCTTTTTGTGTTAATGTTGTATGAGTGAACTACCACGATGCTAAAGCATCTGTGGCTTTCTTGCTTGAATTTTTATGAATAAAATTGAAATCGTTCCGGGGTGGGGTTGTAACTTCAAATGTAGCTACTGTTATCAGGTTAGAAACAACTGGCGTGATAATAACAGGCGAATGAGTATTGATATCGCCAAGCAAGCAACAACGTTGGTTTCGCGATATGCAGACTTGTATCCACAATTACAGGCGACATTTTATGGTGGTGAGAGTTTGCTATATGATGATATCATTGATGTTTTTGTTAACAATCTTTGTCAAAGAAGTAATGTATATTTGCATTTTGTCACCAATGGTAGCTTAATTGGTAAATTGCAAGATAAGATCTTGGAATGGCAACACAAATTAAACAATCGTCTGTCGATGTTGGTTAGTTTTGATTTTGCTTTACAGGATCGTAATCGTTGTCAACATACTCATGACAAAATATGGAACAATATCGTTTGGCTGGCCAATAACAATATTGACTTTAAAACCAACACCGTAATTCCAACAAACGATATCAATTCGTTACCAGATTGTTATCAGCAATTTTTACAATTAATGCACCAAACGAAAAATAATAAGCGTTTTCGAATCCAGTTTGATCGCTTGATGACATCGTTTGAAGATGTGGAAGACAGGCTACATCATTTCAGGAACTATCTCGATCAGCTGCCTGAACACCAACGTAAAATGATTGAATACAAGTTTGGGTCGACTGAAATGTCGCGATTCAAAAATTGCGGTCTGGGTTGGCGTGTTGTTTGTGGGATCAATTATGATGGAACGATTTATCCATGTGCAGGGGCATGTTTCAAAAAGCCAATCGATCAACTGAGGTTTGGTCATGTCGATGAAGATTTTGATCATATACAAACCAAGCGACAATATGTTTTATCGCAGTTAAATTGGCAATCTAACATTGATTGTTATTTGTGTGATGCAATTTGTAACTATTGCCCACTGAACACTATTGTTGGTGATGATATTCAAACGTTTGGAGGAATGCCTAGTGAAGATCACTGTAAATTTAGAAAATTGGCCACAAAACTTTTGTTCAGCTGATCGCGGTCAATTGACCCCTATTGAACAATATCAAAATGTATTATTCAAACGAGAAGATAAATTCCAACCGAAGTTGCTTGGCAACGCAAATGGTAGCAAATTACGCGTAATCGTTGATACACTGCTTGCCAATTATAAAATGTTTCAGCAACGAGGGATCAAACTGCATAGCAAATCAATGTCGCACACATTGTATAATTGTGTGGTTGTTTGCAATATGTTGAATATTCCAATCACCAACTGTGGAGAGATCGGTGAACGTTATGAAGGCCTTTGTAATGTAATGCCTCGCCAAATGTATGATCTTAGTGATGCTATTGAGTTTAATCAACGCAAACTTGATCGTAGTTTGATTGATAGTAGGGGAATTGTCAAACAGTTTGAGAACATTCCAACCAATATCAAAACGATTGTAGTTGCAAGTGGAAGTGGTGTTACGGCATCAATTGTTCAAAAGCATTTGCCGTGGATCCACGTTGTTGCAGTAGGTAATAAGCCAATCAATAATCCAAAGATCGAATTCCATTATTACAATGATTCGATTGCAGATTATCCTCAACCATTTGAAATGGATGATAAATTTGAGCGTCGAATGTGGAATTATGTCAATCACAATATGCCAGAATTATTAAACGAAACCACACTGATATGGGTTACTGGAAATTACAACTTTTTGAGGTTTAACCAATGATTGTTGACTTTGCCGGAAGATTGTTATACCCTCAGTATCACCAATGGACAACTAATGATCTGACAATCAAAAAACTTGTTGGTGATTGTTTCACAGTAACCAAGGCAACATCATTAGACTCTCGTTTGCAGACATTCAAGGTGTCTAAAAACAATACACAGGTTAGGTTGGTCTTGCTTGTCAAAAATGTCAAACGTGCTTTGGTTGTTGGATCAGTTGCGGACATTAATAATGTTTTCTTACATGAATACAATCATTCACTAAATGATGATCCTAATATTGTTCGAGCTGTTCGGCTGAATATTATTGAAACATTATTTGTTCAATCGTCAGTTAATGAAACTCAACTGTATAACGCATTTAAAACGAAGAAAGTTGGTGGTGTAGGGTTGATTCAAGGGGTTAGTTTTGCCCTGATTGAACGTTGTAAAAAAGATGTTGAACGGTTATGCAAATTTGTTAGGGCCCCCAAAAACACATTTACTATTGATTGTGCTATCAATCAAAAACTAAAGTTGAATTATGATATTGTGCTTATTAATAAGCAATATAAACAACAACAGTTGTTTCAAAAAGATCAGCTGTTATTAAGGGATCGTCGATTCTCACAGACAATTGCTCAGAAACAGATATACACAACTTTAATTAATTCTAGAATAGATCAAAGGATGTTGATCCCTATTCAGATTGGTTCAAAACATAGTGATGTATGTTTGATTGATGATGCACATTCAAAAAAGTATTCAACATACTTCACACAGCGTTCAAAATCGATCCAGTTACAATCAATAACATTTGATTCATCTTTATCAAAACCAACATTGGTTCTTTCAAATAGAGTTACAATTAAATTTGATGATGATAATGTAATTATCAGAGGCAATAATCGGTCGTTTAATATGCGTTTATCACTGTTTAAAACAGTTTTAAATCAAGCGATAAACATTGATGGTCTAAACACATACAAGACTGATGTCGAACGCTATAAAACGATTTTAACACAGATTAACGACAGTTTGAAAGCCTCTTCAATTAATGTAGAAGGAACAATCAACACAACAGGTGAAGTTGGTAATCGTTTTATGGAGCTAAGTGAACATGATCAGTATGCTGCTAGTGCAATGATCAACATGATTAATCATTTGATGTTGTCCACTGTTGACAATCAATCAATAATGTGGGATTATATCATATCGTTGCCTGATCCCAGGAAGGCAATCAAACATTTACAGTTGTGAGGAAACTTATGAAAATTTCAATTAGCAAAACTGTGCAGGTCAAACAGTTTGAGCCGGTAACTGTTACAGTTGAAGAGGAAGCACCAGTTAACTCTAATGAGGAGTATGAAGAGCTTAAAGAAAAAGTCGGTGCCTGTGTGGAAGATATTCTTGCACAGGAGGTGGAGCGTTATCGAAACACATCTCGTCACTAATTGACAGCACACTTAAAAGGAGCTATTATGAATTCAGCCGGAATGAATTTTCAACAGATTAAACTGACTAGTGTATTGTTTGGTAATGATTATCATAATTGGAGTCTTTGTGGAGCCTATGCTACTGAAGATGGAATTGAACTGAAGTTTAAACGTACCAAATATCAAGATCAACAGGCGGTACAGGATCAGACATATTGTTTCACTGTAATTGTTGATGAACAAAACTGTGAAACAATATTGATATAACCGAAAATGATTTTCAGGAGTATTGGGAAACTGTTGTTGAGAAATTCATTATCAATCAGCTGAATGGTGTAGAATGGTCAGAGTGTGGAAATGACTATTGCGTAATCGATGAGTTAATTCGAATTGACGAATATGGTGAATTGAATTGTGAGCAAGATTGTTATTGATGAAAATAAGTGGCAACTTAGTCAAGTTGTCACAACACCAACACGTTTTCGCCACACAACAAATCAACTTCCTAGAAAGCAATTATTTCAATACATTTTGAAACAGGAGTGTGGATGTCAATACCCACACCCTGTTTTCATTGAACAAGATCCAAACAAAGAAAGCATGGCCAATGTGGGTCTGTATATTGTGAGGGGTAAGCAACTATTTCGTGTGAAATATGAGTTGGTAGCTGAGTTGGAAGAAAATTAACATTGTTAGGCTGTTGTTGACAATTTTTGGATTGTGCTGTACAATAGTGAGTGTTTCGTTTAGTGATAAAGGAGAGATGGTGATGGAAGAAACAACAATTCGAATTAGCGAAGTTTTCGGTCAAACGTTTCAAGGTGAAGGTCTTCGTAATGGGTGCAATTCTGTATTCGTGCGAGTAGCGACTTGCAATCTTAAGTGCCCTGGTTTTGGTCTGAACAAGGGTGAACAGAATACTGAAATTCCAGCGATTGTCAAGCGATATCAAGCTGGCGAATTTAAACATTATGATGACCTTCCATTGTCGAAGACTGGTTGTGATAGCTATCCATCAAGCTGGAGTCAATTTAAGGATCTTAATCCAGAGTTGACTTTTAACCAGTTAGCTGAACGAATTGCTAATGCGTGTGGCGACAATCCTCGAGGGGTCGATCTTGTTATTACTGGGGGAGAACCACTTCTTAAACCAACACAGCGTAAGCTCGTTGAGTTTTTCAAGCAGTATAGTCAGCTGATTAATAGTTTCCAGTGTCTTACTTTTGAAACTAATGGAACACAGATAATCACTGAAGAGATGTGCGATTGGCTTGTTAACCGTTGTGAAATTCCTGTAATTTTTAGTGTGAGTCCAAAGCTTGAATGTAGTGGGGAGCCTGAAAAGCGTCGATTGGTTCCTGCTGCCATGCAGTCAATGAAGGAAGTGGTTGGACTGATTGGTAAAAATCAGTATTACCGTAACCCTTCAATCAACGTTCCTGATGCATGTGTGTATTTGAAGTACGTTGTCAAAGATGAAGACGATATGGTTGAAGCGCTTGATAATGCAATAAAACTCGGTTTCGATCGTGACAACGATGGCGATATCTATCTAATGCCAGTCGGTGGCACATATGATGAGTACATGACCAATCAGAAAAAGATCGCTGAGCTGGCCTGGAAGAGTCGTTGCAAGTTCTGTTGTCGTACTCATTTGGTTGTGTTTGCAAACTGTTGGGGAAAGTAAATGGACACTTTTAAAATTAAAGAAGCCATTGAAGAAGAACAGTACACAATTTGGCCCCATAACACTGAATATGGAATTGGTAAGTTGGTTGCAACAATCAATCCAATAACTCATCGTGTTGACTTAACGACGTATTATCAGGAAAATGCTGTTGGTGGGACTAAGACTGAAAAAGTTCTTAGTCCTGAAGAGAAGACCGCATTACAGAATCAGATTAATCGTTTGACTTCTATTTGTAAAGATCGTTATGAAAATAAGTGAGTATTATCACTTCTTAAATCCTTGTTGGTGGTACATGCATGATAGTTACGATTTGCGTTTTGATCAGCTATTAACAATGTTGATTAACGATGCAAGTAATGTCACCAAAATCAGTCAAGACAGTTATAATATTCTTCTTGAATATCGTAACAAATATTATGAAGTGTGGATTGCTAATTACCCGTATGCAGCATGCACAACGATTGTGGTGTATCAACCACCAGCCGACAAACAATTAGTGTCATTGTTCAATCCTCAACGGCCATGGGCAGCTGGCGATACTGTTCTTAAGATGAAGAACAAACGCCCTAGTCGTAAAACGGTGTTTGATTTCATCAAGACGTTTTGTACTGATACCGATCTGGCGAATCTTAAACAAGATTTAAAAGACAGTGAGGTCGTTGATGCATTAATCCACGATATTCCGATCGTTGTCAAATACGACGAAAAGTAGTAATATATGTTCTGTGAAGAGGTTATGTCTCTTTAATAGATTCTAAGGGAGCTTGATGATGAGTGTTGAAAATATTTCCACTCTTGTTTACAAAAATAAGAAAAGATCTGTTGACACTCTTTATCAGATAGTGTATAATAAGTCCAGTGACGAGTTCATAGTAGCACAGATCGTTAAGCGACCTAAGAAAAACAAGGTGTTGTGCAGCAATAAAATTACGCTTGCTAAGATTGTTACGGCGTTGAAATATAATTTCAATTGTAGTATAATCACTCTTGTTCCAGAAGGTTCTGTAATGTGTTATGATTTCGATCGTGAACAATTGCAGAACTGGGTTAACGAGCTTTTCGTCGAACATCGATTTGATATGAAACAACTGTGAGTGCAAACCACAGATGCTTTAGCATCGTGGTAGTTCACATGAAATAGATCTGAGTGTAAACCACAGATGGTTTAGCATCGTGGCGGTTCACGAGTAAGCACCAATGACAATCTCGATAAGAGGTTGTTTCAAAACAGTTTGAAACTAAAGATTGTTCAGCAATGGTATATTTTAGGCATATAGAAAAGACAATCTTGCAAACTGATTTGAAATAATCTTTTGCGCCCATGTCGGAATTGGTAGACGATGCAGATTCAAAATCTGTTGCTTTTAAAAGCGTGAGAGTTCAAGTCTCTCTGGGCGTACCATTAAACAATTAAAGACAACATGTTGTCTTTGAATACAAAAGCATGTATAATTGGACCTGTAATAAGTCCAAATGAAACGATTATCCGCGTCTATGGTGAAATAGGTAAACACAGCAGATTCAAAATCTGCCGCCGAAAGGCTTGAGGATTCGAGTTCCTCTAGACGCACCATTAAACAATTAAAGACAACATGTTGTCTTTGAATATAAAAGCATGTATAATTGGACCTGTAATAAGTCCAATTTGAAATCAGTACTGGAAAGGCCCACAATGATCCAGTGGAATCCCCCAATACAGAACGTACAGCAAATTCATTATACTTTTTGGAATAAGTTAAACGTTCTTGAGTACTGATTTCAAATTAGATTTTCTGTAGCTCCTTTTAAAGGTTGGTCAGCAAATACTGTTTAGTCCGCACTTTATATTTGCAATCAAGAAAACCAACCTTGCCTTCAGTTGCTACTAAACAGATTGAAGGAATGTTAGCTTAACGGCAAAGCCTCGGATTTTAAATCCGAGTATTCCAATCCGACTAGGACCATTCCTACCCCATTTTTGAGGATTGACTATGGTACGTGCTTCTACAAGCAAGAAAACCGTCAAAGAAAGTAGTACTGGTACTACTGCAAAAACGATGAATGTTGCTAAGAAGACTACTGCTCGAAAGACGACTAAAACTACTGTTGCTAGTAAAGCAGCAACGACGAAACAGCGAGCACCAAAGTCATCCTCTAAACAAGCACCGACAAAGACGAAAACGTCTACTCGTGCTTGTACTACCAGTAAAAAGACCACAACCAAGGTGAAAGCTTCTCCCGTTGTTCCTCCTACTCCTGTTGTTGAGGAGAAGCCGAAGCAAGTGAGAAAAACCAAGGCTACCAAATCGGTTGAAAATATTGCGACCGATTTGGTGTGGGTTAATCCTGCTACTGGATTAACTAGCACCGCTCATTATGACCCAACGAAACAAATCGTTGAATGTAAGTTGAGCATCAGTGATGGAAAAACAGATAATCCCGTCACTGCTAGTTTCTCACTTGGTGTGGTCAAACAGTTACTACAGGCAAATTATAATATTGCCGTATTTGTTCTTCAGAAATCGATCTACAGTTTTGACTTTAAACGAGTTGACTTCGAAAAGTTTTTGAGGGATAATCAAATTAAATTGGATTTGCCTAAGTTAGCTTGGGTGTGAAAAATTTTAAATTTGTGCGTTGTCAACTAATAATGAATGTTGTATAATACATAATATCAGATTTCTGGTGGGAATAGCTCAGTTGGTAGAGTCCCATTTCCCATCCCATGGAAGGGTTGCTAATGTTGGTCTTGGAGTCGGTCTTATAAACCGATAAATCAGAAAGAAAGCACTATCTAGATAAGGTAGAGTCAAATGACTGAACGTGGGTTCGATTCCCACCCCTTCTACCAAGAATTATTAATATATCACATATATGTGTTGTCGTTTATCCGTGTGATATAATATCGTTGATCATTCTACAAAATTTTCACCTAGTCATGTTGATTTTTGTGTGTGAATGTGTTATAATGTAGATTAGAAGGGAACGTAGCTCAATGGTAGAGCACTCGGCTTTTAACCGATAGGTTGTGGGTTCGATACCCACCGTTCCTACCAATAATATTGGCCATTAGTTGTCTGAGTATAGCGTAACCCGGTAGCGTACTTCGTTTGGGGCGAAGTGGTGAAAGTTCAAATCTTTCTACTCAGACCATAAATTTAAGTTCATCATGAGGTGGATTTAAATTTATGATATCGTTTCCCCGATAGCTCAGTCGGTAGAGCAAATGACTGTTAATCATTGGGTCGCTGGTTCGAGCCCAGCTCGGGGAGCCAAATTAATTAAATGCGGGTATGGTGTAATTGGTAACACAACAGCCTTCCAAGCTGTTGTCACGGATTCGAATTCCGTTACCCGCTCCAAACTATTAATTAGCGAGGTTGGCGAAATTGGTAACCGCATCGCACTTAAAATGCGCCGCCTAAAGGCTTATGGGTTCGAATCCCATACCTCGCACCAATTACCTCTCTTACAGGATCACAGGTTCGAGTCCTGTAGGAGAGACCAAATACGCCGTTTGATTGTACTCCTCTCATCATAAGAGAAGCGAGGAAGTCCTACGGCTCTTAGCAGGTCGGGTAGCTCCCAACTAGGATGTCTACCGAAATAGATCCGATGGGGCGACGGTTACCCCACATAATTTGGGAAGTATGGCAGAGAGGCCAAACATTTATAGAACCATCTTAACCCTACAAGCCTAGATCTTTGGGTAACCAGAGAGCTGCACTGGAATATAGACGTCTATATTCTCCAAACCAGTGGATGCTCACTCCGTAGGGTTCCCTGCCACAATAGCTCAGTAGGTAGAGCAACTCACTTGTAATGAGAAGGTCGAGGGTTCAATTCCTTCTTGTGGCACCAATTTAATAAGCACTTTGACCTTTTTTTTATAAAGATCCAAGCAAGAAAACCACAGATGCTTTACAGAGTGCTTATTAAATACTGGAATCATAGCTCAGTCGGTAGAGCAGCGGACTTTTAATCCGTTGGTCGAGAGTTCAAGTCCCTCTGGTTCCACCAAGCTCCTATGGTGAAATAGGTAAACACGGTGGCTTTAGAAGCCATTGCTTAGGCTTGTAGGTTCGAGTCCTACTAGGAGCACCAGATTTACTCGGTATAGCACAGATTGGTAGTGCGCTTGCTTTGGGAGCAAGAAGTCGCAGGTTCGAGTCCTGCTACCGAGACCATGCGGGTATGGTGTAGTTGGTAACACAACAGCCTTCCAAGCTGTTGTCACGGATTCGAATTCCGTTACCCGCTCCACAAAGTTTTCACTTAGTTGTGTTGACTTTTGAAAATCAATACTAGATAATATATCTGTACAGTCGAGATATGCTGTGGATTTGATCTCCACTGTTCTCACCATATTGTCTGAGTATAGCGTAACCCGGTAGCGTACTTCGTTTGGGGCGAAGTGGTGAAAGTTCAAATCTTTCTACTCAGACCATAAACTTAAGTTCATTGCGAAGTGGATTTAAATTTATAAAAATTCAAACAAAAGCAAGAACACCACTGATGCTAAGCGTCATGGTAGTTCGTGATAAATGAAAGCGGGATGTAGCAGTCTGGTAGCTGGCTAGGCTCATAACCTAGAGGTCGCTGGTTCAAATCTATGACGGCTTGCCAATAATATCGTAAGGCAGTTAGCAATAATCGCTAATTGTCTTTTTGTTTATTTGTGGACAATAATCGTATTGTTGATGATCTAATATCAACAAGAATCTGTAACCCAATCGTTTATATTCAGTACTTTTATCGACCATCTCTTGATAATCGTATGTAAAAGTACCCTTGACTTCAATTATCATATTATCAGCAGGAACATAAAAATCTGGAATTACAATTGCATTACGATTCTTTTTCGTGTTGAAATACTCGATCTTTAAAGATTCCATTTGATAATCGATTTTCTGAGAATCTAACCAATTACAACAATCAATTTCATACGAACTTCTACAAAACACACGTTTGTTATTCCACGTAGTGTGATACGCACGTTTAAATTGATTAAATCCACCCTCGCGAACAATATTCTTCATTTTTATTGCGTTTATTGTGGATTGAGATTGAGATAGTGGTTGAATTCCTAACCACCTAAACAAATACGATATCGTGCTACTGCAACGAACACCCCACTTTTTCGCTATATCTGATTGAGATAGGTG
>SKEP01001614.1_pt1 | contig 11740 bp, 10 predicted proteins | sample 4826901 | NCBI WGS metagenome assembly SKEP01 (sample SAMN11008806, study PRJNA524170) | human gut metagenome | biome: Human fecal sample; material: Feces; isolation source: fecal sample from pouch patient p4, p43, p49, p54, p55 | host: Homo sapiens | place: Israel: Tel-Aviv | collected 2014-03-20
TCGCAAGAAGTAAGACCCCTTAAAGACGATAAGGTAGATAGGCCAGGGATGGAAGTGCAGTGATGTACGGAGTTGACTGGTACTAATCGGTCGAGGACTTAATCAGGAATATGGAATTTCTTCAGAAAAGTTGTTCGGTTTTGAGGGATCGAAAGAGAACTCAAGATCCGGTGGCGATAGCAAAGTGGACACACCTGAACTCATCCCGAACTCAGAAGTTAAGCACTTTCACGGCGACAATAGTTGGGCTTGCCCCTGCGAAGATAGCTAGCTGCCGGGTCCTTTTTTTTGCCTTTTATATTCAAAAGCCAAGTCTTTATTTACTTAGACTTGGCTTTTTTCTGATTATGCTTTTGGCTTTAGCCAGTTGAGTACGAAGTACGAAACAACAAAACCACCTGCTATGCGGGTGGTGTCAAATAAAGTTATACAAAATAATCACCATTCTTTCTATAATGAAGGTGTTCAAGCTATCAAAATAAGAAAGAATGGTGATTATAATGGCTAATAAAGCAAACTCTTTAGCACATACAAAATGGATGTATAAGTATCACATCATTTTCACTCCAAAGTATAGACGAAAAGTGATATACAATCAATATCGAAAAGATTTAGGTGAAATATTGAGAGAATTATGTAGATACAAGCATGTAGAAATAATAGAAGGACATTTGATGAGAGACCATGTACACATGCTGGTTATGATACCTCCATCATTATCTGTATCAGCATTTATGGGATATCTGAAAGGAAAGTCAGCATTAATGATGTTTGACAGACATGCAAATCTGAAATATAAGTTTGGAAACAGACATTTTTGGAGTGAAGGATATTATGTAAGTACTGTAGGGTTGAATGATGCAACGGTTGCAAAATATATTCGGGAGCAGGAAATGCACGATATCGCAATGGATAAAATGAGTGTAAAAGAGTACGCAAATCCATTCTCAGAAGCAGAGCAACAGGCGTATAAACAAGAAAAAGCGAGGAGAAAGAATAAGTAAAAAATAAAGCCCTTTGAGGGCTGGCGAGAGTCAAAAGCGATAGCTTGAACGAAGTGAAAGCAGCGCCTTGAGACGCGAGCTGGCAGTAAAGGCTTATAGCCGCAGAGAAAACCGCGCTTTTTAAACGCGGTTTTTATTTGTCCAAGAAAATGCCTGAAAACGATGTAAAATGTAAAATAAAATGTAAAATTTAATGTAAAAAGCACTTGAAAACGTTTTCCGCTTGCGTTATTATATCAGTACAACTCGAGGGAGGTATAGATTATGAAAGGTAAATTATTAAAAACGTTTGCTTCTAGTGCCGTCGCATTAAGCATGTTAGTCGGATGTAGTTCGGGAAGTGGAACTGCTAGTACAGAATTAAAAGAGGGAGATACAGTCAAAATTGGTTTGAACTATGAATTATCGGGTGCTGTAGCTTCTTATGGTCAAGCGGAGTATAAAGGGGCTTCTCTTGCGATTAAACAATATAACGCAAATAAGGATTCAAAGTATAAAATTAAAGCTGTTAAAATGGACAATAAAGGAGATGCGAGTGAATCGACTAGTGCGGCTACAAAATTGATGACTGAAGATGGTGTAGCCTTTGTGGTAGGTCCTGCAACTTCTGGTGCTTCTATCGCAACATATCCAGTAGCGGATCAAAACCAGGTTCCAGTTATTTCACCATCAGCTACTCAGGTCGATGCAACAATGAATGGGGATTCTCCGTATGAATATGCATTCCGTATTTGTTTTGAAGACTCATATCAAGGTAAGGCAATGGCTAAGTTTGGATACGAAAATTTAGGAAAGAGAAAAGCTGTAATTATCAATGAAGTTAGTGATTATGGAAAAGGTCTTACTAAAGTATTTACACAGAAATTTGAAGATTTGGGTGGAGAAGTTGTAGCTACTGAAAGTTATAATGCTAAAGATACTGACTTTGCAGGTATTATCACGAAAGTAAAAGATAAAGGGGCAGATGTATTATTTATTGCTGGTTATTATTCAGAAGCTGGATTAATTATTAAACAAGCTCGTGAAGCTGGTATGGATTGTACAATTTTAGGTGCTGATGGATTTGAATCAGAAAAATTAGCTGAACTTGCTGGTAAAGAAAATTTAAATAACTGCTATTATTCAACTGCTTATACTACAGTTAACGCAAGTGATGATTTAACTGCATTTGTAGATGCATATACTGAAGAATATGGAGAAGCTCCAAATATGTTCTCTGCATTAACATATGATGCTACTAACTTAGGTTTACAAGCTTTAGAAAAAGCTGGTAAAACAGGTGCAGATCTACAAAAGGCTATCGCTGATGCTAAATTTGAAGGTTTGACTGGTTCATTCACATTTGATAAGACACATTCACCTAAGAAATCTGTATTGGTTGTTAACTTAGTAGATGGTGTTCAAACTGAAGCTGTTTCAGTAGATCCAAATAAATAAGTCTTTGTTCAGGGGGACAATTCCCCCTCTTTTTTAATAAGGAGGTTAATATGACTGCTTTTTTACAACAACTAGTCAATGGTCTATCCTTAGGAAGTATTTATGCCTTGATTGCCTTGGGATATACTATGGTTTATGGAATTATTAAATTGATCAACTTTGCACATGGAGATATCTATATGTTAGGAGCTTATTGTGCATTTCTAATAACAACATATTGTGGATTGGGATTTATTCCTGCCCTATTGATTTCAATGGTTTTTTGTGGAGTCGTTGGTGTTTTAATCGAGCGTATAGCCTATAAGCCACTTCGTCATGCGACTCGAATTACCGCATTGATTACAGCTATTGGTGTAAGTTATGTGTTGGAATATGCAACACAATATATTATGGGAAGTGAAGTAAGAACTTATCCTAAATTATTAACGAGTGCCTCTTTTCATTTAGGCCCCGTTACGATTACGATGCAACAAGTCTATATTTTTGTCATTACCGTAATTTTAATGGTTGTTTTGCAATTTATTGTTCAAAAGACAAAAATGGGCCGTGCCATGCGTGCTGTAAGTGTCGATGAAGATGCTGCACGTTTGATGGGAATCGATGTAGATAAAACAATTTCTTTTACATTCTTATTAGGATCTGCTTTAGCAGGTGTTGCCGGTGTTCTAGTTGGTATTTACTATAACTCAATCAATCCATTAATGGGTATGACGCCAGGGTTAAAAGCCTTTATTGCCGCTGTATTTGGTGGCATTGGAAGTATTCCAGGAGCTATGATTGGTGGATTATTTATTGGTATTGCCGAAACGATGGTTACCGCATATGGTAGTTCTTTGTATAAGGATGCGATTGTTTACATTATTTTGATTTTGATTTTGATCTTAAAACCAGCTGGTTTATTAGGTAAAAACGTGAGAGAGAAGGTGTAAGTCATGCGTAAAGAATTATTGAATAAGGCAAATTTTGCCTGGCTTGTACTTTCTGTTGTATCTTTTGTGGTTTTAACGATTTTAATGAAAGTTGGAATTATTGGATCTTATTATTCAATTACTTTATATAATATTTTTATTAATATTATTTTAGCTGTTTCGTTAAATTTAGTTATTGGTGTATGTGGTCAGTTCTCATTAGGACATGCTGGATTTATGTGTATTGGAGCATATTGTGCTGGTATTATGGTTAAAATGATGCCAAATATGACAGGTTTGGTTATTGGGGTATTGATTGGTTTTGTTCTTTCAACTATTGTAGCTTTGATTGTTTCTATTCCAACATTACGTTTAAAAGGGGATTATTTGGCGATTGCAACATTGGGATTTGCAGAAATTGTTCGTATCCTAGTACAGAATATGGAAATCACAAATGGAGCAGCCGGACTAAATGGAATTCCAAAATTAACTACATTTCCATTGTTGTTTGTGTGTGCTGTTATTTCCATTCTAGTTGTTTGTAACTTTACACATTCCGCTCCAGGACGAGCTTGTTTATCGATTCGTGAAGATGAGATTGCTAGTGAGGCAATGGGTATCAATACCACGAAATATAAAGTTATTGCCTTTGTGATTGGTGCGTTATTAGCTTCTTTAGCTGGAGCATTGTTTGCTTGTAACTTCTATGTTATTAAGCCAGATCAATTTACATTTAATAAATCAATCGATATCTTAGTTATGGTCGTATTTGGTGGTATGGGTTCTATGACATCGAGTGTTTTGGCTGCTGTTGCGATTGGTATTATCAATGTTGTTTTGGCAAACTTCTCAGAAATTCGAATGATTATTTATGGTTTGGCATTGGTTGGAATCATGATCTTTAAGCCAACGGGAATTTTAGGCACAAAAGAATTGTCATTTAAGAAATTATTGGATAAGCGAAAGGAGAAATCTGCATGAAAACAATATTAAATGTAAAAAATTTGACAAAGAATTTCGGTGGTCTTTGTGCAGTTTCTAATGTGTCTATGACAATCAATGAGGGAGAGCTTATTGGTTTGATTGGTCCAAATGGTGCTGGTAAAACAACATTATTCAACTTGTTGACAGGGGTCTATGAACCAAGTAGTGGTTTGATTGAGTTGATGGATCAAGATAAGAGTATTCAGATTGGTGGATTGAAGCCTTATAAAATCACAAACTTAGGTGTTGCACGTACATTTCAGAATATTCGTTTATTTAAATCAATGACAGTATTAGAAAATGTTAAGGTTGCGATGCATAAAAATATTCGTTATGGAACATTAGCTGCAATTTTGCGTTTGCCTACATATTATAAAGAAGAGAAGTGGGTCGAAGAAAAGGCAGAAGAATTATTAAAAGAAGTGGGTTTGTATTCTTTAAGAAATGAATTGGCGACAAATCTTCCTTATGGTAAACAACGTCGATTGGAGATTGCACGTGCTTTGGCAATTCAGCCCAAAATTTTATATTTGGATGAGCCAGCTGCAGGTATGAATCCGCAAGAAACAAAAGAGTTAACAGAATTGATTGATCATATTCGAGAGAAATATAAATTAACTGTAATCCTGATTGAACATGATATGTCTTTGGTTATGAAGATTTGCGAGCGTATTTATGTTTTGAACTATGGTAAAATGATAGCGAATGGTACGCCTGAAGAAATTAAGCAAAATGAGTTTGTAGTTAAGGCATATTTAGGAGAGGAGATCTAGTATGGCAATGTTAGAAATCAAAGATCTTCATGTGCATTATGGTGTTATTGAAGCTTTAAAAGGCATTAGTTTAGAGGTGAATGAAGGTGAAATTGTCGCGTTGATTGGTGCTAATGGTGCTGGGAAAACGACGATGATGCAGTCCATTAGTGGCATTGTTAAAAAGTCGGGTGGAGAAATCAACTTTTTAAATGAGTCAATTATGAAGGCAAATCCGAAACATATTGTTGAGATGGGTTTAACACAAGTGCCAGAAGGTCGTCGTATTTTTACGGGTATGAGTGTATATGAAAACTTGATGATGGGTGCTTTTTTAAGAAAAGATAAAGATGGAATTAAGCATGATTATGAAAAGGTTTGTGAGCAGTTTCCTATCTTAAAAGAACGTATGAACCAGGATGCTTCTACTTTATCTGGTGGTGAGCAACAAATGTTAGCGATGGGACGTGCTTTAATGGCTAAGCCTAAATTGTTACTTTTGGATGAGCCAAGCATGGGTCTTGCTCCAATATTAGTTAAGGAAATCTTTAATATTATTGAAGAAATCAATAAATCGGGAACAACGGTTTTATTGGTAGAACAAAACGCAAAGATGGCTTTGTCAATTGCGCATCGTGCATATGTTTTAGAGACGGGTAAAGTTGTAATGTCAGGTACAGGGGAAGAACTTGCCAAGAGTTCGGATGTTCAAAAGGCATATCTAGGAGGATAATACTATGTTTAAAGTAAAGGATTATATGACAAAAAATGTTATATGTGCTGAACCAGATGCAACGATTTCACAAATCATTGATTTGATGAAGGAAAAGGGAATTCACCGTGTTCCAGTTGTTGAAAAAGGTCAACTTGTTGGATTGATTACAGAGGGTATGATTTCAAATTCAGGTACAACGAATGCGACAAGCTTAAGTATATATGAATTAAATTATTTGTTGTCAAAAACGACTGTAAGTACTGTGATGGTAAAAAAAGTCATTTCTGTGGATGAAAATGAATTAATGGAATATGCGACACAGAAAATGTTGAAAAACAATATTGGATGTTTGCCGGTCGTCAATGCATCGGGTGAAGTTACGGGTATTGTAACGCAAAATGATGTATTTAAATGTTTCTTGAATGTTCTTGGATGGGATGAAGTGGGTTCAAGAATTACGGTTTCCGTAAAAGATGAGATTGGTGCAATTGGTAAGTTATCGGAAATCTTTGTTGAAAACAAAGTGAATATCAATCATATTGGTGTGTATTCTTTTGAAGATGGAATTGCCAATCTAGTTATTCGTTGTGATACAACAGATCCGGATGATTTGCAGGCAGATCTAGAGCGTAAGGGCTATAAAGTGTTAGAGTGTTTTGTTCGTGATAAATAGAGAAAAGGTCTAATTCATATATGAATTAGGCCTTTACGCTTTTTCAGGTACAACAACGGCTAATCCGCCTAGTGCACTTTCTTTTAGTTCAATTGGAAGTTTCTTTCCTGTTAGATTCATGGTTTGAACAACCATATCAAAACTTACACGATTCTTTTTTACGTTGCGTAAATATTTGGCAAGTCTTGCGGCATCCACGCTTCTTTGTGCAGCCACTGCATTTCTTTCAATACAAGGAATCATTACGTATCCACCAACTGGATCGCAAGTGAGTCCTAGATGGTGTTCTAATCCAATTTCTGCAGCACATTCGATTTGTTCGTTGTTTTGAAGTTGACAATAAGCAACAAAAGCAGCCCCCATAGAGCAAGCGGCACCAACTTCTGCTTGACATCCAGCTTTAGCTCCTGAAATAGTAGCGTTTGTCTGGATTAGATTTCCAATTAATCCGGCAACCTTTAAACCTTGAATAAGTGTCTTTTTAGGATATTTTTGATCGTGATAGAAATGATATACAAGACTTGGTAAAACGCCGCAACTACCCATTGTTGGAGCAGTTACGACAATACCTCCACTGGCATTTTGTTCGTTGGCTGCATAGGCATAGCTACTTAGTAATAAACTGTTTTTATCTTGAATATCACTACAACTTTGTGCGGATTGGTGTAATGCATGGGCTACACGATCAATTTTTAAGCTTCCAGGTAATACACCTGTCTTCTTTAATCCTGTATTTACTGTTTTTAGCATTTGTTTAAAGATTTGATTCATATAAGAGTCAAAATCAGAATCTTCCACTTCATCAATATATTGGTCTAAACGTAAATGACGCTCGTTGCAATAGACTTGAATATCATCCATCTTTGTGTGTGGATAAATCTCTGGATCTACATTGCCTTTTTTACCATCGATTTCAATTTTACCGCCACCGATTGAAACAAATGTGTGTTGTGCAACCTTTGTATCATTGTCAAATACTTCAATAATCATTGTGTTTGGATGTTCGACGGCTGTTTTCATATCAAAAATGATTTCGCATTTACTAGCACCCAATGTTTTTAAAATAATTTTATCTGTAAGGTGTCCTTTTCCTGTAAGTGCTAAGGAACCAAATAAAGTGATTTTAAAATGTGTGGCATCTGGATAATGCTCATTGATATACTTAGAAGCCATCATTGGACCGAATGTATGTGAACTGCTAGGTCCAGGTCCGATTTTATAAATTGTCTTAATACTTTGCATGTTATTTTCCTTTCAGAATCTTAATATATTATATTGTATTTTTTGAAAAAGGGATATTAAAAATTTATATATTTATTAATAATTATTAAGGTTTGTTTGTGTTAAAATATAGAGTGCTAGTAGTAGCGTGATAAGGGGAAAGGGAGATAATTGTGGTATTTTCTAGTTTGTTGTTTGTATTCGCATTTTTTACTCCACATCTGGTTGTATATTTTTTTGCACCCAATGAAAAAAAGAATTTGGTTTTGTTGGTATCAAGTCTAATTTTCTATGCTTGGGGGGGACCAAAATATTTATTATTGTTGATGTTGGAAACTTTTATTAGTTGGTATTTTGCTTTAAAAATGAATGATTCAAAAAAATCAAAGCTCTATTTAATTCTTGCTTGTTGTTGTTTGCTTGGATTATTGGCTATTTTTAAATATACTAGTTTCTTTTTAAATAATTTAAAGTTTTTTATTCATTGGCCTGATAAGATTCCAACTATTGTTTTACCTATTGGTATTTCGTTTTATACATTTCAATTGTTGTCATATGTTGTTGATGTATATAAAAAAGAGGTATCACCACAACAAGATTATTGGAAGTTATTATTGTATTCTAGTTTATTTCATCAATGTATTGCAGGGCCTATTGTTCGTTATGAAACAGTTCAAAATGAAATTGATAACAGAAAAGTTTCGTTTGAAGACGTATTTTATGGGTTTCGAAGATTTAGTATTGGATTAGCTAAAAAAGCGATTTTAGCCAATTCGTGTGCTTCTATTGCCGATACACTATTACCAGGAGGATTAGATGCCATTCATAATCAATCGGTTCTAGGAATTTGGCTATCTATGATTTGTTATATGTTACAAATTTATTTGGATTTCTCAGCATATTCTGATATGGCCATTGGAATGGGAAGAATGATTGGCTTTCATTATTTAGAAAACTTTAACTATCCATATATCGCAAAAAGTGTTCAAGATTTTTGGCGTAGATGGCATATTTCTTTAAGTTCATTTTTTAGAGACTATGTATATATTCCATTGGGCGGAAATCGTTGTAGTAAGAAAAAATGGATTCGTAATATGTTTGTGGTATGGTTTTTAACTGGGATGTGGCATGGCGCTAGCTGGAATTTCATTTTATGGGGATTATATTATCTATGCTTCCTTTTATTAGAAAAGTTTTATATAAAAGATCGAATGCCAGATAAATGGAAACGTGTTTACACATTGCTAGTTGTATTCTTTGGATGGATCATTTTTAAATATTCTGATTTATCACAATTAGGGGCTGTGTTATTAGGATTATTTGGTATTGGTGTTTCTGGATTCTATAGTATGGAAGTTAAAACTATATTCTTAAGTAATGTTTTCTTCTTGATTTTCTCGATGTTGGCATGTACCACTTTAGGAAAATCATTACATAAATATTTGGCGAAGATATCAAATACAAATAATGTGGTAATGGTTCTATATTCTATTTTCGATGCGATTGTACCATTCACATTGATGTTTGTTTCGTTTTTGGCTTTATTGGGGAACAGTTACAATCCGTTCTTGTATTTCCAATTTTAGGGGGTAGTCATGAAACAGAAAAAACAATTTAAAATTTTGACTAAACTAGTAGCTGTTATTTTATGCTTATGCTTGATGTTTACAGGTTGTATTACAGGTGCTGCATTTTTTGTTAGACCTGCGACGAGTGATTTAGAAAAAAGAAAGCTAACAGAATTTCCAAAGTTCACGATGGCAACATTTTTGAATGGGCAATACTTTAGTGATATTTCGATTTGGTATGCAGATACTTATCCAATGAGAGATTCGTTGATGAATTTATCTCAAGAGATGAAAAATATTTATGGAGTTCACCAAAAGACTATGATGGTTGGAACAAAAAAAGAGGCGGATAAGATTCCTACAAAAAAGAAAAAAACAAAAAAAGTAGAACCTGTTCCAGTTCCTGAAGATTATTCGTTTGATGAGGATATGCAAAACCAAATTTTATCAAATTTGTATGTAAAAAATGGTGCTGCATATAGTATGTATTATTTTGTTCAGGATTCAGCAGATTTATATATTAATGCCATGAATCGTTTTGCAAAGCGACTAAAAGGAACATCGAAAGTTTATTCATTATTGATTCCAAATAACTCGATTGTTCTGCCTGATGATGAATTGAAAAAATTAGGTGGTTCCGATATGAAACAGGCTATTAATTATTATTATAAGAATTATAAGAATGTGACTGGAATTGATGACTATTCTTATATTGAAAAGGCCAAAGATCAATATCTATATTTTAGAACAGATCACCATTGGACTGCTTTAGGAGCTTATCAGGCATACAAAGCATTTTGTAAAGAAAAAGGCTGGAAACCAGAAGAATTAGATAGTTTTGAAACAAAGAGGTTTGAACCATTCCTTGGTACGGCATATGATCAATTGCGTCTTCCAGAAATGGAGGCTAATCCAGATTATGTGGATGCGTATATTCCACATGCGACAAATGATATGGTATATTGGGATGAAAATGGAAATGAGACTAACTACAACGTAATCGCGGATGTAAGTGATTGGTCAGAAGGTTCTGGTTACTATTGTTTTATTGGTGGAGATAATCCGTTGAGTGTGATTAAAAATCCAACAAAGGAAAAAGGTAAGTCGGTTTTATTGATTAAAGAATCGTTTGGTAACAGTTTCGCACCGTTCTTGGTGGATCATTACAAGACTGTGTATATAGCTGACTTTAGATGTTTAACTATGAATATTGTGGATTTCTGTAAAGAAAACAAAATCGATGATGTCATTTTTGAAAATAATATTTCAATAATTGGTAGTACGCAAGTTGCATCTACATATGATCAATTATCACGTGCTGGAGAATAAATAAAAAGACTGCAGAGGAATTAATCTTCTGCAGTTTCGTTTTTATATGCATCTAAATCATTTGGAAAATTGATCTTATTTAGTTTTTTGATACTTAGTTCAATTGAAACATCAATATCAGCACTCGCATCATCAACGGTTTGTGTTCCGGTAAAGCTTAAAATCATGTGTGAGATTTTTTCGTTTTTGATGGTTGCAACAAGTGTAGCATGATCTAGTTTAACGGATCCCATGTTATCGAGTAGTGTTGCTAATTTGCTTGTATTGACTTTAAATGTGTAGGTGTCATTTTCTTTTTTAGAAGAATCAAACAATTCACATAATTGATCGTCGGTTAAATCTAGAAATGGGTTGTATGCATTTAATTTTGAATTCTTTTTTAACCCAATTTTATCGACTGTACTTTGTGTTTTTGTTCCCATGGAATTTAAATATGTTTTTCCATCTTTGATATAGAAGTTCAAAAAGTTATTTTGCACATTTTTTCCTGCGACAAGACCAATGGAACTAGAAACTTGTAATTCGTCTTTTTGAAGAATTTGCGCATCAATATTTAATTTTGAATCCTTCATTGCGAGTGTTCCATTGATTTGGGCACTTTTTAAATTTAGTGTATTATCTAACGCATTGAAGAATGTAAGGATATCGTCGTTGTTTTTTGAGGCCGAGCATCCTACAAGGTTAAGTGATAAAAAACAAGTTAAGATTATAGTTAATATTTTTTTCATTAAAGACTCCTTTTAACTTCTTTATTGTATGCATAAATATATGGGTTGTCAAAATGGACAAATAAAAAAGCACCTAATTTGTGAAGGTGCTAAAAAAGGATAGGCAATATTTATAACCCATTTTTATAGTTTTGTCAAGTTTTTCTTGACATTTGGTGGTTTTACTAGTAGTATAATAAATTGCATAATAGTGTAAGTTTTCGAATGAAAACTTCCTAATATAGTACAAATTCGAACGAAAGGATGGCATGCATGGACAACAACAAAGCATATCGTATTGTCTCGTGTGGAAAGAAATCTTCCCGCCGAGATTACTCAAAGGTTAGTGGTAAATTAGAGTTACCTAATCTTGTCGAAATCCAGACAGATTCATTTAAATGGTTTACGCAACAAGGTATCCAAGAAGTATTTGAAGAAATCT
>SKEP01001624.1_pt1 | contig 11702 bp, 10 predicted proteins | sample 4826901 | NCBI WGS metagenome assembly SKEP01 (sample SAMN11008806, study PRJNA524170) | human gut metagenome | biome: Human fecal sample; material: Feces; isolation source: fecal sample from pouch patient p4, p43, p49, p54, p55 | host: Homo sapiens | place: Israel: Tel-Aviv | collected 2014-03-20
GTATCATTCTTGTACTACTCCTCCATCTTTGCAAGCTTCGCTGTCTGATCCGCTGCAATCAGGCTGTCGATCACTTCATCCAGATCACCATTCAGAATGCTATCCAGTTTATGAAGTGTCAGCTTGATTCTATGATCTGTTACTCTTCCCTGTGGAAAATTATAAGTTCTGATCTTCTCAGAACGATCTCCTGTACCAATCTGACTTCTTCTCTCTGCTGCCTCAGAAGCCTGTTTCTTCTCAAGCTCCAGGTCATACAGTTTGGAACGAAGCAGTCGGAATGCCTTCTCTTTATTCTGCAGCTGTGATTTCTCTGTCTGGCTGTAGATCACGATTCCGGTCGGGTAATGAGTCAGTCGTACAGCAGAGTCCGTTGTATTGACACACTGTCCACCGTTTCCTGATGCACGCATTACATCGATACGGATATCCTTCTCATCGATTACAACATCAACTTCTTCTGCCTCAGGCATTACGGCTACAGTAATTGTTGAAGTATGAATTCTTCCGCCACTTTCTGTCTCCGGCACACGCTGTACACGATGTACTCCACTTTCGTACTTCATACGGGAATATGCTCCCTGTCCTGTGATCATGAATACACATTCTTTGAATCCGCCGATTCCATTCTCATTCAGAGAGATCATCTCTGTCTTCCATCTGCGGCTGTCTGCATAATGCACATACATACGATAAACTTCTGCCGCAAAAAGTGCAGCCTCATCTCCACCTGCACCGGCACGGATCTCAACGATAACATTCTTATCATCATTCGGATCCTTCGGAAGAAGAAGAATCTTAAGTTCCTGCTCCAATTCTTCAATTCTGGCTTTAGATTCATTCAACTCTTCTTTTGCAAGCTCACGCATCTCTTCATCTGATTCTTCTTCCAGAATCATCAGACTCTCTTCTACATTCTGCTTACAGTTCTTATATTCCTGATAAGCTTCAACGATTGGTGCAAGATCACTCTGCTCTTTCATCAGCTTACGGAAACGCTCCGGATCATTCGCCACATCCGGCTCCTGAAGTTCACCCATTACTTCCTGGTAACGAATTACCAAATCCTCTAATCTGTCAAACATAGTTCTATATCCTCTTCTATTTTTTATCTTCTTTATCTTTTTAATAGTACACGCCACAGACGATGCGGTCAAGTCCTGCCAGGTCCTTTTTTACGAACACCTTGTCATATCCCGCTTTTTTCATAAGATCAGAAACTTCTTTGCCCTGGTCATATCCAATCTCGAAAGCAAGTATTCCTCCTGTTTTCAGGAATTGTTTTGCATCAGTAACAATCTTCCGGTAGAAATACAATCCGTCTTCTTTCCCATCCAATGCACTGAATGGATCGTGAAGTTTCACTTCATCTTGAAGCTTCTCAATTTCTGCTGTTCTGATGTAAGGTGGGTTTGATAAGATCATATCATAAGTTTCACTGACATTTTCAAAAAGATCACTCAAAATCCAGTTCACTTTTCCATTCTCATCCTTTTTCGTGCTTCTCAAATGTTTTTCATTTTTCTGCGCTACCATAAGAACCTGCTCCGAAAAGTCAACACCTGTTCCTTCTATAAAGATACCCTTTTGTTCTGCATAATGCATTACGCTCAGAAGAATACATCCTGACCCGGTACACATATCCAACAGTTGCAAACAATCTTTTGATCTGAATGTCTCTTGTTTCATCATCTCCAGTGCCTCTTCCACAAGCACCTCTGTATCTTGTCTTGGAATCAGCACATGTTCATTCACCAGAAATTCAAGTCCCATAAATTCCTGACTTCCTGTAATATGCTGCAATGGAATATGATTTCTTCTTTTTTCAAGATATTCTTTATACTTTTTCCATGCTTCCGGATCCATGCTCTGATCCGGATCCATATAATAGCGAGCTTTCGTAATCCCTGTCACAAATTCCAACAGATACCACGCATCCAGATCTGCCTCTGTAATTCCTGCTTTCGCAAGAATTTCTTTTCCTTCTTTATATGCATTTTTCAAACTTATTGAATCGCTGCAATCTGTTTTATACACTGTCCTCTTGTCTGATTCTGTTCTCATTGCTTCAGGTTCTCCTCCTGCCATGTCTTCCAGTCAAACACTGCTTCCACTGCTTTGATCCCAACCTCGATCATACTGTCATCCGGTTCCTTTGTTGTCAGATTCTGAACCCAGAGTCCTGGTTTACTAAGTACATTGATTACCGGATGATCACTGTTTCCAGCCAGACGGATCAATTCATAAGAGATTCCTGCGATCAACGGAAGCAGGGCGATCCGAAGAAGTACTCTCACAACCTGGGACTTTGCCGTAATAAAAAAGCAAACAATAATACTTACGATCATGACAAAGAAAAGAAAGCTTGTTCCACATCTCTTATGTTGTTTGGAACTCTTCCGTACATTTTCTACATTTAATTCCAATCCATGTTCGATGCAATTAATACACTTATGCTCTGCCCCGTGATACATAAATGTTCTCTTGATATCCTTTGTTCTGGAAATCAGAACAATATAGATCAGGAAAACAGCAACGCGGATCACACCTTCTAAAACAGTCATTACAAGATGTGAAGAGGTATGTTTTTCTATAATACTACTCAGATAATACGGAAGAACCATAAAAATACCAACCGCAATTAAGACAGAAACCACAACTGTCAGGTTCATGATCAGTTTTTCCTTCTTCTCCTGCTTTCTTGCCTCATCTTCTGTAAGAATCTCTTCTTCCTCGTCTTCAAAAAAACTTGCAGAATAAGTCAATGTCTTCATTCCCAGCACAAGAGAATCCACAAAATTAAAAATCCCCCGAATGAAAGGAATCTTTTGCGGTGCCTTCCATGGGAGAACTCCTTTGTATTCCTGAATATCAACTTCAATCTCTCCATCTGGTTTCCGGACGGCAACGGAATATGTTTCCCGATTCTTCATCATAATGCCTTCCAGCACTGCCTGGCCGCCTATATTCGATGATTTCATATATTTCTCCTAAACACAAAGAGGACTGAGATTTCCACCTCAGCCCTCATCACTTCGTATTTCTTATTTAATACCGTATTTCTTGTTGAACTTATCAACACGGCCACGAGCCTGTGTTGCTTTCTGCTGACCTGTGTAGAATGGATGACACTTGGAGCAGATTTCTACGTGGATGTTCTCCTTTGTAGATCCTGTAACAAATGTGTTTCCACAGTTGCATGTTACAGTTGCCTGATAATAATTAGGATGGATACCTTCGCGCATGATTTTCACCTCTCTATTTTTAAATTACTTATTATTTTCTCTAAACAGCTTTCTAATTGTATCACACATTTTTTAATAATGCAACACCTTTTTAGATAAATTTCTGACGGATGATCTGCTGAACAAGCTCTTCGTTTGTTTTTGTACGGGAAAACATATTCAAAAGATTGTCCACTGCCTCTTCTGATTTCATGCCGTTCATTGCTTTTCTCATAATATAAACTGCATCCTGTTCTTCCTTTGTGAGAAGAAGATCTTCTCTTCTTGTTCCTGATTTTGGAATATCAATTGCCGGGAACACTCTTTTCTCCTGAAGCTTCCTGTCAAGCATCAGTTCCATGTTACCTGTCCCCTTAAATTCTTCATAAACAACATCATCCATCTTGCTTCCTGTATCAACCAGTGCTGTTGCAAGAATCGTAAGGCTTCCTCCTTCTCTCATATTTCTTGCTGCTCCGAAGAAACGCTTTGGACTGTAAAGTGCTGCCGGATCAAGACCACCGGAAAGTGTTCTTCCTGATGGCGGAACGATCAGGTTATATGCTCTTGAAAGTCTTGTGATGCTGTCAAGGAGGATCATAACGTCTTTTCCATGCTCTACCAGACGTTTTGCTCTTGAGATAACCATTTCTGATACTCGTTTGTGATGCTCCGGAAGTTCATCAAATGTAGAATGAATCACCTCTACATTCGGGCCTTCAATTGCCTCACGAATATCAGTTACCTCTTCCGGACGTTCATCGATCAACAGAATCAGAAGATGCATATTCGGTTCTGTCTTCTGTACAGATAGTGCAACTTCTTTTAATAATGTAGTTTTTCCTGCTTTCGGTGGAGATACGATCATACCTCTCTGTCCCTTTCCAATAGGGGAAACAAGATCAACAATACGCATTGCTGTTGTACAGCCCGGATTCTCCAGACGGATTCTCTGATTCGGGAAAATCGGAGTCAGGTCTTCAAAGTTTTTTCTCTTCATTGCCTCTGCCGGGCGCAGTCCATTGATCGTAGACACATAAAGAAGTGCACTGAACTTTTCTCCCTGCGTCTTAACTCTTGTATTTCCTGTCAGGATGTCGCCTGTTTTAAGCCCGAATCTGCGAATCTGTGAAGGAGCAACATAGACATCTCCATCTCCCGGAAGATAATTGTCAGAACGAATGAAACCATATCCATCCTGAAGTACTTCAAGGATTCCGTTTGCTGTAAAACCACTGTCCAGCTGTTCAATATCTGTCTCTTCTTTTTTCTCTTCTTTCACTTCTTCTCTCGCTTCTTCTGCTGCTTCTTTCTGCTCTTCCTGCTCATCCAGCTCAAGCATTGCATCGATCAGATCGCCTTTCTTTAATGTCGAAACACCTCTCATCTTTCTTGCTTTTGCAAGTTCTTTCAATGTTGCCAGTGGCAATGATTCATATTTTTCTCGTGTCATATTCTTTTCCTTTCTTTTCAGGTATATCTGTTCTGTCAATCCACTTCACATGTGCCCTTTTCACATACTGGATTATTCATTCATACTTCGGGAATACAAGTCTGATTCGACTTTAATGGAAATTTGCTTTAAATATGGTGTTATTATACAGTATATTTTTCTAAAAAGAAAGAACTTTTTGAACTTTTCTCTGTTTTCCTGTACTTGCGTGTTTCCTTTTTCAGTGGTATCATTAATTCAATCAAATCAGAGAGGTATAAAATCATGACAAACAATGAAAAAGCTTTAAAAATGCATGAAGAATGGAATGGTAAGATAGAGACAACTGCCAAAGCGCATGTCAACTCAAGAGAAGATCTTGCCATCGCTTATACTCCGGGTGTTGCTGAACCTTGTAAGGTGATCGCACAGGATCCTGAAGCTGCATATAAATACACTATGAAAGCCAATACAGTTGCTGTTGTATCTGACGGAAGTGCTGTTCTTGGTCTTGGGAACATCGGTGCACTTGCTGCTATGCCGGTTATGGAGGGAAAAGCGGTTCTGTTTAAGGAATTCGGTGGTGTCAACGCAGTTCCGATCTGTCTGGATACACAGGACACAGAAGAGATCATTAAATCTGTAGTCAACATCGCACCGGCTTTCGGTGGAATCAATCTAGAAGATATTTCAGCTCCACGCTGTTTCGAAATTGAAACACGCCTGAAAGAACTTCTGAACATTCCGGTTTTCCATGATGACCAGCACGGAACGGCTATCGTTGTCCTCGCCGGAATCATCAATGCCCTGAAAGTAACAGGAAAGAAGAAAGAAGATTGCCGTGTTGTAGTGAATGGAGCCGGATCTGCCGGAGTTGCTATCACAAAGCTGCTTCTCACTTATGGTTTCCCTCATATTACAATGTGTGACATCAACGGAATCATTTCCAAGAACTCACCGAACCTGAACTGGATGCAGCAGCAGATGACTGAAGTTACAAATCTGGAAGAACGCACAGGAACACTTGCCGATGCATTAAAAGGTGCTGATATTTTCGTTGGTGTTTCTGCTCCGAATATTGTTTCTAAAGAGATGGTTGCTTCCATGAATAAGGATGCGATTCTGTTCGCCATGGCAAACCCTGTACCGGAGATCATGCCTGACCTTGCAAAAGAAGCAGGTGCCAAAGTTGTCGGAACAGGACGTTCTGACTTCCCGAACCAGGTAAACAATGTTGTTGCGTTCCCTGGTATTTTCAAAGGTGCATTAGAAGGACGTGCCACACAGATTACAGAAGAAATGAAACTTGCTGCTGCCAATGCAATCGCAGGTCTTGTTTCAGAAGAAGAATTGAATGAAAACAACATTCTTCCGGAAGCCTTTGATCCTCGTGTAGCAGACACAGTAAGCAAAGCAATTAAGGATTTAATCTAATATGTGGGGAGAGAAGCGCTACCACTCTCTTGACTATGCATTAAAATCCCAGTTTGGAGAGAAAGTATATCGCATTGCATTGAACGGCGGTATGACTTGTCCGAACCGTGATGGTAAGATCGGATATGGTGGCTGTATCTTCTGCAGTGGTATGGGTTCGGGAGATTTTGCCGGTTCTGCCTGCAAAACAATTACAGAACAGCTCGCAGAAGGGAAAGCCATTCTTGCCAGAAAGCGTCCGGTGCATGCTTATATCGCATATTTCCAGGCTTTTACGAGTACCTATGCCCCCATAGAATACTTGCGGAAAGTTTTTACAGAAGCAATCGAAGACCCTGATGTAAAAGTACTTGCAATCGCAACCCGCCCTGACTGTTTAGATTCTGATGTTCTGGAACTTTTAGATGAATTGAATCAGATCAAGCCTGTCTGGGTTGAACTTGGTCTTCAAACCATTCACCCAGAATCTGCCAGATACATTCGCAGAGGTTATCCTTTAGAGGTATTTGATACTGCTGTACATGAACTGAAGCGCCGGAATCTGACTGTTATCGTACATGTCATTTTATTCCTGCCCGGAGAGACTCATGAAATGATGCTTGAGACAATCGAATATTTGAATCATTCAGATATTGACGGAATCAAGTTGCAGCTTCTCCACATTTTGGAAGGAACTGATCTTGCAGTTGAATATCAGAAATATCTTTCAGATCCTGCCTATACCGGTCCTGCTTTCCATATCCCGGATGCGGACGAATACATCGGTCTGCTCACTGAATGTATCCAACATTTGCGTCCGGAAATTGTCATTCACCGACTGACCGGTGACGGACCGAAGGATCTCTTGATTGCACCTCTGTGGACAGGCGCAAAACGAACTGTTTTAAATCAGATCCACAAATATATGAAAGATCATGACTTGTACCAGGGAAAGGAGTATTATGGCTGAAACATTTACATTATATAAATTGATCGTGTTGTACATGTTGGATAGAGTCGATTTTCCGCTTACAACTTCCCAAATATCAGAATTTATTCTGGATAAAGGGTATACAACTTATTTCCGTCTTCAGTCTGCGCTTGCAGAATTAACGGATTCCGGACTTCTGAAAATTGAGCTGACACATAATCGTACACTTTATAATCTCACAGAAGAAGGGGCTGCTACGATCAACTATTTCAGAAATAAAATTTCTCCTGAGATTCGTCAGGAAATTGATAATTTTATCAATGAGAAAAAATATGATCTGAAAGAAGAGGTTTCTGTTAAATCGGATTACTATCTGAATACAAACCATGAATATGAAGTAAAATGCCAGATTTTAGAAAATGGCTCCCACCTCATCGATATGACACTCACTGTGCCAACTCAGACTGAGGCAGAAGCCATTGTAAATAACTGGAATCGAAAGAATCAGGAGATTTACGCTTTACTGCTCTCGCAGCTTCTGTAAACGCTCCTTGATCTGTTTCTCATAACCAAGATCGCCGGGTTCATAGAACCTGGCGTCTTTTATTTCATCCGGAAGATACTGCTGATCCACATAATGATTCGGATAATCATGTGCGTACTTATATCCTATTCCGTGTCCTAACTTCTGTGCACCTTTATAATGTGCATCCTGAAGGTGTGTCGGAACAGTTGTTTTATTGTTCCGTACTGCATCGTTCGCTGCAAATATTGCATTAACGGCAGAATTACTCTTTGGCGCAGATGCCACATAAGTCACCGCCTGTGAAAGAATGATCTGAGATTCCGGCATTCCGATCCTCTCAACTGCCTGTGCAGCCGCAACCGCAACAGTAAGTGCCATCGGATCCGCATTTCCAACATCTTCCGATGCACAGATCATAATTCTTCTCGCTATAAACTTCACATCTTCTCCTGCATACAACATCTTTGCAAGATAAAAGACCGCTGCATCCGGATCTGAGCCGCGCATGCTCTTAATAAATGCAGAGATAATATCGTAATGGTTATCTCCTTTTTTGTCATAATTCACCACTCGTTTCTGAATGCATTCTGACGCGACATCTAAAGTAATATGAATTTGTCCATCTTCGCTTCTGTCCGTTGTCAATACACCCAGTTCAATCGCATTCAGTGCATTTCTTGCATCTCCACCTGACACATCCGCCAAAAATTCAAGTGCATCATCTTCTATCACTGCATGAAAGCTTCCAAGACCTTTCTCAGTATCATTCACTGCACGGAGAAGCAGTTCCTTAATATCCGTCTTCTCCAGTGGACGCAATTCAAAGATACTTGATCTCGAAATCAAAGCTCCATTTACCTCAAAATAAGGATTCTCCGTTGTTGCGCCAATCAGGATCAACGTTCCATCTTCCACAAATGGAAGCAGATAATCCTGCTGCCCTTTATTAAAGCGATGAATCTCATCAATAAAAAGAATCGTCTTCTTTCCATACATTCCCTGCAGATCTTTTGCTTCTTTCACTACTTCTTCCATATCTTTCTTTCCGGCAACTGTCGCATTGATCTGTTTGAACTCTGCACTGGTTGTATGTGCGATCACCTTTGCCAGTGTTGTCTTTCCTGTTCCCGGAGGTCCGTAAAAAATCAAAGAACTCAGCTTATCTGCCTTAATTGCCCGGTAAAGCAATTTATCTTTTCCTATGATATGCTTCTGTCCCACTACTTCATCCAGTGTCACCGGACGCATCCTGGATGCAAGCGGAGATTCCTTCTCTTTATTTGTCTCTCTCATATAATCAAATAAATCCATCTTTCTCTCCTGTTTTCAATCTTATATTCACATTTTCAATCCATGATCAGATGATCCACTGTCACAAACTCATAACCTTTCCCCTGCAACAGATCTACAATCCGTATAGCCGCCTGCACAGAAGAAGGATAACAGTCATGCAATAAAATAACATCTCCCGGATTTATCTCTTCCACAACTGTTTTTACAACCGCCCCTGCATCTTCGGTCATCCAGTCCAGCGGATCCACCGTCCATCCGATATATATTCTGCTCAGATCTTGTTCGCTGTCCACCGGGAGTTCCCCGTAAGGCGCTCTTGCGAACACCGGTTGTTTTCCCGTTATCTTTTCAATCACTGTATCTGTCTGTTCCAGTTCTTTCTTTGCTTCTCCCGTTTCCAGCTTTGACAGATTGCAATGCGTATAAGTATGATTTCCGATCAAATGACCTTCCTCATACATTCTTTTCACAATTTTTTCATTCTCATCTTTTTCTACATTTTCGCCGATCAGAAAAAAGGTCGCCCTCACTTTACGTTCCTTTAATCCATCCAACAGAATCGGGGTAGAGGATGCATTAGGACCGTCATCAAATGTAAGCGCAGCAACCGGTTTTACCTCATCTGATACATTCTGACTTCGCACTGAATCAGATGAGACACTCATTGTTTTTCTCCCATCCATCTTTATCAGAAATGGGGACATGCCCAAAAACACCAGAAGACAGAAAAACTGTACTACATAACCCCAACTTTTTCCAGACATCATGACAGCTTCCCGCCTTTGACATTCTTACTCTATTCTTATGTCCTGCACCTCGGAATCATTCCTTCTTTTTTCTATGCTTTTCTCTGTATTCCGTCGGACTTGTCTTCTTCACTTTTCGAAATGCTTTCGAAAAATAAAGATTATTCTCAAAACCAACAGAATATGCAATCGCCGAAACCGACAGCCCCGTCTCTTTCAGCAGACGGCAAGCCTGCTGGATTCTGTATTCTGTCAGATATTCTTTTGGTGAACAATTCATATAGGTCTGAAAAGAGCGAAACAGATGACTTCTGCTGATTCCTACATAGTCTGCGATATCTTCCACTGTCACGGGATAAGAATAATTGGTTTCTATATAATTTTCTGCCTTTTCTACATACAAAAGCTTTGCATCTCTTTCCTGATCTTCCCCTTCATGATAGTGCATAAAGACTGACAGAAGACTGTAAAGTGCTCCGGTCATGGCAACCGCTTCTTCATACCCATTGCCCTTTGCATTATAAATCTGTTCCAATCCATTCCGGATCTGTTCATCCGGCACATTTCCTCTTTTTAAAAAAGGACGTTCTTTCAGAAAACCTGTATTTCGAATGATCGATGCCGCATCCGTCCCCATAAATCCAGCCCAGGCGTATTCCCATGGTTCCTGCTGATCGGCATAATACTTTACTTCCACGCCCGGATATAAAATAAACGTATCTCCGGCTTCTAATTTCCACGTCTTTTCTCCAACTGTATAGTATCCTGTTCCTGACAAAATATGGTGGATACAATAATGATCCCTGACTCCGGGTCCCCACTGATATCCTGCTTCACACCTTTGATATCCCGTGTTATATACAGACAACGAAGTCATCAGAATTTCTCCTGACTTATACGAATGTTTGTAAGTCTCTGCCATCTCCCGGCTCCTTTCCCGTATCCTGTGATCTATTATAACACCTCATCTTTTTAATGCAACATTATTACATGCCACAGCACGTATTTTTTATAGACGTTTTCACTCATTAACGATATAATAAATATAAATAAATCTGATCGACTGGATTACTTTTAATGGAGGTAAATAATGATGAAGAAAAAATTGTTTGATATGTTTGCAGAACTTTTTGGTAATTCCGAAGGAGCTCGTTTTTACTTTTCTCCTGGACGCGTGAATCTGATTGGTGAACACACAGATTATAACGGTGGACATGTATTTCCATGTGCACTGACACTTGGTACTTACGGTGCCGCACGCAAAAGAGAGGATAACAAGATCCATTTTTATTCCATGAATCTGGACTCCTTTGGTATTGTAGAAGCATCTCTTGATGATCTGACAAATAAAAAAGAATACAACTGGGCAAACTATCCGCTTGGTGTAGTTTGGGCATTCAAAGAAAAAGGACATACAATCACAAGTGGTTTTGATATGGTAATTTGGGGAAATATTCCGAACGGTTCCGGACTTTCCTCTTCTGCTTCCCTAGAAGTTCTCACTGGTGTGATCCTGACAGACCTGTTCGAGATCAAAGATCTTTCCATGACAGATCTTGCACTGATCGGCCAGTATTCTGAGAATAACTTCAACGGATGCAACTGTGGTATCATGGATCAGTTTGCTGTTGCCATGGGTAAAAAAGACCACGCAATTTTCCTTGACACAAGTGATTTAAGCTACGAATATGCACCTTGCGTTCTTGATGGTGCCAAGATTGTGATCACAAACAGTAAAGTAAAGCATAGTCTTGTTGATTCTGCTTATAACGACAGAAGAAACGAATGTGCTGCTGCACTGAAAGCACTTCAGAGCGAACTTGACATTCAGGCACTTGGCGATCTTACTCCTGAAGAATTCGAGGCACACAAATCCTTGATCAAAGATGAGATCCAGTTACAGCGTGCAAAACATGCTGTATACGAAAACCAGCGTACAATCGATGCTGTTACAGCACTGAAAGCCGGAGACATTGAAAGTTTCGGAAAATTAATGAATCAGTCTCACATTTCACTGCGTGATGATTATGATGTATCCTGTGAAGAGATTGATATCCTTGTAGACCTTGCATGGAAGATTCCTGGTGTTCTTGGTTCCCGTATCACAGGCGGCGGATTTGGCGGTTGCACAGTCAGC
>SKEP01001633.1_pt1 | contig 11674 bp, 12 predicted proteins | sample 4826901 | NCBI WGS metagenome assembly SKEP01 (sample SAMN11008806, study PRJNA524170) | human gut metagenome | biome: Human fecal sample; material: Feces; isolation source: fecal sample from pouch patient p4, p43, p49, p54, p55 | host: Homo sapiens | place: Israel: Tel-Aviv | collected 2014-03-20
CGATAAGGGTTTCTTTAAATTCTTTTGAGTAGCGTTTTTGCATGTTTTTGTCCTTTGTCTAAATTATACAATAGTGACTCTAAGATTTAAGGATAACATCACATCAAATAAATAGGAAGTGTAAGTTGAGCAGTTCCCATGACACTATTAAAGAAAGGAATTAGTGTCACCAAAAATGAAGAAACTCCTGCAAAAACGACTGCTCCAACAAGTCTCAAATTTCCAAATGGGTTTCTTCTAAACAAGGTCCGTGAACTTCTTGCATCAAATACGTGCCATAATTGTCCATAGACTAACGTTAGAAAAGCAACCGTTTGAGCTTCACTAGCACTTAAACCATTTTGAGCTGCTAGTAAAAAGCTTAAATATACCATTCCTCCCATTATTGTTCCTCTAATTAAAACTCTTGACCAAGTATAATTAGCAAGAATGGATTGATTCGAATCCCGGGGTTTCTCCTTCATAAGATCTGTTTCGGCAACATCATATCCTAACGAGAAAGAAGGAATAGCATCACTTACCATATTCACCCACAATACCATCAAAGCAGTCAGCGTTGGAGTCATTGCGGCTACATCACCCACTGCTTTTCTGAATAAAACTAAACCTAAAATCAGTGCTAAAACCTCTGCAACATTTGTGGTCAACTCATGGCGCATGAAATTTTTTATATTAGCATAAATCGTCCGACCACTATAAACAGACTTCTCAATAGTTGTAAATTTATCATCTAATAAAATGAGGTCTGCCGAATCTTTGGTTACTTCCGTACCCGTAATTCCCATTGCTACTCCAATATCAGCAGCTCTTAACGCTGGAGCATCATTTACCCCATCTCCCGTCATCGCTACTACTTGCTTATGACTTTGAAGTTGTTTTACGATGCGTTGTTTATGTTCTGGTGAAACTCTTGCGTAAACATTTATATTTCTAACTTCTTCATAAAGTTCTTGGTCTGACATTTCTTCAAGGTCTATTCCTTTTAGTACCTTAGCATCCTTGGATTTAACAATCCCTAAATCATAAGCAATTGCTCGGGCCGTTTTTTCATGATCTCCCGTTATCATAACAACATTAATATTCGCTTCATGAAGTTGTCTAATGGACTCTTTTACTTCTTCCCGAGGAGGGTCAATAATCCCAGCTACTCCAGTCAAAATAAAATCTTTTTCTAACTCTTCTGTATTTCCATTAAGAGCTTCATTTTCATCAATCTTCTTGTATGCTACTGCCAAAGTTCTGAGTGCTTCTTCAGCATAAGTATCAACTATCTTGACAAAATTATCTTTTTCTTTTTCGGATTTATCTATCTGATTATTAATTAGAAAACCCGAACATCTTTCTATCAACACATCAGGAGCCCCTTTAGTGTAGAGAAAATATCCCCTGTCATTCTCGATAATAACACTCATCATTTTCCTACTACTGCTAAAGGGAAGCGTGCGTACCACTCTCACCTTCTCTAACAAATCATCTTTCTTGTAACCCGTTTTGGCTCCAAGAACTGTGAGAGCAATTTCTGTTGGATTACCAAAAGTCTTAATTTGGCCATCAACTTCCTTTAGCTTGAGTCATTACATAATACAATGCTTTCCATGAATTTCTCAAAGTTCTTCTCTTTATTTTCTTGAGAGATTAAAGAGACCCCACCTTTAATATCGTAACCCAACCCTTCCACGGTGTATAATTGACCATTAGCATAAAATTTTGTAACAGTCATCTCATTTTGAGTCAATGTTCCAGTTTTATCTGAACAAATATAAGAAGTACTCCCCAAGGTTTCTACACTACTTAGCGTTTTAATCAGTCCTTTATTTTTTGACATTTTAACCGCCCCAATTGTTAAAACGATAGATAAAACAACTGGCAATGCATCCGGAATAGAAGCTACCGCTAATGCAATAGAGGTAGAGAAAACTGAGGTAATCGAATTGATTGAAAACTCTCCAGAACTTATGAGACCAAACACAAAGGTCAGGACCACAATTCCTGCTGATATTTTCATCAATGTTTTAGTCAATTTTTGAACTGTTTTTTGTAAAGGAGACTGTCTTACGCCTTCTTCTTTCATCAGTTGAGAGATTTTCCCTAGCTCGGTATTTTCTCCTGTTGCAACAACGATTCCAGTACCTTGTCCACTTGAAACAACCGAACCAGAAAAGCCCATATTCCTTTGATCACCTATTTCAACTTTCTCAGAAATTATCTCTGATGTTTTAATTACTGCATCAGCTTCCCCGGTCAAATGTGATTCAATTAATTGGAGTTCATCGAGTTGAAGCCATCTTACATCTGCCTCTACAAAGTCACCAACTGTTACTTTTACTATATCACCAACTACTAACTCATTTGAGGCGATTTTTTCTAAGTTCCCATTTCTAAGTACAGAAACAAAACGATTATTCATTTCTTTTAATGAATTTAAATTTTTACGGGCGCTAATTTCCTGCCAAAATCCTAAAAATGCATTTATAATAATCAAAATCGCAATGACAATTGCTTCATATAATGATTCCAAACCATGTTTTCTATCACCAACGATTTGAAATGAATAAAATGAACTAAAAAATGATAAAGCGACTGCTCCCATCAAAACAATAATTATTGGTTCCTTAAAACTTTTCAAAAAGACTTTTAGATAGCTATCTTCTTTTTCTTCTGGAAGTTTATTTTCACCATATCTTTCACGATTGGCAATAACTTGAGTTTCCGATAAACCTTGGCTTATCTTGACATTATAGTTATTCAATATGTTTTCTTTGGATTGCTGATAAAATTTCATAACATCCCTTTCTATTAAAAACGACAAAAAAAGACGCAAACTTCAAAACAATCTCCTCACCCTTGGAGATAATGTCTTGAAGCTTGCGCCCAACCTAGTCGTTTATTTTATTAACTTAATTCTAACATGATTTTCACAATAAGTCAATCTATTTTATTATTTTTTGATTCTTAAATAATTTCTTTTACCCACTCTTTATGGCTAAGAATTACGTTCTAGTATACAGTCGAAGGACTTAAATGGTAAAATATAATCAGAGTAAATAGATTAAAGTATCTATTGTATAAATTTAATTTATTCACTATATTAAAACTAGGAAGAATATCATGACTAAAAATTACTTGGAAATTCCCGATGAACTTTTTAATAAATTAAGTGATTATGCACAAAATGACCAATTATCAATACGCTTGGAAAATCAGCGTATATTATTAGAAAATCCAGATGCCTCCCATCCTAATAAACAGACGCTAGCATTACATTATTTTATCGTCCCTAGTCTTTTATCCGGCATAGTTGCCATGGTTATTTTTTTATTTGCTAAACATCCTCAAATTGCATTTACTGGAAGTCGACACCTGTCAGTAGCAAGTTTAAGTATAATCCTCTCGACATTATTAGGTTTTTTTGGTTTCTTATGGATTTACTTAAAGAAAAGCTGTGATTTATCAAAATCTAAATTTAAAATCCTTAGAGAAAGCTTAACATTATCAGTAGCCTACACCAGTATTGCATTTGCCGTTCAGATTATTTTCTGGTATATTATCGGTAAAACTTTTAGCGGAGTGACTTTTGACCCTTTCACAGCTGGATTGCTTGTTTTAGTATTTGTCGGGATAGTCCTTTATTTTCTTATTTCAGCAGCTGTTTCTGTCACTTTATCAAATCTTATTTTGCTACTTTTTACTACCTTTATCGGAGGTATTCTTGTTTCAATGGCCACTAATAATCAAAAAGATTGGTGGCAACATAATTTTAGCTTTTTAGGGACTGGAGAAGCCACACAACGTTGGCAGTTCAATATTACTTTAATTTTCTCTGCTCTTATTCTTCTTACTATCACAGATTTTCTCTTTGCGGAATTTTCTAAAAGCAAGCTCTACAATTATAAATTTAAAATAATTCGTATTTTTTATATTATTATCTCAATCTTGATTGCTTTCGTAGGGATATTTCCTGCACAGTCTTGGACAATGCCTATTCATAACAATTCCGCTTTTGGTTTAGTAGGAGTTGTACTTCTCATGATTATCTTTTTAAAATGGTTAGTTCCTTCTATTTCCAAAGAGTTTCTTACCTTATCATGGACCGCGTTGATCGCTCTAATTGTGTCTGCCTTCGCTTTTATGAGCATTCATTATCTCTCATTAACAGTCTTTGAAATCATTGCTTTTGCAATATCGTTCACCTGGCTCGTTATGTTTATCAACTCGCTCAGAGGAGTTGTTCAAGAAGAAAGTGAATGGAAAGTAAGACTTTTTCAAAAATGATAAACTCTGAGTTTTTAGGGCACAAATCAAAAGGTTGAATTTTCTGAATATTGTGTTATAATCTTTTTACAAATATAATTTTGCTGGAGGTTCATCATGGAATTTAAAAGCTTACTGCTCCTTTCACTTGCTGCGGTTTCCGCAGTTGATCCATACTTGCCCACAATTTTTATTTCAGCAACGACTCTTGATGATTTTGAACTTGATGAGTCTGCGGTTGCTTCTAACTAGACTCTCCAATATTCATTTTTATTATTGACATACTTCTAACTTTGGCTACTCAAAACTCCTGGTAATCTCTACCAGTAGTTTTTTATTTATCATTATTTAACAAAAAAAGACGCAAACGCGTCTATAAAAATTCCAAAAATGAATATTTTATTAAATTGCTGAACGCAATCGAGCTCCACCATTTTCTAAAACACGAACGGTACGAGGTAAAAATGCACGAATTTCTTCTTCGTTATAACCTACATGAAGACGTTTTTCGTCCATGATTATTGGACGACGCATAATTTGTGGATTTTCAGAAATGATTTTAATTGCTTGTGAAAGTGAAATGTCTTCAAAATCAACACCTAAAGTTTTCACAAAACGGTTTCTGCTTGAAATCAATCCTTCAACACCATCATCGCATTTTTGTAAAATTTGGCTAATCTCTGTGGTTGATAAAGGATCCGCGATGAGATTTCTTTCGTTAAATGGGATATGGTGATATGAAAGCCATGTCTTAGCTTTCTTACAGCTTGTACAAGAGGGTGCTGTATAGATTGTGATCATCGTCTCTCCTTCGTGTATATTTATTTATCTAATAGTATTAAACATCAATGATTGTACAATTATACCATATTTATAGACTTAAAAAAAGACCTTTTCAAAGTTTTTTCACAAATTTTTTCAAACAGCAAAAGTAAAAAAAGTCACCTAAAATAGTGGATTTTTTATCATCTTAAATATTATAATGTTGCTTTTTCAACATTGAAGGATAAACATTTTTTGCCTTCTGTAACTCTCGTTTTTTGGCTTCAATATCATCTGTAATTTCAACAGAAAAGTTTTCAAAGATTGTTCGTGATTCTTTGAAAATATATCCGCCATTTTTCAAATCTTGTTCATCGTCAAATACTGCTAAATGATGTGACAATTTTTTGAAAAAAGTATTCAAAAAATAAGTTGGAATGTATAAATTATACATTGAGGTATAGTTCTTCAAAAAATTATAATCATAAAAAGGGACTTTTACATCACTCTGAGGATTAATCAATTCCTTATCATTACCAGTAATTGGACGATTAAGAATCTCGATCACTTTTTGATTAAGTGTGTTTCGGACTTCAATTTCACGCAGTAATTTTTCAATAGTTAATCGCTTCTTATAACGATTTTCGTCATAAATTTTATAAATGTAGATGCCTGCAATCATCAACCATGCGCCGATAATCAGGCCAAAAATCATCGCAATAATAAGTTCTGTATTCATGCCATAATTATAACAAATTTGAAAGCGTTAAGAAAGTTTAAACTCTTTTTTTAATAATTTTAGTAAAAGTTGCTAAAAAAAAACAATTTTCTTTGACCTTTTTTGACCAATGAGTTATAATATAGAAAAATAAACAATTGAACTTAATTTATTCCTAAATTGAGTCCATATCTTATTTATAAAGGAGATTCATTCTATGGGTTATTTAGTACCTACCGTTATTGAACAATCAAGCCGTGGTGAACGTGCTTATGATATTTATTCACGACTTTTAAAAGACCGTATTATCATGCTGACAGGACCTGTTGAAGATGGTATGGCAAATTCTATCATTGCCCAACTTCTTTTCTTGGATGCACAAGATAATACTAAAGACATTTATCTCTATGTAAACACCCCTGGTGGTTCTGTATCAGCTGGGCTCGCTATCGTGGATACAATGAACTTTATCAAATCGGATGTCCAAACTATCGTTATGGGAATGGCTGCTTCTATGGGAACAATCATCGCCTCAAGCGGTACTAAGGGTAAACGATTCATGTTACCAAATGCTGAATACCTCATTCACCAACCAATGGGTGGTGCAGGTCAAGGTACTCAACAAACTGATATGGCAATCGTCGCCGAACAACTTTTGAAAACACGTAAACGTTTGGAACAAATCCTTGCTGATAATTCTAATCGCTCACTTGAACAAATTCACAAAGATGCTGAACGTGACCATTGGATGGATGCCAAAGAAACTTTAGAATATGGTTTCATTGATGAAATTATGGAAAATAATTCATTAAAATAATAAGCAATAAAGTCCTAGTAAAGCTAGGGCTTTTTTTATTTAATCATTCTCAATATAAGCTATAAGAAGATCTCCAAAAGAAGATGTTGAAAGATTCCCACCTAAATCAGAAGTGTATTTTTTTAGTTTAAAAGTAGAAACTAAAGCTCTTCTAATAATATTTGCCACATCTTGCCATCCAATATATTCAAACATCATGACTCCTGATAATAAAAGGCTAGAGGGATTGGCAAGATTCAAACCAGCGATATCCGGAGCTGTTCCATGAGTTGCTTCAAAAATAGCATGGCCACTTTCATAGTTAATATTTGCTCCAGGTGCGATTCCAATACCTCCAACTTGGGCAGCAAGGGCATCAGAAATATAATCCCCATTTAAATTAAGAGTGGCAACAACCTCAAAATTATCAGGATTAAGGATAATCTGTTGAAGAAAATTATCAGCAATCACATCATCAACATAAATTTTACCTGATTTTAGTGCAATATTTTTCTCTTTTTCAGCCTGTTCAGTGCCTTTTTCTTCTTTTATCTTATCGTGTTCTAGTTTTGTAAAAGTTGGATAATTTTTAGCTACCTCATAGCCCCATTTTCTAAATCCTCCTTCTGTAAATTTCATGATATTTCCCTTATGAACAAATGTCACGCGCTTCTTATTCATCTTTATAGCATAATCAAAGGCTTCGCTAACCAGACGTTTGCTTCCATCAGGGCTAACGGGTTTGATTCCAATCGCAGAAGTTTCTGCAAAGCGAATCGAATGGACAGACAGCTCTCTTTCCAAAAAATTTATTAACTTTTTAGATTCTTTTGACGAAGAAGAAAATTCAATTCCTGCATAAATATCCTCTGTATTTTCCCTAAAAATTGTCATATTGACTTTCTCTGGTGCTCTTATAGGAGATTTTATCCCTGTAAAGTATTCTACAGGTCTTACGCAAGCATACAAATCTAGCTTTTGTCTCAAAGTGACATTAATAGAACGAAAACTCTCACCAACTGGAGTCATTAACGGTCCCTTAATTGCGATCATATTTTCTTTAATCTGCTCAAGTGTTTCATCAGGAAGATATTCACCCCTACTTGCGAAAGCTTCTCCGCCTGCCAATAATTTTTGCCAATCTATTTTCTTTTTTTCGCCAAAGATTTTTAGAACAGCAGCATCAAAAACACGCTTTGCTTGTGGAAAAATGTCCTCACCAACACCATCTCCTCTTATGTAACCAATTGTTGGATAATCTGGTACAATTAATTTCCCGTTCTTCATTTCAATTTTCATAATAATTTTCACCTAATTTTTATTTTTTACGAATCACATAAGGCATGATTCCATCATTAGTGTAGTAATCCAAATCTACCTGTGAATCAAAGCGTAAGAGAACTTGAAACTTCTTCTCATCAGCCTGAACTGTGATTTTCTCATGAATTTTAGGATGAACTGGTAAATCGATAGAAAAAACTTCATCTCCAGTCAATCCAAGACTTTTCGCATTTTGATCATCTAAAAACTGTAAAGGAAGAATCCCCATCATGACAAGATTACTCCGGTGAATACGTTCAAAACTTTCAGCAATTACGGCCTTAACTCCAAGTAATTTTGTTCCCTTAGCTGCCCAGTCCCGACTTGAACCCATTCCGTAATCTTTTCCAGCAAGAACAATCAAGCCTACTCCTTTTTCTTTATATTTTTGTGCTACCTCATATATGTGTCAAGGGCCATCTAAAAATGTTGGTTTTGGGTCATTGAAAATGTAGGAAATGGGCCACCCAAATTGTTGGTTTTGGGCCCATCACTTTATTTACTTTTTGGGGTTTTGGTTTTCTTCTCACTATAGTCTTTCATTCTATAAGATTTTCCAGTAATAGAAATGACTTTAGAATGATGAACCAAGCGGTCCAATAAAGCATTCGTTAATTTCTTATCTTGAAGAAACTCAGACCATTGAGAAAGTGGGATATTCGTAGTAATCAACGTGGATTTCTTTTCATATCTCATATTAATCAGTTGAAAGAGAAGACTCGCTCCATCTCTTGAAAAGGGCAGATAACCCACTTCATCAATAACAAGTACATCATAATTGGCATACTGTTTTAATACTCGCTCTAAAGTTCCTTTTTGATTGGCTCTTAATAAACGGTCCACTAATTCAGTACTCATACAAAAGTAAGAGCTATAACCTTTCTCTAGGGCTTCTAAAGTGATAGAAATAGCTAAATGTGTCTTACCTACGCCACTATTGCCAATGAAGAGAAGATTCTCATGCTTATCTAAAAAACGTAAGGTATGTAAATCTAAAATCTCTGCTTTATTAATTTTCGGTTGAAACTGAAAATCAAAGTCCATCACACGCTTTTCATAAGGCAGATGGGCTTTTTTTAATCGTCTTTCCTGAAGGAGCGCTTCTCGTTCACGAAGTTCTTCACTCAAGAGTTCATGAAGGCCCTCTACTAAGGAAATATCCGCATGCTCATCTAAGAACTCTGGTAAGAGCTGACGCACACGATCGAGTTTTAAATGGTCCAATTGGTTGAGTAATTGATGATAAGTTGTCATAAGCGCTCCCTTCACAATAAATCGTAGGCTTGAAGATTCTCATCCACATAAGCCTCTAGTTCGTCTTCTTCAAGATGTTTGAAGACATCTGATTTAAGAATTTCAACGTAATCTTCACGGCGATAATTAAAGGGACGGTCGCTTAAAGGATGACGAGCAATCAAGCGTTGGTCACAATAGACTTTAAGGTCCTCTTGTTCTTTTTCACAGGTTACGGTCTGTCCAATATATTTAACCGGCACTGAATATTTACGCCCTTCAAAGATCACAAGTGCCTCTTTAGAGACTTTTCGAGTCAAAGGAACACTCAATTGACTATAAACTTTGAGAAGCTCTAAATCAAAAGCCTTGAGATTCAACGCCTCTTGGTCAAGACGTTCAGAAGGTGAGGTTCCAATCGCTTGAGAGATTTCTTTATGATTCAAATCTTCCATCAATTGTTGGACCAGTGCTTGTAATTCTTCAAGGTCTTCAAACTCATTGTTAAAGACAAGCAGGCGGTCAACAGTTCTCGCAAGCGCTTCTACTTTACCTTTGGTTTGAGGTCTGAATGGCCGACAAGCAATGGGTTTAAATCCAGCATCTTTTGCATACTGCCTGAATCGTTCATTGAAAACAACATTTGAGAATTGACTTTTAGAATGGTCCACCACTGTTTTCATATTGTCAAACCAAATTTCTTCAGGGACACCTCCGAATTTCTCAAAAGCGTGATTGAGACACTCAAAGAGTGTGGGTTGGAGACGGTCGACGGTCAATTGAAGATACTTCATCCGAGAGTAGCCAAGAATATACAGAAAGATATTAATCGTAAACACTTCACCATTGCGTGAGATCAGTTTTAAATTTTCTTTCCAGTCGACTTGAGCAGAAAGTCCAGGCGTTGTTTCAATTCGAATCGTTGCTTTATGTTTGCAGGATTCTCGAATCAATCTGGCATAGCGTTTGACGGTCGTATATGAGCCTTGATAGCCTTTTAGTTGGATGAAGTAGTAAATTGAGCGCACAGAGCAGCCAAGCTTGAGTTTATCTTCAATGATTGATTTATAGTTCTCAATAAGTGACGGTGGGACCCTTCGTTTTGAAGCTTCTTCAAGGGTCTTTTCTTTTCCGAGGTCATAATAACGTTTGACCGTCCGATAGTCACAATTATAGCGTCTGGCAATATCAGCGAAATTAGGTTTAATTCCAGTCATAAGATGTTCGGTTATACTTTCTAGGATGTCTTTTCTCATAAGGAAAAGCCTATCACAATTTTAAAGTTAACCTACATTTTCAATGGCCCGTTTCCTACATTTTAGCATGGCCCTTTACACTTTGTGCATGTTTAGAGTATTGAAGGCATAATCAACACCGGTTTTTAGGGCCTTTTGGGCATAGCCTTTTCCAGAAAAACCACCAATAATGATAATTTGAATTTCACAAGTACGATGAATATAATCAATCGACATTAGCTCAACAATGCCCACAAATGTATCGTTGGCTTCAATCACAAATCGTCTTTCTGTATTATCATGGATATGTTTATCGTAAAGACTGGTTAATTCATCTAATGATTCATAGGGTTCCTCAAACCAAAGACGCATGGTTTCAGCCTTATTATTAATAATATGAATGTTTCTTAAATCTGTTCGTTCTAAGGCTCTAATTCTCATTGTTGTTTCGTTCGTTAATGTCGTCATTTTTCTTACTCCTTGTTTGAATTTTCTTCTTAAAAATAAAAAGTCTTGTTATTTAATTATAACAAGACTCAAAATTTTAAGCGACTATTTAAAAAGCCCAAAACCACCATTCCAAGATATTTTTTCAGAGGCAGCTAGGCTAATCTGCAAAAATCCTAATGCTTCAAGTTCACGTGCACGTTTAAGAGAACCAGCATCAACCAGCGATAAGCCACTCTTTTCAAGAGCACGAAAGATTTGTTCTTTGGCTTGTTGACTATCGCTTGCTAAAAGAACAGTTGTTTGGTGTTTGTTTGAGACTTTTTTTGTTGCTAAAGTTTCGGAAAAGCTTGTATTAAATGCTTTGACAACGGTAGAATTTGGGAGTTTGTCAGCAATAATTGCAGCGGCAGAACTATCAGCTGGCACTAGAAGGTCATCAAATGTTGAAAAATCAACAGGGTTAGTAATATCAACAATTATTTTACCATCAAGCTCGTCTGCATATTCGTTGATAATTTCTTCAAGCGCACTATAAGGAACTGCAAAAACGACAATTTCTCCTAGAGGTGATTTGTCTGAATCCGATAAGATGTAATTGACTGCATTTCCGGAAGTGGTAAAATTATCACCAATTGCTATCCCCATCTTCCCTTTACCAAAAATACTAATATCCATGATATTCCTCCTCTTAATTATGTATTTTAGTTATTAATTTGATTATATCACTGAAAAAATTAAATCTATAATAATCTTACTCAATAAGAGACAAATTAACTAAAAGGCAAAAATATAATGAGATTTTATTGACATTAGCTGAATATTTATGTGATAATATTTAGATATATCTTTTGGAAGTAGGGGTTAAAAATATGAATTCGGAATTGACTTTTAGGCAAGGATTAAAGGATA
>SKEP01001634.1_pt1 | contig 11670 bp, 10 predicted proteins | sample 4826901 | NCBI WGS metagenome assembly SKEP01 (sample SAMN11008806, study PRJNA524170) | human gut metagenome | biome: Human fecal sample; material: Feces; isolation source: fecal sample from pouch patient p4, p43, p49, p54, p55 | host: Homo sapiens | place: Israel: Tel-Aviv | collected 2014-03-20
AGCACGGAGCTTATACACTTCTTATGACCGCAAGACAGGACAAATCCTATCAGGACTTCTGCGATGAGACGCTCATCTTCGCAAGCATGGAACATCTGGAATATGGAAATATCATTTCCCCACAGTTTCCTATTCTGCTGGTTCTGGATGTACTTTATGCACATTATCTGCAGATTGACAGAAGCAAAAAAGAAGCGCTGCATGAATACACCATACAGACGCTTCAACCTCATTTGATCAAATGATAAATTTTCATTAGTTATCAGAAATATTTAAGCCCTTCATTTTTAATTCTATTGGGCCTCATAAGAAAAGACCGGCGCTCCTGTTTTTTCATCCCAACGGATTTTCATCAGCATGGCATGTCGATTCGGGTTGTACAGTGGATCACCTACTATCTCTGCTTCTGTTCTTGCATGGTAAACCATAATAGGATTTCCTTCTTCATCTACGGTAAAGGAATTATGTCCCGGACCGTAGATGTCTTTTGATTCATCTGTACAAAGAACCGGGCAGCGTTCTTTAGTCCACGATTTTGGATCAAGGAGATCGGCATTTTCATCAGCTGTCAGCATTCCCATACAGTATGCAATGCCTGTTTCAGATGCAGAATAGGTAAGATAGATTTTTCCATCATGATGAATTACCGCCGGACCTTCATTTACCCAGAATCCAACTCTTTCCCAGTCATAATCCGGTGTAGTAAGCAATACCTGAACTGTTTTCAATTTATACGGTGTCTCCATCTCGCCAATGTAAAGATTGGAAATTTGTTTTCCTACACCTACTTTCTCAGCCCATACATAGTAATGTTTTCCTTTATTTTCAAATACAGTTGCATCCAGAGAAAAAGCCTCAAAAGAAAATTCGTCTTCATCAGCGCGTCCCATTTTGCCCTTTTCTGTCCAGGCTCCTGTAAGTGGATCTGCATCTGCGCATTCCAACACATATGGGCGAATTGCCCAGATATCATCTTTATCTCCACCTGCAAAATAGATATACCATTTTCCATCCAAATAATGAAGTTCCGGTGCCCAGATATGTTCACTCATAATTCCTTCTTTATGCTTTTCCCAGACCGTCACTTCTTCTGCGTCTTTCAGTCCCGCCAGATTTTTACTTCTTCTTAGCACAATACGGTCATATTCCGGTACAGATGCGGTGAAATAATAATTTCCGTCTGTGTGCCGATATACATATGGATCTGCTCTCTGTAGAATCCATGGCTCATTGTACCTGAGTTCTTTGCTCATTTCTTATATCCCCCTTTATCCATTCTGGGGCTTTATCCAACTACGGTTGCAGTAAATCCCCTCTTTTTTTCTATAAACCTACATTTCCACTGTTCAATCCCTCTTTGCTGTCCTTGTCAAGAGGAAGCCATTCCAAAACTTTCTTAATATAGCGGTTCCAGAAATCCCACTCATGAGCTCCCGGTCCTTCCTCATAGGTCACATCTACACCAAGTTCACGCATGGTATCTCTGAATTTACGGTTCGGAGAAAGAAGAGGATCATCCAGCCCACAGGCAAGATACATATGCGGAAATGGAATTCCATCTTCTTTCATATTTCCAGCGATCCATTCTGGATCAATCTCGCAGTCCTGAATTTTAGACAAATCTCCAAATACACTTTCCAGAAAGCTTTTCTTCTCAAAAAACATTGGTGAACTGTCATCTGCTACATTCGCTTTTTCCAAAATCATAGCCGAAGATAATCCGGCAATATATCCAAATGTATCATGATATTTCAAACCATTTCGGATTGCTCCATAACCGCCCATAGATAATCCGGCAATAAAAGTGTCTTCTCTTTTATGAGATAACGGAAACATTTTTCTTGTAATCTTCACCAGTTCTTTTCCAATAAATTCACTATAATTTTCGTTCACATTCGGATGATCCATATAGAACATATTTGCTCCGGATGGCATCACAACTGCCAGATTTTTCTCCTCTGCCCATCTCTTGATACATGTTCCTGTTACCCAGTCTGTATAGTTTCCCATTACTCCGTGAAGCAAATATAAAGTCTTAAACGGTTTATTATCCTCTTCTGTTTCTTCTTCAAAAAATACCTTATCTGCCGGTAAGATCACATTCATTGTCACCGGACGCATCAGTGCTTTTGAAAAAAAATTTACTTCCATTAATGCCATCTTTCTTTATCCTCCATGTTATGTGCTTTTATAAAATATCTACATTTATTATACAAAGAATATTTTTGAAAAGCTACCTATAACTCTACGTTTTCTCATGGCCCGGCAAAAGGAAATTCTCATTATATAAAAAATATATCAAAAAAGTTGACGAAACAGCTTAAATAAGAGATGTTTTCACTGCTATAGACCTGGATAAGCAACAGTAAAAACATCTTCTTATTTTTGTTTTGTCAACCTTTTACTTGATTATTTCTGTTTTTTTAATCTGATCACATTCCATGATGCCTTTGCAAGTACAGAAGTCATATTTCCACTATCTACCTTACTTCTTGATACAGTTGTCGGAACTACATTCTCACCAGCAGCACTGTTGCATGCTTTCATATCATTATTCTCAAGTACAATATGCTCGACCAGCTGGTATCCTTCCATGCTTCGTAAGTCAGTAACAAGTTCCATATCTTCATTGATATTTCTGTTTACTGCAAAAATAGTAAGTTCTTCGTCAGCCTGGTTCCATACGGCTACACTGGAAAGATCCGTAACATTTTCATGCTCTTTTGTATCATGTACAGGTGTGTCAATAACCGGCTGAAGAACCATTCCACGTCCATATCTGGATGCATGCATGAATGGATAGAAAATTGTCTGTTTCCATGCTTTACCACCATCTTTCTCTGTCATGATAGGAGCAATTACATTTACAAGCTGTGCCAGACAAGCCATTTTCACACGATCTGCATGTTTCATTAACGTAATCAACATAAGACCTACTAAAAGAGCATCTTCAAAGTTATACTGGTCTTCCAGAAGCGGAGGAGCAATATGCCATGGATCTTTTTCCATAAATTCATCATCAGCTTCTCTTGTATGGAACCATACATTCCACTCATCAAAGCTAAGATTAATATTCTTCTTTCCACGTTTTTTCGCTCTTACATAATCACAGGTTGCAATGACTGAACGGATAAACTTATCCATATCATCAGATAATGCCAGGAAATCTGCTGTATCATTATTTAAATTTCCATAATACTGATGAAGAGAAACATAATCTACATAATCGTAATTATATCCTAATGTCGTTGCCTCCCATTCAGGGAATGTAGGCATATCCAGATTTGAACTTCCGCAGGAAACAAGTTCAATCGTAGGATCAATCAGTTTCATCGCTTTTGCAGTTTCCTGGGAAAGACGTCCATACTCATGCATTGTCTTATGTCCAATCTGCCAGTCACCGTCCATCTCATTTCCCAGACACCATACTTTTACATTGTGAGGATCTTTCACTCCATGTTTGATACGCAGATCACTGTATTTCGTTCCGCCCGGATGGTTACAGTATTCCAGAAGATTGCAGGCATCTGCTACTCCTCTTGTACCAAGATTAACAGCCATCATCATATCTGCATCTGCTTTTTTCAGCCATTTGGAAAATTCATTCAGACCAATTTTATTCTGTTCAAGACTTCTCCATGCAAGTTCCAGACGAACCGGACGTTCCTCTACAGGTCCCACACTATCTTCCCAGAAAAAGTTAGATACAAAGTTTCCTCCTGGATATCTTACGATCGGAACATTTAATTCTTTTACCATGTTTAATACATCTGTACGGAATCCATCTTCATCTGATAATGGATTTCCCGGCTGATAAATTCCATCATAAACAGCTCTGCCAAGATGCTCGATAAAAGATCCGTAAATTCTTTTATCAACTTCAGAAACTTTAAACGCTTTGTCAATAATCATTTTTGCCTGTTTCATTTTGGTTTCCTCCATATTTTAAAATTATTAACCTTTTACTTATTAACCTTTTACTCCGCCGGCTGTCATACCTTCGATAAAGTATCTCTGGAAACAAATAAATAATATAAGAATCGGGATGATTGCAAAGCAGGAACCTGCAATCAGAATATCATAATTGTTTCCGTATGGTGAGAGAAGACTCTGCAGACCAACCGGAAGTGTGATTTTATCAATTGAGTTTGTTACGATCATTGGCCAGAGGAAGTTATTCCAGCTCTGCATACCCTGATAAATACCCATAGCAGCGAAAGAAGGTTTCATCAAAGGAATCATGATCTTAAAGAAAATACCATATTCTGTACATCCGTCTACTCTGGCAGCATCCAGGAAATCTTTCGGTATTCCCATCAGATATTGCCGGAAAAAGAATACCAGCATCGGTACAACCAGGTACGGAAGAATAATACCCCACATATTATTAATCAGACCCATTTTCACGATCAGTCTGTACAATGGAAGTAAGATTACTTCTGTAGGAATCATCATCACAAGTAATACGCAAAGGAATAAAATATTTTTTCCTTTGAAATTGTACATTGCAAATCCATATCCTACACATGCACTTAAGAACAATGCCAGTCCAACCTGAACAATTGTAATAATCAAACTATTTTTATACCATATGAAATATGAGTTCGCACCGCTGAATAACATCTTGTATTCATTTAAATTCGCACTTGCCCAATCAATAGAGAAGTTCAGACCATAACGCATCAGATCAGAGCCGGGACGAAGTGATGAAACAGCAAGAAGCGCTAATGGAAGCAACGTGATAATCGCAATAATCACAAAGAAGATAAATAAACACGTTGAATAGATTTTTGATTTTTTAGTTATTGACATTGTTTATTCCCCCTTTTTACTTCCTATAGTTCCATTGATCCAGAGCTGTACAATATTAACTGCCAGAACAATAAGCAGGAATATTACACCGATTGCACTTGCAATACCAAGCTGACTCTGCTCAAATCCCATTCGATATAACATACCCACTAACGTGGTAGCCACATTGTTCGGTGATTTATTTCCATTAAACAGCATATAGCTCTCTGAGAACATTGCCATACCACCAAAAATGGAAATGGTAAGTACATAAATTGTTGTAGGTTTTAATAATGGAATTGTAATATAACGGAGCTGTTCCATACTTGTTGCTCCATCAATAGATGCAGATTCATACAGGTCCGCTGGTATCTGCTGAAGTCCGGATAAATAGTACATCATATTTACACCCGTCCATCTCCACAGACACAGGAAAAACATTGTACACCAGACCGTAGCCGGTGTTCTTAGCCATACAATTGGTTTTATTCCAAAAAGTCCAACTACCTGATTCATAAAAGAACCGTCCAGTTCACCAAACATCAGTCTGAAAACAACGCCTGCAACTACAACTGAAGTCAGTGCCGGAATAAACAGAATGCTTCGAAATGTTCCTTTGGCTCTCATATGTTTGCTGTTAAGCATTGCAGCAAGAACCATCGGAATCGGAATCATTAAAAGACAGGTAACGATCGTATAGAAGATACTGTTTTTCAAACTCTTAATAAAGACTGCATTTGTTAAGATCTTATAATTTTCAAGTCCTACAAATGCTGTATTTGGTCCGGCAACCTTCTGAAAACTCATAATAATCATGCTCACGATTGAGTATGCGAAGAATACAACAAATGTAATGATAAATGGCATTACAAATACATAGGGTGCCACCTTTTGCGAGTATAATAATTTTTTAAATTTACTTTGTTTTTTCAATGCTATCCCTCCCTATGTTACATCCAGACATATATTTTTCCGATATTTTGCTAAAAGAAAGGCTACAGGATCTCCTCCTGCAGCCTTCCAATTAATCTTTAATCTCTATGCCTGAAATTCAAAGCATATATTTTAGTAGATAATAGAATCCTGTTCGCTCTGAAGAAGTTCTTTAGCATCCTGGTCTACAGAAATTTCGAATGCATTGGAATAAGTTGTAGATACCAGTGTACTATATGTTGCTGAATAACTGCCGCTGATGTTTGGAGCAGTAATGTCTGTTCCGTTTTCTTTCAGAATATCAAATGGGTTAGTAGTAAAGTATGCAAGGAACTTATTATCTTTGTTTTCTGTGATAGCCGGATCATCCCAAAGTTCTGTACGAATCGGGTCAAATCCAAGTTTTTCCCACTCATATGTACAACCTTCTTTTGATAATTTAGCAAAAGCAAGGAAGTCTTTAGCTAACTGTTCGTTCTCTGTTCCTTTGATAACAGATGTTCCTGTACCACCCTGAAGAACTTCACGTGTATCGCCTTCGTTCCATACAGGAATTGGATAGATTGCCATTTTGCCTTCAAGATCCGGGCAATAGTCTGTAAATCTTCCCATGTACCATAATGGCATAATTACGGATGCAACGCCTGCACCGTTAAGATGTCCGTACCACTCTTCTGTGTGGAATCCACCGCCAGGAGCGATCTCACATACACCATCATTGATCATGCTGCGGATATAATTAATTACATCTGCATGCTCATCTGTAACAAGATTCGGATTTCCATCTTCGTCTACATACTGAGCACCTTTTTCAAGCATCATACACTGAGGAAAGAAAAGGTCAGATGTTTCTACTGCACACATTGGAGTTCCTGTTTTCTCCAGTACAGTCTTACCGGCTTCTACATAATCATCCCATGTAACGATGTCTGCCGGATCAATACCAGCTTCATTCATAATGTCCATGTTATAGTAAGCAACTGTAGCTCCTAAGTGGAAGTCTACACCGTAATAATTTCCTTCGTTGTCTCCGTACATGCTGATTCGTGACATAACAACGTCATCTTTATATGGTTCTACAGCATCATTGATTGGAAGTAAGTAACCATCTTTTAAGAATGCACCATAATGTCCGATTTCGATATCTGCCATATCAGGAGCGCCTTCTCCAGACTGACACGCAATAAGTAATTTGCTGTGTAAGGATGATGACTCACCTGTTGTAACAGTTAAGTTAATCGGTCTGTCTGGATTCTGTTTGTTCCACTCATCAGCCATGGATGTCCAGAATCCTACATGCAATTCCTGGAATGTCCAGAAACTAAGATCTGTTCCTCCATCCACAAATGTGTTTGTTCCCTGTGTGGATCCGTCATCTGCTGCTAAAACAGGTGCAGTGGAACCAAGAATCATCGTTGCTGCCAATGCGCAGGCAAGAAGTCGTTTTTTCATATAGTTACCCTCCCTAAATTGTTTTTTGTGTACCTTTCGTACCGTTCTTTGCTACACGTTTAGATTAACGTTAATCCAACAAAATGTCAATAGCAAATTTTAATTCCACCGTTATTTTGTATAAATTATATGTTTTATATCATGTTTTTTGTATATAACTTACAATGCCCTATTCTGTTTTCACTTTCATTTATTGACATTTGATTTTTGCGGTATTATAGAATATAATTGAACATATTTGTAACTGTTCAACACTTTTACAGTTACAGAGTCAAAATATAAATGGGACTTTGCAAATCAAACAGAGAAAGATGTCCCCTCTGCAAACTACCAGAAGGAGTACCTAAATGAACAGTCAACAACATAAAAGAATCACATTAAAAGATATATCAGAACAGTGCGGTTATTCCGTCAATACAGTTTCCCGCGCACTCAGAGACGATCCCAGGCTCCCGGAAGCCACTATATCCCGGATTAAGCAGGTTGCAGATGAGCTTGGATACATGAAAAACATAATCGCCTCTTCCATGCGTTCCGGTCACACAAACCTGATTGCCGTTATTGTTGACGATATTCAGAACCCTCATTATTCTGATATTATCTCACAAATTTCTATCAAATTGCGAAAATATGGATATCATACTTTAATTTTAGCATCATACATAGAAAAAAATTACGCAGATTATTCACTGTCCCTCGCATTATCTTATAATGTTAGTGGAATCGTTTTTTTTCCACGAAATTATAATAAAAATGCTATAAATCTCATCAATCAAAATAAAATCCCATTGGTACTGATTGACCGTGAAATACCAGAATGTCAGACGGACTTCGTACGCTGCGATGATTATCAGGGAGGATATCTTGCTGGAAAGCATCTTCTGGAATTGGGTCACCGTCGATTTCTCTATCTTCCGGGGCCAAAATATAATCTCTCACAGACTCGTCGTTATGCTGGTATTATGGATGCACTCTCAGAGGCAAACGTACCGGTTTCTAACGTTCGCCAGATAGATTATCACACTGTATTTGGTTCTCCGGTTCCTTCGACTTCTTCCTATAAATCATACGAAGAGTTGTTTTTCCCTGTCGATTACACCGCTGTGATCGGTTTCAACGACCTTCAGAGCTATTCTGCAATGGAAATACTAAAAGAACGAGGATATCGTATTCCCGAAGATATATCTTTAATCAGTTTTGATCATCTGCGAAAAACACATACATACCTTCCGCCACTGACAAGTATCGCCGACAATACAGACAAAAGCATTGCGGATACTGCTGTTTCAATACTTTTAGATAAGATTAAAAATTCAGACAGTAAGTTTACCGGTGCAGTTTTACCCGTAACCATATATGACGGACATACTACCGGACCAGTTAATAAGGATTTTGAGACTTCTTTTTAATAATCTGATCTGTATTTTATAAAAGCAGGATGTGAGGTTCCGTATTAATGCCGGGATCTCACATCCTGTTTTATTATCGCGTATATAAAAGATGAATTCTGATGCCAGAGCCTGTTTGAAAAAGATTTTCTGCAATCCGCGCCTGAATGCATCTATCACTACATTTTATAATATCTTAAAGTCAATCACATTTATCGAATGTGGTGCAAGATTCACCTGATATACGCCACTTGTTTCCTTTGTCGGAAGCTGTTCAATAAATACTTCCGTTCTATCAATATCATTATAAGAATCTACCGAACTTCCCACGATCCGATACTCTTGAACTTCGTACCTCGCATATGAATTTTCATCCAGGCAGATTTCCAGTTTCTTTTCTTTGTCCGGTTCTTTGTTTACAACGGCAATAGAAATTTTTTCTGTTTCAGAATGCTGTGTAGCCAAAATATCAAGTGTATTCACAGTTACTTTTCTGCCATTTTTATCCGACACTGTAAATGTATTTTTCTCACCTTCTTCCCAACTGTCCAGAACAGTATCCCCCATGTGATTCACATACAAGTCAAATACATGATAAGTGCTTCTCAGTACAACTCCATCCTTATAACTGTAAATACATCCTCTTGTATTCAGAATTGGTGCAAAGTTAGCCATTCCAACAATATCGCAATTGCGATTCATTGCATTTAAAAAACATGCCGTAAAAACAGCGTCTGCCATCGTATAAGAGGAATTATCGTCATTTTTGTCTCTCGGTATAAGATAGCTGTCTTTATCAATTCCCTGTTTAATTGTATGCACATTTGGATGATGCCACCCTCGTAAATTCCATTCATCAAAAGCAATTTTTATTTTCTTTTCCAGATGTAATGCCGTAAGCAGACCTTTTACGTCAGTAACTGCCCGGTCTACCTGTTCCGTGTATGCCATGCACTGAGTATAATCTGCAAGTTCATTTTTTTCCGCAAGCATATCCCAATATCCATGCAGAGAAATCCAGTCCAGATATTCTCCACAATGTTTTAAAAGGTTCATTGTCCAGTCAATATCAGGAAGTGCCGCTGCTGATAATTCTACTGTCGGTGACACGTGCTTTATCATTTTTGCAGATTCCTTTACAAGTCGCCACCACTCTTCAGAACTTTTCGCACCTATCTCCCAATTTCCATAATTTTCATTTCCGATGCTCCAATATTTTACATTGTATGGCTGTTCCTCTCCATTAGCAATTCTCCATTTTGCATATTTACCTTCATTTTCAAGATTACAATATTCTACCCAGTCACTCATTTCTTCTGCTATTCCGGTTCCTGCATTGGTGCAGATATAAGGTTCACAGGCTATTTTTCTGCACATATGAATATATTCATCTGTCCCAAACGTGTTCGGATCCTCTACACGCCATGCTTTATCAAAAAATGGCTGCCTATTCTCTCCCACCCCATCTTTCCAATGGTAAGAAGATACAAAACATCCTCCCGGCCAACGCAAAACAGGGACTTTGATTTTCTTCATCGCTTCAATGATGTCCTTGCGAAATCCTTCCTCATCTGATAATTCATTTCCCGGATCATAAATCCCGTCATAAATCTGTCTGTGAAAATGCTCGATAAAATGTCCATATAACATGGGACTTCGTTTTCCTATCACTCTTTTCGAATTTACATGGTATTTCATCCCGATTACCTCCTGAAATAATACTCAGCGCGCTTTTATATCTTTGAATATAATCGAGGTTTAAGTATTTATATACTATTTTACCGAACATTTTTTGCCTGCAACGACTTTCTACAGTTTGTACTTCTCACCGTTTTATCCTCTGGTTACTGTCCCCTCTCACCGCTCTCAGTAATACACTTTGCGATGCGCAGAATTTTTGTTATTCGCCATTGAGGCAGAGTACTTACCTGGTTTGCTTAAAACAGCTTTTCCGAAACTCCTTTGGAGTCATTCCAGTTTCAAGTTTAAAGCACTTAGTAAAAGAACTCTGATTCGAAAATGATAAATATTCCGAAATTTCCTGTATCTGATAATTTGAATATTGTAATAATTCCTTTGCCTGTTTTATTTTTTCTTTTCGTATATATTTCTCCACAGAACATCCTTCATATTTTTGGAATAGTCTGCACAGGTAATCACCGTTTATCCCAGTTTCTTCCCATACACGATGAATATCTACATTGTGAAGGTGTTTATAAATATAATCTTTTGCTTTCTCAACATAATGATTAGTTTCCGGTGATTTTTTCGCCTCCATTACTTGTCTTGCAAATTCCTCTTCATATTCTTCTGTTTTTTTTGCGATAACCTTCTTGTCTTTCTGTCTTTCGATGTCACATATATAATTGTCTGCCATTGTAAAAGCAAGTTCCGGACTAATCCCTCCGCGAATTGCCGCTCTGGATGCAAGTGTTATAACAATAATTGCAATATTCTTATCATTCCTCAGATCCTCATCTGCCACTCTTCCTAATTTTCCCTCATATTTCTCCCTCTGGCATCTCCTTAACTGTCGCAAATCTCCTGATTCAATGCTAAATAATTTCCGTTGTTCGTGGTCATATGGATTATGGCATATTTCGGTTTCCTGCATATCAAATATTTTATTTACAATATTTCGGTTCAGATTTTCTTCCATTTTTCTATGTTATCCTCTTTATGAAAAGCCCCCGCCGATCCGCGGGCGCTTTTTTATATATCTGAGTTTTATTTTAACACATTTCATGCTGATGCAGGTATTTTTCTCTGGTTGCAAGACCACCTCTGATATGCCGCTCCTGCTTATTCACATCCAGAACCTGTCTGACTTCACTGGCCAGTCCCGGATTTAGCTGTTTGAGACGATCGGTACAATCCTTATGTACTGTACTCTTACTAATTCCAAATTTCTTCGCCGCCTGACGCACCGTTGCCTTTGTCTCAATAATATAATTCGCAATTTCCACTGCCCGCTCCTCGATATAATCTTTCACGGATAAGCCTCCGAAGACGCTGTTTTTACAGTGTATGCACAGAAATTTCCGAATATGTAGCAATCATTTTTATAGTTGTGCCTTATAAAAGAACGGCCGTCCCTACCGGACGA
>SKEP01001644.1_pt1 | contig 11633 bp, 10 predicted proteins | sample 4826901 | NCBI WGS metagenome assembly SKEP01 (sample SAMN11008806, study PRJNA524170) | human gut metagenome | biome: Human fecal sample; material: Feces; isolation source: fecal sample from pouch patient p4, p43, p49, p54, p55 | host: Homo sapiens | place: Israel: Tel-Aviv | collected 2014-03-20
ATGTGGAAGGCCTGCCATTTCTGCTGGTCGGCGGCAAGGTTGAGAAAACGTTTTCGGTCTGCATCGGACAGCCATCCGGTCTGCAGAAGCGTTTCCAGCCGTGAAAAGTTATCTTCACGGATCAGCGTTTCTACAGCGGAACGGATGCGTTTCCGCAGGTATGCGGTATATGCGGCTCGCTGTTCTTCCGGAAGATCCTGCGATTCACAAAAGCCGGAAAGTGCAGCCCGGAGGCGCTGCTGTTCGGATGTCGTCGTTCTGAAACTACTCCAGTCATCCATTTTATTCACTCCCTTACTCGCCGCGTTTTCTCACTTGTACTCAATCTTACGCTGCCGCGTAAGCGACATTCGTCGTTCGCCAACTGAAAATAAATTTTCGTTTGACTCACTTGCACTCAATCTTACGCTATCGCGTAAGCGACATTCGTCGTTAGCCAACTGAAAATAAATTTTCATTTGGCTCACTTGCACTCAATCTTACGCTATCGCGTAAGCAACATTCGTCGTTCGTCAACTGAAAATAAATTTTCATTTGACTCACTTGCACTCATTATATCGTCATTTTTGAGCATTGACAATGTTGGATCGTGTTATTTTTTTCACACTTTTACCATATTTTTATGATATACTTGATATTATAAAATACGATTGCAGTCGTAAAAGTGCAAAGGAGATCCTTTTTATGAACAAAGAAAACAGAAAAGCTGCCAAGGAACGGCGTGCCAAAGAGCGGGAGCACGAAGCGAAAGTAGCGCATTACAAAAAGATCTGGAGCTGGGCCGAACCGGCTCTGATTATCGTTGTGATCGTCGGCCTTATTATTGCCAGCGTACTCGATTCCAAACGACTCTCTGTCAAAAGTGCCTCGGAGGATACCTCCACAGCCTCATCGGCCGCATCCGCCTCATCAGCCTCCACTTCGGCTTCTGCCTCTTTGCAGACCGACACTTCCCTCACCATTGAGGACGGTGATACCGTCAATATCGACTATGTCGGCTCCATTGACGGCGTGGAATTTGAAGGTGGAAACACAAAAGGAAACGGCGCTGATCTTGTGATCGGCTCCCACACTTACATCGATGACTTTGAAGAACAGCTCATCGGCCATCACCCGGGCGACAGCGTAGATGTAACCGTCACTTTCCCGGAAGACTATGGAAAAGACGAACTCAACGGAAAGGAAGCTCTTTTCAAAGTTACCGTCAACGGCATTTATAAATAGAACAACAAAAAAGACATCCTCCACAGATTTTCCGTCTGCGCCGGATGTCTTTTTCTTATTATTTTTTTGTTAAGTTTTTTTCAAAGACGCTTCGATGTATTAAAAAAAGTACATCTTCTTATTCCACAATTTTGTAATACGCCCGCGCCGTCAGCACATAGACAATCAGGTAAACCACGGCAAACGCCGCAATCGTAATCGCTGTTGCAGCCAGGAACAGATTGCTGTCCGGGAAATTCAGCATTGCCATGATACGCCTGGTCAATGGAAACGCTACCATTGTATGCACCACTGCCACCGCGAGCGGCAGGAAAAAGACCGTTACCACCTGTGACTGAATCGTCTGACGGATTTCTTTGCGGCTCATGCCGACCTTCTGCATAATCTGGAATCGTTTTCGGTCATCGAAGCCTTCTGAAACCTGCTTGTAATAGATAATCATAACGGCACCCATCAAAAACAGCGTACCGACGAAAACACCTAAAAACAGAAGTGAACCATACAGACTGTAAACCGTATTGCGCTCTTTTTCGCGCACTTCCACCCATCCGTTAAAAGATGACTCCGTCAGTATCGTCTCAATCTCATCTCCAACTGTGATCTGTTCGCCGGCATCCCCGATAAGATCCAGAGCATATTCCCAACTGTATCCTTCTGGCTCCTTTCCCTGCACAGCTGCATACGCTTCCTTTGCTTCATGGTTCCGCGTCACCACCGTCATTGTCTCATACACTTGCGTCTTCTCATCCAGAATGTACGATTTCTTATCGGTATTCCATTTTTTTACTTCATACGTCTGATTTCCCAGTTCAATCGTGTCATATCCATAATTTTTCTGTTTTGCCTGAAAAACCAGAGCCTGCCCTGGTTCCAGCTCTACCTGTTCGCCGGTTACCTGATTGTACTCCGACTCTTCCATAATCTTTATCAGTGTACTCGCCGCAGCATCATCTGACTGTGTTTTTTCTACTTTGTTTCTATCTACATCAGCAAGCATCACATAGTATCTCTGATCACTTTCATACTTTTTTCTGAGCTGCTTTTCTTCCAGATGCTGATCAATCCCAGTTTTCACTTCCTCTATCATCTTCTGACTGACCGGCTCCACCGTCTTCATAATGCCGCTCACGCCAGTATTTGCTTCGATCGAAATCTGATGTGGAAACCGCGTATAGGTAACCTCCTCAATCCCCGTCCACAAACATGTGCTGATGGAGATAACCAGAAGCACACCCGTTGACAGAATACAGATATTCGCAAGACCGACCGCATTTTGCTTCATGCGGTACAGCATGCCCGAAATGCTTGTAAAATGGCGTGTCTGGTAATAGTAATTCTTGTTTTTCTTCAGAATTTTCAAAAATGCAATACTTCCAGCAGAAAACAGGCAGTACGTTCCCACCATAACCAAGGCGATTGCATTAAAAAACTTATCAAGTGCGTCCATCGAGGATTGGCTGGTCAGAGCCAGATAATAGCCAACACCAAGAAGCATGAATCCAAGAACCGCCGTCAGCAGCTTCGTTTTCGGTTCCCGCTCACCCTGCGCGCCGCCGTGCAGCAGTTCGACCGGCTGTGAGACGTGGATCTGGCGAAGGCTTAAGAGAAAATTGATCACAAAAGTCAGGCCGAACAGCAGCATCGTACTTCCCACGGCTTTTGCACTGAACGCAAAACCAATTGTTCCGTTCAGTCCGGTCAGCTTCATCAGCACCAGAAACAGCAGGCGGTACAGCAACACACCGAGCAGAATACCGATTCCAAGCGATGCCGCCCACAGATACAGACTCTCAAAAAAGAGGATCTTCGCCAGATGCTTTTTCTCCATGCCGAGAATCTGGAACAGACCGAACTCTTTTTTTCTTCTTTTTGCCAGAAAACTGTTGCTGTAGATCAGAAAAATCACCGCGAACAGGCCAATGATATAGGTTCCCATCCCCATCACTGTCAGGATCGTATCTTTTCCGATCATGGAATCAAAGCCACTTCCCTGCGCCAGTGTATCCATGATAAAAAACATCACCACCGTGCCGATGCATGACAGCAGATACGGAAGAATATTCTGACGGTTTTTGCTCAAATTTGTTTTTGCCAGTCTGGCATACAGCAGATTATTCATCCCGTTCACCACCCGTCGCAAGAATTGTCAGCGTATCGGAGATCTTCTGATACATCTCATCGCGCCCTAAAGAACCGCGATACAGCTGGTGGAAGACCTCGCCGTCCTTGATGAACAGCACACGCTTCGCCGAGCAGGCCGCCTTCACACTGTGCGTTACCATAACAATCGTCTGGCCCTCCTCGTTGATCTCCCCGAACAGTTTCATGAGGCCATCCGCTGCATGGGAATCGAGCGCGCCGGAAGGCTCATCCGCAAGAACCAGCTCCGGATTGGTAATCAGCGCACGCGCAACGGCTGCACGCTGCTTCTGTCCGCCGGACACCTCATATGGGTATTTATTGAGGATCTGGGTGATGCCGAGTTTTTTCGCAATCGGCTCTGCCCGAAGACTCATCTCCTCGTATTTTTTTCCTTCCAGCACGAGCGGCAGATAAATGTTGTCACGCAGGGAAAAGGTATCGAGCAGGTTGAAGTCCTGGAACACGAAGCCTAAGTTTTCGCGGCGGAATCCGGCAATCTCCTTCTCTTTTAATTCGCCGAGATTCTTTCCATTTAACCGCACCTGTCCGCCAGTTGGCTTGTCTAGTGCTGCGAGCAGGTTCAGAAGCGTCGTTTTTCCGCTTCCCGATTCGCCCATGATTGCAACAAATTCGCCCCGTTCCACTGTAAAATTAACGTCTTTCAACGCTTCCACCCGGTTGCTGCCAAGGCGCGTGGTATATGTTTTTTTCAGATGTTCTACTTCCAGAATTGCCATGTCACATTTTCCTTTCTGTCTGCACTGTTTTCTTAATTGACAAGGCTTATTATACCCGTCCGCGCCCTCTTCTGCCTTAGGATCATCTTACAAAAAGACCGGCAACCTTACATTTCTGTAAGATTCCCGGCGAAGCTCTCTATGTACTACAGGGATACGGTATCCAGCCCAAGATACACCTTCGTTCCCACTCCCATCTCCGACTCGATGCGGATGGTATGCGAAAGTTTCTCCATGATCTGGCGGCACAGATACAGTCCGATGCCCGTTGACCGCTTGTCTGCGCGGCCGTTGCAGCCCGTGTAGCCTTTTTCGAAAATCCGCGGCAGATCCTCCGGCGCAATGCCGATGCCGGTGTCCTCAATCACCAGCGTTTTTGGTGCATCCGGTGACAGATAGATGTGAATGCTGCCACTTTTCGTGTATTTCAGCGCATTTGACAGAATCTGCTCCAGCACAAAGACGAGCCATTTTTCATCCGTCAGCACCTCGCAGTGCACCGGCTCGTAGGAAAGGATAATCTTCCGGCGGATAAAAAGCGGGGCATATTTCCGCACAGCCTGGCGGATCAACGCATCCAAATCGTACCTTGCAAAGACAAGATCCGATGTCATTTTTTCCATGCGCAGGTACTGCAGCGCCATCTGCACATACTGCTCCGTCTGGAAAAGTTCGCTCTGCATTTCACGCGAAAGCGGCGTATCCTCCTCCTGCAGAAGCAGCCGCATCGCCGCAATCGGCGTTTTGATCTGATGGGTCCACATCGTGTAATACTCCATCATATCGCGGTATTTCTGCTCCATCTTAATCTGTTCTTCCTGAAACTGCCGCTCGTAGGATGCGATGATCTGCTGGTAATCCCGCGCCAGAAGCCCGTCCGCCTCCGGAAGCGCTTCTGTTTTGCCCTGCGGTTCGGCGGCAAGGAGTGCTAAGACCAGATGATGTTTCCGGTACTTCCCATAATGAAAGCAAAAACCTGCGGCTCCGACAGCAGCCATCAGCACGATCATATAAACGGTGACATCCTGCGGCACATTGCGCAGAAAACAGAGGAGTGAAAATACTCCTATAAAAGCGGCAATCCGCACGGCCGATGCAAGATGCTCTTTCAAATACCAGTTAAGAAGCATAAACTCCTGCCGGATTCCCTCTTTCTGTTGTTCCATCCTTTTTCTCCTGTTCTGCTTCCGTCATGCGATCAGGTAGCCGACACCCTTTTTCGTCTGGATAAAGTCTGTAAGTCCTGCCTCCTCCAGTTTTTTCCGCAGGCGCGTGACGTTGACGGTCAGCGTGTTGTCATCTATAAAGCTGTCCGACTCCCACAGATGCATCATCAGCATATCTCGGCTGACGGCTTTTCCTTTATTTTCGAGAAGGGACTGCAGAATGCGCCACTCATTTTTTGTCAGCTCAATCCGCTTTCCCCGGTAATTCAGCACACCACTTCCCGTATCGAGCATGGCACCGCGGTGCTCGAGGAAATTCGTTTCTCCGGCAAATTCGTAGGTGCGGCGGAGCATCGCCTGGACTTTGGCGGTCAGGACACTTAAATCAAACGGCTTCGCGATAAAGTCATCGCCGCCCATATTAACGGCCATAATGATGTTCATGTTGTCCGATGCAGAAGAAAGAAAAATTACCGGCACTTTAGAGACTTTTCGAATCTCCTGGCACCAGTGAAATCCGTTAAAAAAGGGAAGATGGATGTCCATCAGCACTAATTGCGGATTTTTCACGGCAAATTCGGCGAGAACGCCGGAAAAATCCTGTACGCAGAACGCATCCATGCCCCAGGAAACCAGGCTCTGCTGCACGGCGCGGGCGATGACTTCATCATCTTCTACAATCATAATTCGATACATGGCTGTTCCTCTGTTGTCTCTAGCAAAGCGGATATTCGCAATCCGCTTCGCTACTTGCTTGATTCGGTTAAAAATATGGACTCCGGGCGGGTGTTTTCAACGCACAGCCGCTCCCGGAGCCGTTTTCGCAGATGATTATACTCTTACAATATAATCTGCTTTTCTTTCTTTTGCCTCCGGGTACTCACAGTCGCGATAGCCGAGGATGCAGTGTCCGATGCCAACATAATTTTCGGAAAGTCCCCACTCTTTTAAGAGGGCTTTTCCCTCCGGGCTCGCGAACTCTTCTTTTGCACGATGGATCCAGCAGGAATCCACACCAACGGCATGTGCTGCCAGCATCAGATTTCCCATGACAAGAGAGCCGTCCTCCACATAAGTTCCGCGCTCCGGGTCAGCAAGCACGATCAGAACGGTTGGAGCGCCGTAGAACGGATCGGATGTTGTACCCATAACAGCCGCATTCATTTTCGAAAGTTTTGCAATCAGCTCCGGTTTCTGTACCACAACAATCACCGGCGACTGTTTTCCCATGCCGGTTGCCGCATACGTTCCGGCCTCCAGAATTGCATCGAGCTGCTCATCGGTAATCTGCTCCGCTTTGTATTTGCGGATGCTTCTTCTTGTTTTGATTGCATTTAATACTTCGTTGTTCATGGTAAAAATCCTCCTGTTCTTTTTTTGTTTTTATCGCAAACGCCGCAGCTTTGTATACCGGACGCATTGCCTGCCTACATCTGTTTCCGCACAATCCGATACTCGTCGCCGAGCTGGTAGTACGGACAGTTGTAAAATTTATCCTGCAGAAAACGTGCCATCTCATCCTCATCGAGATCCACCTCGCAGGTGTAGCACTCATAATCCTCATCATACACAAAATTGCCGCACGACTCACAGCTTGTGGCCATCTGGCGGGAGTGCTTTTTCTTTTGTGCATGGGGTGTTGGTTCTATCATATGGCAATTCCTCCCATTTCTTACACTTCGCTTTTCCGTTTCGGCGCTTCCGGCAGAGGAAGAATTTCTATTTTTCATCCACAACCTGGAAAATGTAGAATTTCAGGTAATAGGACTCATCCGCCGCCCACAGAATTGGGTGATCCGGAGCCTGGGTGCGGTATTCTACCTGACGGAGACGTTTGTGGACGTTGTGAGCCGCCTGGTTGATGGTTTTCGTGAAGAGTTCGTAGTCCATAAAGTGGGAACACGAACAGGTGCACAGATAGCCGCCGTCTTTGACCAGTTTCATGCCGCGCAGATTGATTTCACGATATCCCTTGATTGCGTTTTTGATGGAGTTTCTTGATTTTGTGAAGGCCGGCGGGTCAAGGATAACGACGTCGAATTTTTCTCCCTCTTTTTCAAGACGCGGCAACAGTTCAAAGACATCCTCGCACACGAAAGATGCTACGTTTTCCAGACCATTTAAGGATGCGTTTTTCCGTGCCTGCTCTACGCCGAGCTCTGATGCATCAACGCCGATAACTTCCTTTGCTCCTGCATATGCCGCATTCAGTGCAAACGACCCGGTATGGGTAAAGCAGTCGAGCACTCTCGCGTCTTTGCAGAGCTTCTGCACAGCCAGTCTGTTGTACTTCTGGTCGAGGAAAAATCCTGTTTTCTGGCAGTCCTTGACATTGACGAGATAGTGGACACCATTCTCGATAATTTCAACGCTGGTGTCAAACGGCTCGGAGAGAAATCCTTTCACACGCTCCATGCCCTCCTGCTCACGCACTTTTGCATCACTTCGCTCAAACACGCCGCGGATCTTAACCCCGTCAGCTGCCAGAACCTCCTCCAACAGGCGGATGATCGTCATTTTCATTTTGTCGATACCGAGTGCCAGTGACTGAACGACCAGCACATCGGAGAATTTATCCACTACGAGTCCCGGCAGGAAGTCTGCCTCGCCAAAGATCAGGCGGCAGCTTGATGTGTCTGTCACTTTTTTGCGGTATTCCCAGGCATCCTGCACTCTTTTTCTCAAAAATGCTTCATCGATTTCCTGGTCGATATTTCTTGTCATCATACGGATGCGGATTTTGGAATGCTCGTTGATGAAACCTCGTCCCATCGGGTATCCGTCGAAGTCGCGCACCAGCACGATGTCTCCGTTTTCATATGCTCCTAAAATCGAAGCGATCTCATTATCAAAAATCCAGGCTCCGCCCTGCTTTAGGGCGCGGCCCTCTCCTTTTTTCAGTGTTACAACTGCGTTACTCAAAAGTTTTTCCTCCTTAAAACAATATAGTTAGCCATATCTAATCATAGACAAATGTGTTTTGCTTGCATTCTCAAAACCGCGCTTCCAGCGCTTTTTGCTGCTGCGCAGCTCCTTTTTGCACGAGTGAACTATAACGTCAGATTCCTCTTCCGTCAAACTCCGGAATGAAGCTCTCCTCGGCCACCGGACCTTCCTGTAAAAAGGCGTTGGTGAGGCCGAGGGAAAACGTATAGTCCAGCAGACGCTCATACTCCCGCTTTGTCGTTTTCCGGTTCAGCGGACTTATGTTTTCCACCTGCGGAAGCGGCGTGTACTGGCTCATGAGGCTCAGCCAGACGGTATCGCCGTACGTCTCATAGACGTATTTTACCACAGCTTTTGCATTTTTTACAGCACCGGGCAGCAATAAATGGCGCACAATCACACCTTTTTTCATCAGACCATTCTCATCGAATACAGCCCTGCCCGTCTGACGCACCATTTCCGCCAGCGCCCGTTTTGCTGTTTCCGGGTAATCTTCTGCCCGCGAGTACGCTTTTGCAAGAGAGGGAACCATATATTTAAAATCCGTCAGGTAAATATCGATCAGCCCATCCAGAGCCTGCAGGGCTTCCACGCTCTCATACCCACCGCAGTTATAGACAATCGGTACGGTAAGTCCCTTCTCTTTCGCCAGAAGAAGTGCTTCCCGGATCTGCAGCACGTAGTGGCTCGGCGTCACGAGATTGATGTTATTCGCATTCTGCGCCTGCAGCTCCAGAAAAATATCCGAAAGCTGCCCGATCGAAATCACTTTTCCGCTCTCCATCTCCGCAATATGATGGTTCTTACAGTAGACACACCGCAGAATGCACCCGGAAAAGAAAACCGTCCCTGACCCCGTCGTCCCGGATATACACGGCTCTTCCCAGAAATGCAGCGCCGCCCGCGCCGCCGTAACCCCGGAGGGTGCCTTACAATATCCCGTCTTTCCATGCTCCCGGTCCGCTCCGCACTTCCGCGGACAAACCCGGCACCGGCTCATCTCCTGTTCCAAATCCAGCATAATATTTCTCCCTTTTCTCTTTAGAAAAAAGCCGTGTCTCCGGAAAATAGTTCTTCCACAGACACAGCTTTTGTATTTCTATGCGTCAATTAATATGCCAAAATTTCATATCCATCTTCTGTTACCGCAACCGTAACCTCCCACTGGGCTGACGGTGCGCCGTCCTCAGTGTAGACAGTCCAGTCGTTGTCGGAGTCGATGAAGATCTCATCCGTTCCGAGATTGATCATCGGCTCAATGGTGAATACCATGCCCGGTACGAGCAGCATTCCGGTATCGCGTCTTGTGACATAGCTGACGAACGGATCCTCGTGGAACTCCAGACCGACGCCATGACCACCGATGTCACGGACAACTTTATAGCCCTGGCTCTGGGCAAATTCATTGATCACCGCGCCGACATTGCCAAGCCGGTTAAACGGACGTACTTCGGAGAGTCCAAGCTGTACGGCTTTTAACGTATCTTCCACCAGCTTCTTTGAAACCTCGTCTACCTCACCGATGCAAAACATACGGGAAGAATCAGAAAAATATCCCTTATAAATAGTAGAAACATCGACGTTGATGATGTCTCCGTCCTGCAGAATTTCCTCCTCATTCGGAATTCCATGGCATACCGCATCGTTGATGGAGGTACACACGCTCTTCGGAAATCCTTCATAATTCAGCGGTGCTGCAATTCCGCCGAGTTCTTTTGTCTTTTCTGCGACCAGACGGTCGATATCTTCCGTACTCATGCCTGCATGAATGTTTTCGGCCACATAATCCAGAACTGCAATATTGACAAGACCGCTTTCACGAATTCCATCGATCTGATCAGGTCTTTTGATAATTTTCTTCGGCGGAATTTTCCATCCCTTTAATTTATAAGAATTGATTTTCTCATCCAGCGCCAGATGGCAGTCTTTGTACTTCTTCCCGCTGCCGCACCAGCAGGGATCATTTCTTCCAATTTTTTTCAGCATAATGTTCTATCCTCTTTCTGAACGCGGAACGACAGATCCGATTTTCTGTCTCCCGCTGAAATTCATATAACTCCTCTACTACTTTACCACACTCCGGCAAAACTGCAAGCAAAAGTTCCCAAATGAATAACTCTCTCAAAAGAGACCATCTGCCCAGATGACAGATCCCGTTTCTCCCAGAATCCCAATCGCCGACTCCGGCCCGTAATGCACCATATCTTTTGTGGTCAGCAAATGCCAGCCTCCTTTCCTGTCGCTGCCGAAATATGGATTCCAGGTAAAATTACAATTCAAATCAGGTATATTTGCCCCGATTTCCGGCAATACTTTTTCATGAAACCACCAAAGAAAGTAAGAAAGGAAGATGCACGATGAGTGGAGATGCAGAGCTTTTAAACTTTATTTACCAGAACTCCCAGATGGGTGTCGACACGATCCGGCAGCTCATTGGAGTCGTTGAGGACAAAGACTTAAAAGAACATCTGAAAACCCAGTTTCAGGGCTATGAAGAATTTCATCAGGCGGCAAAGGAGCTGCTGAATGAGCACGGCTACGATGAAAAAGGCCTTGGTATAGTGGAAAAAGCACGCACGTATTTTATGATAAACCTGCAGACTATGACGGATCCGTCCGCCTCACACATTGCCAGCATGCTGATTACCGGAAGCAGCATGGGCATCGTCGAGGCAATCCAGAAGTACCGCCAGTATGAGGACGCGGATCCCAAAATCCGGGATCTGATGGATAAGCTGCGAAAATTTGAAGAACACAACATGGAAAAATTAAAAGATTTCTTATGAAAATCATATTCAGCCAAACTACCCGCATCTGCAGATCCTGCGAGTGGCAGCTTCTTTCGGATGCAAAGGAATCGAGAAACGATCCGGTACCGGCACAAAACAGTGCCGCACCGGATTTTGAGTTGTTTTGACCGTTTTACAAACTTTACATACATTTAACACAAAACTGTTTTTAGATGTGTTATCTTCTAAATGTAGGTTTTTTCTCGAGTAAGACCTGCAAAACGTGTATCTATTGTTAAAACCACGAAAAGAAAAAGAAAATTACGTAAAGGGAGAAATTATGGACATTTTTGGAGTGTTATCCTTTGTCGGTGGCCTTGCCATGTTCTTATACGGCATGAGCACCATGGGCGATGGACTGACCAAACTTTCCGGCGGTAAACTGGAATACCTGCTGGAAAAGCTGACATCAAAGCGGATTATGGCAGTTCTTTTAGGTGCCGGTGTTACCGCAGTTATCCAGTCCTCTTCTGCAACTACTGTTATGGTTGTCGGATTCGTAAACTCCGGCATCATGAAGCTGAACCAGGCAGTCGGCATCATCATGGGCGCCAATATCGGTACCACCATCACTTCCTGGATCTTAAGTCTTACCGGCATTCAGGGCGACAATGTATTCATTAAAATGC
>SKEP01001653.1_pt1 | contig 11578 bp, 9 predicted proteins | sample 4826901 | NCBI WGS metagenome assembly SKEP01 (sample SAMN11008806, study PRJNA524170) | human gut metagenome | biome: Human fecal sample; material: Feces; isolation source: fecal sample from pouch patient p4, p43, p49, p54, p55 | host: Homo sapiens | place: Israel: Tel-Aviv | collected 2014-03-20
GGCCGCAGTCGGTAACCTCGCGCATACAGCCGGGCAGTGACGTCATCGTCTGCGCGGAAATGGACGAACAGTGGGGCTATGTCGGGGCTAAATCGCGCCAGCGCTGGCTGTTTTACGCGTATGACAGGCTCCGGAAGACGGTTTGCGCACGTATTCGGTGAACGCACTATGCCGACGCTGGGGCGTTTTATGAGCCTGCTGTCACCCTTTGACGAGGTGATATGGATGACGGATGGCTGGCCGCTGTATGAATCCCGCCTGAAGGGAAAGCTGCACGTAATCAGCAAGCGATATACGCAGCGAATTGAGCGGCATAACCTGAATCTGAGGCAGCACCTGGCACGGCTGGGACGGAAGTCGCTGTCGTTCTCAAAATCGGTGGAGCTGCATGACAAAGTCATCGGGCATTATCTGAACATAAAACACTATCAATAAGTTGGAGTCATTACCCTCAGAACCATTGTTAAAGCGGTACTGGGTAGATTTGAAGTCAATATCAGACCCCTCACTCTTATAACGCAGCATATTTAACAATTTGTCCATTTCAGTTCTCTTGCTTAGGTTTCATTAACATATTTTAAATAAGCCACTGTCTGAGTGATTGTGTCTGGTACGCAGAACAAACAGGACCTTCATTCAGTTGCTCCACTCAAACTGTGATTAGCTACTTCCGCTTTTTTCACAAAGCGGACGATATCCCGTTAAAGCGCTTGCATATACTGTAAAACAAAATTCAATACCCGGTAAAAGAAAGCTTGGCTTCCAGCCAGTAATATGAGGTCCTGTTTGCTTGTTGTACTGTCCCCTCATCCGTAGACAAATTTCATCCTCGCAGAGAGGCCTATTAGAAAGTCTTCGGGCTTAATCCATAGAGGAAGTTGTGGCGTCAGATATGATTGCAGGGCACTTCAATGTAATCAAATATATCCTGCCGGGCCATGGCCCGGGCTTGATATATTCACTTCCTTACACGCACTTATATGAGTAAACAAGAAACGATGCTGCCTTAGCATTATCCCAGCAATTGCTACTTTAGACATGCTTTAGCTCTAACATTGGAACAATACTACTCTTTTGTACCTTTGCCGATGTCGGCATGGTACTCACCTTCACAAATTCAATGACAGCCATATGGTAATTTTTTACTAATTTTTGGCGCGCCATTATGAAGTTAGTCGAGTGACCTGCCCCCAGGATTAGATACAACCGTGAGTTAGTAAGGTCGGTTTGTTTACCTTCACATTTTCCATTTCGCCACCGTGCTGCAAACTCTGATGGCGTCTGATAATTCAGTGCTGAATGTGGACGACACTCGTTATAATCCTGCCGCCAGTCATTAATGATTTTCCTTGCGTGAACGATATCGCTGAACCAGTGCTCATTCAGGCATTCATCGCGAAATCGTCCGTTAAAGCTCTCAATAAATCCGTTCTGCGTTGGCTTCCCGGCTGGATTAAGCGCAACTCAACACCATGCTCAAAGGCCCATTGATCCAGTGCACGGCAAGTGAACTCCGGCCCCTGGTCAGTTCTTATCGTCGCCGGATAGCCTCGAAACAGTGCAATGCTGTCCAGAATACGCGAGACCTGAACGCCTGAAATCCCAAAGGCAACAGTGACCGTCAGGCATTCCTTTGTGAAATCATCGACGCAGGTAAGACACTTGATCCTGCGACCGGTGGAAAGTGCGTCCATGACGAAATCCATCGACCAGGTCAGATTGGGCGCCGCCGGACGGAGCAGCGGCAGACGTTCTGTTGCCAGCACTTTACGACGTCTTCTGCGTTTTACGCCCAGGCCACTGAGGTGATAAAGCCGGTACACGCGCTTATGATTAACATGAAGCCCTTCACGGCGCAGCAACTGCCAAATACGACGGTAGCCAAAACGCCTGCGCTCCAGTGCCAGCTCAGTGATGCGCCCTGATAAATGCGCATCAGCAGCCGGACGGTGAGCCTCATAGCGGCAGGTCGACAGGGATAAACCTGTAAGCCTGCAGGCACGACGTTGCGACATACCGGTCGCATCACACATCAGCATCACGGCTTCCCGCTTCTGGTCTGTCGTCAGTACTTTCGCCCAAGAGCCACCTGAAGCGCCTCTTTATCCAGCATGGCTTCGGCAAGCAGCTTCTTGAGTCTGGCGTTCTCTTCCTCAAGCGACTTCAGGCGCTTAACTTCAGGCACCTCCATACCGCCATACTTCTTACGCCAGGTGTAAAACGTGGCATCGGAAATGGCATGCTTGCGGCAGAGTTCACGGGCGGGTACCCCAGCTTCGGCTTCGCGGAGAATACTGATGATCTGTTCGTCGGAAAAACGCTTCTTCATGGGGATGTCCTCATGTGGCTTATGAAGACATTACTAACATCGGGGTGTACTAATCAACGGGGAGCAGGTCACGAGCTATATATTGGCAATGTGAGAGTCAAGAGGCTGGATTTACATCATAAGTCTTTCAAGAAGCTACCCACATGTATATCCCCGTCACTGTGGATAAACAATCTATTGAGTCTTATTCATCTGCATAACCTGTGATAAGTAATGTCTCTGAAATCCCCAGATCATACAGTGTGACGAAATGCATGATGTGGCTATGCTGATGACGGAATGATGTTATTCACCCTGGGTTGTGAAAATAGCCTGGATTGGTTACTTGCCGGACGAAGGTCTGAACAGCGCGTAGCGGCAGCAATTGACCTTTAAAAACTGGAGGAGATTAAACCGAATACACTGCGAAATTTGACAAATTGTACTCAGTATACTCGGCTCTAATCCCGATCCATTACTATTCAATCGCCAGATATTTCAGTTCTGCTGCAAGATTATTCCGCTCTTCGTGATGCAATCATGTCAAAAATCAGTTCGTCATTGACATCAATGCAACCATGGTCCCAGGCTGATAACCTGACCAACGATGCAGGTGGGACCGTGGTCCCAGGCTGGAAACCTAAACAATGATGCAGGTGGGACCGTGGTCCCAGGCAGCTAAGCTGACCGACGACGCAGGTGGGACCGTGGTCCCAGAAAGATAACCTGACCGACGATGCAGGTGGGACCGTGGTCTCAGAGAGAATATTTAGGCCAGTTATGTTTTCTGGCCTGTGAGAAAGGAAATGAAGTAAAGGGAGATAACCGTAGACTAAAGCGTGTCCGCATCAGACTCCTGGTTTCTCAAGCTCCTTAAGAATGGCTTCTATTTTCTCTATACACTCCACAGGAATGCGGGACCTATCCAGATTAAGCACCATTTTATCGCCCTTATACAATGCTGTTGCCCCTGGAGCAAACTGATGACGTGAGCTCAGATTAACCCTTGGAGAGGGAGATTGTTTCAGTACGGATGTTAAAAGACTAATGACCTCTTCAGCTTCAAAGATTAGTCCCGCTTTCTTCTGATCGTGGAGAGTCTCAGCCTGCTGCTTCAGTAATTCTTCTTTATCTGCAAAAGCCTTCTGAAGGGCTTCACCTGACCGGGCAGACAGTTCTCCAGGATGTGCAAACAGGGCAACAACGGATTTAGGCAGTTTGGCCGTATTAATACAGCGGGTAATGATCTTACGAGAGATGTTTTCCGCATCGGCAAGCGCAGAAATATTTCCTGCAAACTCATTCTGCAGCCGGCTTGTATAACGCAGGCCACGTTCATAAGCACTCGTCGGCCGATAATCGTTACCCAGTCGGGACAATGCAGCCATCTGCTCATCGTCCAGTTCACCAACCAGAACGCGATAATCACTTTCCGTCAGGATTGCGGCTTTACGGCGACGGCTGCCGTCTGCAATTTCTATGACATCAGAAACCCGGCGGCCGAAAGCTGGAGTCTGCTGACCGGTCAGTAAAAATGAAGGAATGAGATCATCCAGAGCATCTTCGGTAAGTAGTTCCTGATCGCGCTCATTGCCTGACCATACGCGTGAAGCGCTCTCAACAGAGTCTCCCCGGAGCACCTCAAGGGTAAATTTTACTTCCCGTCCACATACCGGAAGAGAGATAGCATTACCTCGGGCCATAGCACCCACGCGCGCAATTAATGAATCCACCATAGGTGCGGCTGGCGCCGGTGATGAAGTATCTTCAGTCGATTGAGTATGTGTGGTATGTCTTGGAATGACAGGAGCACGCTTCATTATCTAATCTCCCAGCGTGGTTTAATCAGACGATCAAAAATCTCATTGCAAACAGGTTCCCATATAGAGAGGGCATTACGCCAGGCGCCAGTTGAAGAACGTTGATCAATAGCCTGTTCAAAAACGGTTCTCATACGGATCTGACCTTTACCGACTTCATCCGTTTCGCGCACAACATTTTTAAGGACCATGCTTCCCCAGGCATCCCGAATTTGTTCTTCCATCCACGGGGACTGCGAGCCGTTATTATTACTGTATTTAGTAAGCAGAATACGGACATCTGGCTCAAAGCCTTTAAGATCCACGTTCTTAAGCAGGTCACGCAGCATATCGAAAAACTGCAGTGCGGAGGTGTAGTCGAAAAGCTCTGCCGGAGTAGGGACAATCAGTACATCAGCAGCGCATACAACATTTATCGTACCGATACCAAGGTTGGGTGCACTGTCGATAACTATCACGTCATAATCATGAGCGATAGTTTCAATGGCCAGACGGAGCATCAGGTGCGGGTCAGCAGGTAATTTGCCTTCGTCAAATTTCCCCATCAGCTCGGTTTCAATGCGGTGCAGTGCCAGACAGGACGGGATGATATCAAGGCCAGGCCAGCAGGTGGGCTTTATAGCGTAGCTGGCGTCATCCTTTTCCCCAAGATAAAAGGGCAGGAGAGTGTCCTCAGCATGAATATGAAGATCGGGCACCCATCCGTGATACATAGAAGCAGTTCCCTGTGGGTCATTGCCTTCAACAAGCAGAACACGGAGTCCTTTCAGAGCAAGATCCTGAGCCAGGTGAACGGATACAGAGGTTTTGTAAACACCACCTTTGTGAGCAGCAACACCAATCACCGGCGGAAACGCATCTTCAGCACGGCGCAGTCGTGTACCAAATACATCCCGCATGTGATTGATTTGCTCGATGGTATAACCAACGCGTTGCTCAACTCTCCCACGGGTTTCCATATCAGGGTGCGGCAGCCGGCCAGCTTTCTCGGCATCCCTGATAGCCTGAGATGACACGCCAACTAAATCAGCTGCTTCACCAATCCTCCAGCGCCGGGTTATTTTCCGGGCTTCCGGACTGTCATCATTAAACTGTGCAATGGCGATTGCTTTCGTCATTTCATGACCAGCACTTATGCACTGGTTGAGTGTATCCATGAGTCCCATACTGAACATCCTTTAATCATCACTTTGCATTATTTTATTAAATCTTGGAATTTATTGCAAAGCAACAATAAAATCGCAAAGTGCACGAAAAAGTGCAAAGTGAACCACATTGGGTAATGAAAGAACGCAGGGGATTACAAAAGAGTACATACCGCAGTCAATATTAATCACTGCCGCTCGCAGCAGTAAGCGATCTCACACAGTGAGAAAGCGGCGAGGAAGCGGAAAATCACAGAATTCACAGATTGCACGTACGTCGGGTTGCTAAAGATGGCTCGGGATCAGCCAGTTATAATGAAATTGACTGCGGTATGTAATATATTGACTATGGTATGATGCTTACCGCATCTGTGTCGAGGAAGAGGAAAGACGACTCAGCATACCGCAGTCAATGTTTTATTGTTGTACCTGTAGATCTCAATCTTCCAGAGCGTATTCAGGAAAATAAGGCCAGGGTTCTGGATATCTGGTGTGGCGCTTCCGGGCTTGTATCTGGGTTATTCATGGTCTCGATCCAATAATTGATCCCAAGGAGATCATAATGAGATCCAAAAGAGATCCCCGGATCGCTCCAGCATGCGCTGTAACTGGCTTTAACGTCTGTCTGGATCGACTGTGGAATGTAAAATGTTGACTGTTATATGCATAATCTAATACTGTGATATGCAACGGTATTTACTGAGGTATGTATATCCGTTGACTGCGATACGTATTACTACATCCTTTTGTGGATAACCGTTGAGGATCAAGATGACGAGCGAAAATAACAGCTTACTTCTGAACCTTCAGGAGGTTGATAAGACAACCGGTGAAGTTGTTAAGCTGGATGTCAACAGCACCAGTACCGTGCAGCCAGTAGCGCTCATGAGACTCGGTCTCTTCGTCCCAACTCTGAAATCAACAGGGAAGAGCAAGGCGAACCGGAAAAACGTTACAGACGCGACTGAGGAGCTTGTACAGCTGTCCATTGCCAAAAGCGAAGGATACACTGACGTTAAGATCACCGGTTCGCGTCTTGATATGGACACGGATTTTAAAGTCTGGCTGGGGATAATTCGCTCCATGTCGGAGTATGGGGTAAAAAGTGACACCCTGGAACTGTCGTTCGTCGAATTCGTTAAGATGTGCGGATTTGACTCCCGTCGTTCAAACAAAAAAATGCGCGATCGCATCAGTAATTCCCTGTTTAAACTCGCCTCGGTTACGCTGAAGTTCCAGAGCGAGACCAAAGGATGGACCACCCATCTGGTGCAGTCAGCCTATTATGACATCAACGAGGATATCGTTGAGATCAAGGCTGAACCTAAGCTGTTTGAGCTTTACCACATGGACAGAAGGGTACTGCTGCGGCTGAAAGCCATTGACGCCCTGCAGCGCAAGGAATCAGCCCAGGCGCTTTATACCTACATCGAAAGTCTTCCCCAGAATCCTGCACCTATTTCCATGAAACGGATGCGTGACCGGCTGAATCTCACCTCAAATGTCTATACGCAGAACCACACGGTGCGTAAGGCGATGGAGCAGCTGCGGGATATTGGTTATCTGGATTACACTGAGTTTAAACGTGGCCGAGCCACCTATTTCAGCGTGCATTATCGCAACCCCAAACTCATCAGTGGTCCTGTGAAGGTTCCGCGCAAAGAGGAAGAAGAGAAGGCGCCAGAGCAAAATTATGACGAAGTCATTAAGGCGCTGAAGGCTGCTGGCATCGATCCCCTTAAACTGGCCGAAGCTCTCTCAGCGATGAATCCAGAAAATTGACTGCGATATGCATAACATGACTGCCGGATGCCGCTAAGGACATTCCATTAACTGTGATATGCATCACGCATACCGCAGTCAATATGTGTTCTCCATCATGTCTGCCATGATCGAACAATATTGACTGTCATATGTGATTTCAGGCCGTGATACGCAGATATTGACTACGGTATGCGGGTTTAACGGCGATATTCCCAGGTCTGTGCACTGCTCCACACGTGTTAACATGCCACAGTCAATTTTTCAGTAAAGCTCTATACCCCTTACGAAAATCTCAATCGGATGCTGAGACGGTCATGTTACCTGACGGTATCCGTTCCCCTGTGTATTGCAGGTTTAGCCCGGCAGGATGAGACTGCAGCTGTCTGTATAACCCGGCGCCAGCTTCACACTGCTAAATGCGAACAGGAGACCGATGGCAAAGGGAGTGAGCCACAGGGGTGAATGACTTTCGCAATTAACGGGATGATTCACTGAGCTTTCAGGAAACAATACACTGTGGGATGTACGGCCTGTGTCCTGTCTTGTCTGCGGTATGTCGATGCCTGCAGGCTTGCAGGTCACCGTGCAAGACCACGGCTGTTCAGTCATCCGAATGATGTCCTGGTGTGCTGGAGCAGGGAGGGGCACTGAATGCTCTCTGCTCCTGTATTCCGTATTAGCGGAATACAGGACGTCATGCCAGGGCCGTCAATCTCAGCCGGCCGGGGGCAGGGAGCGAAGGATCTCCGCGGCATCTCGCCCATCACCGGTAAAGGGAACGGCCAGGGTGGCAGCCATGTCCAGCGCAAATACCCGGGTATAGACTTCCATCGAGCGCGGATCCTTATGCCCGGCCAGTGCCTGGATGACCTTCCTGGGCTGCCGGTGATAAAGCATGTGCATAATATAGCTGTGACGGAAAGTATGCGGCGTCACGGGGATCGAAAAATGCACGCCGTCAGCTTCAGCCCGCTTCACCGCCTGTTTCAGCCAGTTGCGCATTGTCTCATCCGTGACCGGCCATAACGGCTCCCGCCGGCGGGGGCGGGTGGTCACCATCCAGCTCTCCATCTGACGCACAAAACTGGCATCCGTCAGCGGTACCAGACGCACTTCATCTTTTGGCGGCCGGCCACGACGTGCCCGCACTTTTTCCGACAGCACCCGAACAAAAGGGCGCAGACCATCCAGGTCGAACGATTCCGGGGTGAGCGTCCGGGCTTCACCGATACGGATCCCGGTATTCCACATGGTGGCGAACAACATGTGGTGACGCTGGTCAGGCATATACCAGAGGAGGGCGCTCACTTCCGGCGCCAGGAGGTAAGCCGGCGTGGCACCTGTTGAGGTGGCCATCCGCCGGAGTGCCACCGCGGTCGCAAAATCAACGCCCGGGGCGATCGGCAGCAGAGAGACGCGTTCTGGTGAATTCTGCAAGGGAATGATGCTGTTCATGAGTTATTTTTCACGTAGCGCACGCACTGTTTATGGATACAGGTATTTTGCACCTGACGGGCCGATCCTGCCATGACAATAAATCGCAGCGCGCGGATCCTTTTGTTGTCTTATCCCGCATTATTGCGGGTAAAACCAAATGCGTAAAGGATCGTTTTTCTGCTCAGATCCTCCATGAAGCCAGTAATGACGCGGGTTGATGGCTGTTTTACGGTTTTTGGGAGAATTGGAGTAATGCCAGGATGTACATGTTAGGCAGGAAACAGAAGAGAAGAGAGCGCTACGCGATTTCCGGCCTGGTACACCCCTGTAACCTTGCGGGATTTCGCGTAACGCTTTCATAAGTTTACAACAGAAGAGAAAAGATAATTGCTGAAAAATGAAGTCCGTAAGTTAAATAAAAAATCATGATCCGTCCGGCACTATGTACTTAGCTGTCGTTTAGGTCTTAGGTGTTTTTGCTAAATTACGATGGTATCCCTTGTAAGAGTAATCTGGCTTGTCCTGCACATCTTCAGGTGACAATTCAGTGCAATTTCAGGGATTAATCCTTTTGTCGTCTGCAGAATCTCTCTATAAACGGGCTGTTTGTTGGTTCGCCAGAAGGAAAAAATTTAGCGTCGCGCAGATTCAGGCTGTGTTGAACTTTTCTGTTCTGTATCAACAGTTCCTGTCTTAAGCTGATACAATATACCCTCAGTAGAAAATATTGGATAAGGAAACTATGTACCTTCCTGGACAATTTTCTTGAACCTTTCATGCCGTCTCGTCTTGTTCAGATTCAGAACTGCCATACGTTTCTTCAGCCACTGGTTTTCATAAGAAACCATGAAGATCAAGCATTAATGTCTTTACATTTATTTGAACAGATGCGCTTTAATTGTGCCACAAAAAATAAGTCATTGTAAGTTATGGCGATTTTTAATATACAAATCATTATGCATTCTGAATACATGGAAGTGTATAATGAGCGCTTCAGGTCACAGATGATTAGATGTAACAGTTCACTATTCATCATGATTTATTGGAAACTTGTTAAGTTTTATATGATTATGAGATATTGGGATTATTGAGTTCCAGGACAATTCTGATAAGATAGCGATAACCAACACTACCCTGCAATAACCACTCAAGATGAAAATTATGACAAACCATAAAGAAGAGAACAGGTTATTATCATTATATTCTATGGGGATCCTTGATACAAAATATGAAGAACGATTTGACAGATTGACGAGGATTGCCACCAAACTCTTTGATGTACCAATAGCACTTGTTTCATTAATTGATAGAGACAGGCAATGGTTTAAGTCATGTTATGGGCTGAAGATAAAAGAGACAGATAGAAGTGATTCATTTTGTACAATAGCAGTAGATCTTAGTGAACCATTAATAGTGCCCGATGCAAGCCTTGATCCAAGATTCAAAGAAAATAAATTAGTTAAAAATGATCCTTATATCCGGTTTTATGCAGGGCATCCCGTAAGACTGCCAGATGGTGAGATAGCTGGAACAATATGTATTATTGATACAGAACCAAGAGTATTAACCAGAGATGACTTCTTATTGCTTAAAGATTTAGCAGAAATCGTAGAGGATGAGTTTAGAATAATAAACGAAGCAACTACTGATCCTTTGACAGGTATATGTAACCGGCGTTCTTTCGCCCTAATGACGGATGAATCGTTAAGAAAAGCCAAAAAAAAGAAAAAAACATTCTGTGTTCTGATCATAGATCTCGATAATTTTAAACCAATCAATGATAACTTCGGTCATTCAGAAGGTAATGAAGTACTTTGCAATTTTGCAGATATGCTGGAAGATCTTAGTAGTTCAAAAAGCGTTGTTGCAAGATTAGGAGGTGATGAATTTGGTGTTCTATTACCCGAGTCAACCTATAAAGAAGCAGAAGAATTCCTTCATAAATTGAGGGCCGGGATTACCAGCTACAATCTTAATTCTCAAAAAAAATACAACATAGATTTTTCTGCAGGGATTATTGAATATGATGAGACAATTCATACTGAATGCTCTGCTATCATGCAGGATGCAGACGAAAGAATGTATGAAATTAAAAAGGGAAAACGATAGTATATGAAAAAATAGGACATACAGCCCTATTTTTTTTGGCCCCTCAAAAAATCAATCAGTTGATCACCTGACAAAGGCTTCGAATAATAATAACCTTGAAATTCATCGCAATTCATATTTTTTAGCAATTCAAACTGTTCATTATTTTCCACACCTTCTGCGACTATACCTAAACTGAAAGCTTTTCCAAGAGACACTATGCTTCTTACAATAGATAAGTCCCGTGCAACGTGGGCAATACCACTAATGAATGTTCTGTCTAACTTAATCGCATCAAATGGAAATTCTCTTAGATAGTTGAGAGAGGAATATCCAGTCCCAAAATGGCTTTGTTGAATAAATCGAACTTTTGCTGAGTTGAAGGATCAGATCACGTATCTTCCCGACAACGCAGACCGTTCCGTGGCAAAGCAAAAGTTCAAAATCACCAACTGGCCCACCTACAATAAAGCCCTCATCAACCGTGGCTCCATAACTTTCTGGCTGGATGATGAAGCTATTCAGGCCTGGTATGAGTCAGCAACACCTTCTTCACGAGGCAGACCTCAGCGCTATTCTGACCTTGCCATCACGACTGTGCTGGTCATTAAACGCGTATTCAGGCTGACCCTGCGCGCTGCGCAGGGCTTTATTGATTCCATTTTTTCTCTGATGAACGTTCCGCTACGCTGCCCGGATTACAGCTGTGTCAGCAGGCAGGCAAAGTCGGTTAATGTCAGTTTCAAAACGCCCACCCGGGGTGAAATCGCACACCTGGTAATTGATTCCACCGGGCTGAAGGTCTTCGGTGAAGGCGAGTGGAAAGTCAAAAAGCATGGCCAGGAACGCCGCCGTATCTGGCGTAAGCTGCATCTCGCCGTTGACAGTAAAACACATGAAATCATCTGCGCTGACCTGTCGCTGAACAATGTGACGGACTCAGAAGCCTTCCCGGGTCTTATCCGGCAGACTCACAGAAAAATCAGGGCAGCATCGGCAGACGGCGCTTACGACAC
>SKEP01001657.1_pt1 | contig 11561 bp, 9 predicted proteins | sample 4826901 | NCBI WGS metagenome assembly SKEP01 (sample SAMN11008806, study PRJNA524170) | human gut metagenome | biome: Human fecal sample; material: Feces; isolation source: fecal sample from pouch patient p4, p43, p49, p54, p55 | host: Homo sapiens | place: Israel: Tel-Aviv | collected 2014-03-20
TTTTATTCAGCAGCTCCTGATACGTATTCAGCACCTGTTTGATGTGATCGTCCGTACCGGGCAGTGCGGCGTTCAGACCTTCCTGGTAACGGTAGACAAATTCGCGGTAGCCCGTGTAGCCGCATTTTTTCGCAAAGCGGGAGAGCGAAGCCTCCGAAACATAGAGCAGTTCCGAAACGTGGCGCGCGGACAGATCCGACTCGTCGGTATTATGAATAAAAAAATCTGCTACCGTCCGTTCCAGGGGAGTGAACGAGGGATAGACAGACTCAATGACAGGAATAATTGATTTTTCAAAGTGTTCCATGGAACGTAAGTCCTCCTGGTATCTGTAAATATCTGAAAAAAATTCAGATCAGTTCTTGCTTTATTGTATCACAGGCAGAGTGGTGAATCAACTTTCAATTGTGTGTGAATTGTACGGGAAAGCGGGCGGAAAAATGGAAAGAACTTTAATGACGTGAAAGTAATTTCTAAAATATAAAAATAGTTGAAAATAAAATCAACATAAATTATAATCAGAACAGATCAAAGAAAGAAGGCAAGACAATGATTATCAAAAACGGACGCGTATTTCAGGAAGACGGAACGTTTGCGGAAAAAGATCTTTATATAGAAGGAAAACGTTTCGTTTCCACAAAAGAAGAAGTGATCGATCAGGAAGTGATCGATGCGAAAGGCATGATGGTTCTGCCGGGACTGGTTGACGTACACAGCCACGGCGCTGCCGGACATGATTTTTCAGACGGAGACGTGGAAGGTTTAAAAGAGATCCTGCGCTACGAGAAAGCGCACGGCATCACCTCTTACTGCCCGACATCCATGACACTGCCAAAAGACGATCTGCTGAAAATCTTCGGAACCATCGAAGCAATCAAAGATGAGCCGGAAGCAGAAGTGATCGCCGGCGTCAACATGGAAGGACCGTTCATCGATCCGATCAAAAAAGGCGCACAGGCAGAGGAGAACATCGTGGCTCCGAACGCTGAGTTCTTCCGCGCATGCAATGCGGCGAGCGGCGGAAAAATCCGTCTCGTAACCCTGGCCCCGAATATGCCTGGCTCACTGGAATTTATCAAAGAGGTTTCCGATGAAGTCATGGTTTCCATCGGCCATACAACAGCAGATTATGACACCGCGCTGGCTGCCATGAAAGCAGGAGCACACCATGTCACCCATCTGTACAACGCCATGCCGCCGTTCGCACACCGTAACCCTGGTGTCATCGGCGCCGCATTCGACGATCCGGAGTGCCGCATGGAGCTGATCTGTGACGGCTATCACATTCACGGTGCGGTTGTCCGCGCGACCTTCTCCATGATGGGAAGTGAGCGCATGGTTCTCATCAGCGATTCCATGATGGCAACGGGAATGCCGAACGGAACGTATTCCCTCGGGGGACAGGCTGTCTGGATGAAAGACGGAAAAGCAACCCTGACCGACGGTGAGACCATCGCGGGTTCCGCTACGAACCTGTACGACTGCATGAGAAAAGCAGTTTCGTTTGATATTCCGCTGGCAGATGCCATTTTTGCGGCAACAAGAAATCCGGCACAGAGCATCGGTATCTACGATGAAGTAGGATCCATTGCACCGGGCAAAAAAGCGCATGTACTTCTGGTGGACGACGAACTGAACCTGAAACAGGTTATTATGTAATTTATTATATAGAAGAAATTTGGAGGAAAAACAAATGTTATTAATTGAAGCAAAAGATTACAATGATATGAGCAGAAAAGCAGCAAACATCATCTCCGCGCAGGTGATCATGAAACCGCACGCAGTGCTCGGCCTTGCAACCGGATCTACCCCGGTCGGTGCTTACAAACAGCTCGTTGAGTGGTACAACAAAGGTGACCTTGATTTCGCAAATGTCACCAGCGTAAACCTGGACGAGTACAAAGGACTCTCCCCGGAGAATGATCAGAGCTATCGTTACTTCATGAACACCAACCTGTTCAATCATGTCAACATCAACAAAGAGCGCACCTTCGTTCCGAACGGGCTGGAGCCGGACAGCGAAAAAGCATGCGCAGCTTACAACGAAATCATCCGCAGCGTCGGCGGCATTGACCTGCAGCTTCTTGGACTTGGAAACAACGGCCACATCGGATTCAACGAGCCGGGCGCAGCATTCGAGAAAGAGACACACTGCGTTGACCTGACCGAGAGCACCATTCAGGCAAATAAACGTTTCTTTGAAAAAGTAGAGGATGTTCCGACCCAGGCATACACCATGGGAATCAAGAACATCATGCAGGCGAGAAAAGTTCTGCTGATCGTCAGCGGCGAAGGAAAAGCAGAGATCCTCGACAAAGTTCTGTACGGACCGGTTACTCCGCAGGTTCCGGCTTCCATCCTGCAGCTTCACAACGATCTGACAGTTGTAGCAGATGAAGCAGCAATGTCTGTGATCAAAGCAAACCACAGATAATTGTTACGATGAATGAAAGGTCCGCCGAATGGGGAGAATATGAAAAAATCCCCGTACGGCGGGCTTTTTTGCGGTTTACAAATTGATGTAAATGTGTTAGCATAAAACCAGTGCATAAAAACAAAACACAGTGACGAAGAGAGTACATCTGCATGTGCGAATTTACAGAGAACACCCCCGAAAACCATTCCGGTTTTGCAGGCTGAGAGGGGAGGAGGAGCGGCAGATCGAACATGGCTTCCGAGAGGCGCACCGAACCGTGAAAACAACAATCTGAAACGGAAAGGCTGCGACAGGTTCCGCCTGTTACAGCGGAGAGGTATAGCACATGTACCTGCAGAGGTTTCTGCTGTGAGGCAGGGACGAAAAGAAGTGGTATCACGGGTAAACAAACCTGTCTTCTTCCGACTACAAGAGAGCGGAATAAGGCAGTTTTTTTATTTGAAAGGAGAAATGAAAGCAATGGAAAAAATCAGACCGAAATATTATATCACCACGGCGATTGCCTACACATCCGGCAAACCGCACATTGGAAATACCTACGAGATCGTACTCGCGGACAGCATCGCCCGCTTCAAACGTCAGCAGGGCTACGATGTATTCTTCCAGACCGGAACCGATGAGCATGGCCAGAAGATCGAGCTGAAAGCAGAAGAGGCAGGTATCACGCCAAAAGAATTCGTAGACAACGTATCCACCGAGATCAAGAGAATCTGGGATCTGATGAATACGTCCTACGACAAATTCATCCGTACCACCGACGCCGATCACGAGGCACAGGTACAGAAAATCTTCAAAAAACTGTACGATCAGGGAGATATCTACAAAGGATATTATGAAGGCCTTTACTGTACACCGTGTGAATCCTTCTTCACCGAGTCCCAGCTTGTAGACGGAAAATGCCCGGACTGCGGACGCCCGGTTACCCCGGCAAAAGAAGAGGCATATTTCTTCAAAATGAGCAAATATGCACCGAGACTGATCGATTATATCAACACCCATCCGGAGTTCATCCAGCCGGTTTCCAGAAAGAACGAGATGATGAACAACTTCCTTCTTCCGGGACTGCAGGATCTCTGTGTATCCAGAACCTCCTTTACCTGGGGAATCCCGGTATCCTTCGATCCGAAGCACGTTACCTACGTATGGCTGGACGCACTGACCAACTACATCACCGGAATCGGTTATGACTGTGACGGAAACAGCTCCGAGCAGTTCAACAAGCTGTGGCCGGCAGACCTGCATCTGATCGGAAAAGACATCATCCGTTTCCATACCATTTACTGGCCGATCTTCCTGATGGCACTCGATCTGCCGCTTCCGAAACAGGTATTTGGTCATCCGTGGCTGCTGCAGGGCGACGGCAAGATGAGTAAATCCAAAGGAAACGTGATCTACGCAGACGATCTGGTAGACCTGTTCGGCGTAGACGCTGTCCGCTACTTCGTTCTGCACGAGATGCCGTTTGAGAACGACGGTGTCATTACCTGGGAGCTGCTGGTTGAGCGTATGAATTCCGACCTTGCCAATACTCTTGGAAACCTGGTAAACCGTACCATCTCCATGAGCAACAAATACTTCGGCGGCGTTGTGACAAAGACCGGCGCAGCAGAAGAGGTGGATGATGATCTGAAAGCAGTCGTTACCGCAACAAAAGCAAAAGTTGCTGCAAAGATGGAAGAGCTGCGTGTGGCAGATGCGATGACCGAAATCTTTGGTCTGTTCAAACGCTGCAACAAATACATTGACGAGACGATGCCGTGGGCACTGGCAAAAGACGAGGCAAAGAAAGACCGTCTGGAAGAGGTTCTGTACAACCTGGTAGAGAGCATCACCATCGGCGCATGCCTGCTCGAGTCTTTCATGCCGGAGACCACCGAGAAGATCCTGGCTCAGTTGAATGCAGAGAAACGCAGCTACGAAGAGCTGGATCAGTTCGGACTGTATACATCGGGCAATCAGGTAACCGATCAGCCGCAGATCCTGTTCCAGAGACTCGACGTCAAAGAGGTTATGGAAAAAGTAGAAGTGATCCAGGCAAAACAGAAAGCTGCTATGGCTGCCGCAAAAGAAGAAGAGGAAAAAGCCGAAGAAGCTGTTGTAGATGTAGAGCCAAAAGAAGAGATTACGTTCGAAGACTTTGGAAAAATGCAGTTCCAGGTAGGTGAGATCATCTCCTGCGAACCGGTGAAGAAATCGAAAAAACTCCTCTGCTTCCAGGTCAAAGTCGGAAGCCAGACAAGACAGATCGTCTCCGGAATCAAAGCATATTACAAACCGGAAGATACCATCGGAATGAAGGTTATGGTCCTGACCAACCTGAAACCGGCCAAACTGGCAGGCATGATGTCTGAAGGAATGCTCCTCTGCGCAGAAGACGCCGAAGGCAACGTATGCCTCATGACCCCGGAAAAAGCAATGCCGGCAGGGGCGGAGATCTGCTGATGGATTAAAAGAAAAATAGAGTAAATAGAGAAATCCCTTTCCATGCGTGATGTGTGGGGAGGGATTTTTTGCGTTTTAAAAAGTTAAGGAAAACGTCATATAAAGATTCTGAATCTTATGATAATATAATGATAAAGAGAGAATATTTGAACGGGTTTATCGAATATGACAACAGGAAGGAGGAGCGTTGTATGAGAAAAATGCGGACGTTATTTCTGGTTTTACTTTGTTGCGGACTGTCATTGTATGCGGGGGTATCTTATGTGAAGGCAGAGGAAAAGGTTCCTTCTGATTACGATGCTTATTTGCAGGAAACAGGGATGCCAGAGAATGAGATACAAAAGCTGGATGAGCATGTGAAGCAGTTTATCGTCGATGATTTAAAAAGCGGAGATGGAAAATTCGGGTATATGAAAATCAATGCAGAAGAACAGATGATGAATGGAAGTGCGGAAGATTTTACGGGAATTGAATTTTATGCATCAGCCTTCAAAAATGGTTCGGCGATTTATGTTTATCCAACCTATGGATTCACAGAGAACAAAAAGCCCTGTGGAAACGACAGCTTCTCGTTTTTACTAGGAGAGGCGATCAGACCGTATGAATTTGGCGGAACCTTATGGTACAAAGACAACACAATGAGCGACTGGGCAGTCAGTGGAAATCTTATTGCAAACAACCAACAGCTAAACGGCGCCAGCTACTCCGGAAGCCAGCTGGGAACACCGAGATCTGCGATGAAATTCATGGGAACCACATACTGCCATGCGTCGGTGGGGACGGGGGATGATAACAGAATTTTGATGGGGTATTCGTATCAGCCGAAGGAAGTAAGAGTTGAGTTATTCGGATGGAGGCTTTCGAGAAAACAAATAATTTTTGTGCTGGCGGGAGGAGTTGTTGTAGGAAGCGTATGGTGGAGAAAAAATAAGGGTAAGACGCAAAAATAGCCACCCCTGTCTGCAAACTAGGCGACCATTTTTGACATAATTAGTAAACAGGCTGACCGTCTGTCGGCAGCGCTCTTTTTCGACATCATAGCATCACGCTTTTGTAAAAATGTCAAAAGTTCTTTCAAACGTATTTTCTGAATCCAAATTTTTCTATTTGTTGTTTTTATACGCCTTTAGGAGTATAATTCGAAGCAGAGGTGGTAAAATGAAAAAAACAGTTTATCATGGTTCGGATCATATTATTGAACGGCCGAAATATGGTTATGGAAAAATTTATAATGATTATGGTGTTGGATTTTACTGTACAGAAAACCAAAATATGGCCAAAGAATGGGGTGTCAGTGCGGATAAAAATGGTTACGCAAATAGATATGAGATTGAATGTGATGGATTGAAAGTTCTCAATTTGAATATGCGCGACTATACAATGCTCCATTGGCTTACGATTTTGTTGGAAAATCGAGAATTTGATGCATCCACACCGTTGGCGGCAGAAGCAAAAGAATATTTGCTACAAAATTTTCATCTTGATTATGAAAAGGCAGATATTATCATTGGATATCGTGCTGACGACAGCTATTTTTCTTTTGCAGCGGATTTTATTAATGGTGCAATTTCTTACCGTCAGTTGAGTAATGCAATGCGTCTGGGAAAACTGGGACAGCAGTTTGTTTTAAAAAGCAGAAGAGCATTTGAACGTTTGGAATTTACAGGGTATGAGATTGCAAGTGTGCAGGAATGGTATAAGAGGAAAGCATCCCGTGATCATATGGCGCGTCGGCAATATTTTGATCTGGAACGAAACCGCCGTCAGCGGGGTGATTTATATATCACCACAATTTTAGATGAGGAGATGAAACCAGATGATCCACGCTTACGATAAATTATATCTTTCTGTTGCACAAAAAAATCTTGCCTGCATGCTGGATTATATGGTCAATGATTTAAAACGGCCGTTGGAAACTGTATGGCAGTGGTTTTGTATGAGTAATACAGCGTCACGGTTTGAACGAGGTGACTGTTCTGTGGTAGCGGGAATGTCGGGAGTTGAAATTGCATATGAAGTATTACAGGAAGCAGGGGAACCAAAGCCGGAACAAGCCCCCTCTTATTCTTACGATCGCAGCCCTGAATATTGGACAGGCTGGGCGTTGGCCTATTATCAGTGGAGTACCAGTTTGTCTTTTGCGGAAATAAACCAGGCTATTCCTGTAACTGAAGTGCGAATGCTCTACACGCCGTACCATGAAATGGATATACGCCAGTTTGTGGACAAAATGAATGAATTATATCGTGAAGCAAAACCGGAGACAAACTTGAAAGAATTGCGTACTTTTGCAAATCTAAGTCAGAGTGAACTGGCACAGCAGGCAGGTGTTTCGGTTCGGACCATTCAGCAGTATGAACAGCGAAGAAAGGATATTAACAAGGCGCAGACAGAGACCTTGTTGAAGATTGCGCGGGCATTAGTATGTACGGTAGAAGATCTGGTGGAGAAAGTTCCAACTTGATAAAATGAATAAAAAGTTTTTTGTTCAAAGTTTCAGAAAACGTCATAAACTATTTCAGGCGTTTACGCTATCATGAAAATATAAAAATGGTATCATGAAACATTCATACGAGACGGGGGTGAACAAAAAAATGGTCTTTTTTCGAATGCTGCATTCCGATTTCAGTAGAATGATAAAATCGTGGAAATTTTATCTCACAATTGCCTTTATTGCCGTACTTACCTTCCTGAGCATTTACCCTGAAGCAGCAGGATCAGGAGGAAACTGCTCGGTTTATTATCTGGTGAATGCGCGCGGCGGTGTAAGTGCGTTTCTGGTGACGAATACAATTCTTGTCGTATTGCCGTTCGCGCTCAGTTACTGGGAGGATGTGCAGAAAAATTATATCAACTGTATTTTACCGCGGGTACATAGCAGCGTTTATAGTTTTTCCCATGTGTTAATGACGGCTTTCGGCGGTTTTCTGGCTGTGTTTTTGGGATATTCGCTCTGCTTTGGGCTGATGGCGCTGCGGCTTCCGCTCATAACATCCGATGAGGTCAAAGCATTGACAGAAACGATGTCGTTGATGGGATATGACAGCCTGCTGCTGCATGCACCGATGCTTTACTTTGCTATGGGTAAAGAATGGGAGGGTTCCATACTAAAGATAAATTATAATGCATGGAATTGCCTTGATTTAGGGCAATTCCATATTTTATTTTAAAAGAAAAATATGAAAATAAATTCAAAGCATATTATACGTATGAAAAAGGGAAAAATTACACTTTTTTACCTATAAAAATAGAAAACGTGGATTTGTATAAAAATCAAATTAAAATATGGTGATAATTTCTCTTGGTGTAAATACAATTTTAAAATTATAATAAAAGTCACAAAAAATAACATAGAAAAAGGAATCAGTAAAGGGAAACAGATGCAAGGAATTGGTCAATTACTATGGAAATTACGAGAGAAAGAAGGAATACGACAAAAACAATTATGCCTGGGTATTTCTTCTGTGTCAAAATATGCAAGAATTGAAGCAGATCAGCAGGAAATTGATTTTTTTCTGATTGATCGAATTATGGGACGGTTGGGAAAATCGGTGGAGAGGCTCACTTATATATTGCCAAGGGACATTTACGATATCTATGAATTGCGTCAGGAGATACAACAGAAAATTTGTCAAAAAAAATGGGAAGAAGCAAAACAATGTCTGCTTGAATATGAGAAGAATAAAAGAGCAAAGGAGCCGCTGCATCAGCAGTTCATTGAGCAGGAATATGCGCAGATTGCATGGCTTCGTGGTAAATCAGTAGAGACAGTATGCGAACATTTGGAAAAGGCAATTGTACAGACAATGCCAGAAGCGGAAATACAGAGAAAGACAGGGATTTTAAGTGCAGAGGAATACAAACTTCTGCTATTTCGATGGGAAGTCTGTTTTGGTACAGATCGTGAACGAGGAGAGAAAGAACTTCAGGAGTTAGTAGAGGAGATCTTTCAGAAAAACTTTGAGAGGACAGAACGAGTAAAAGTAATTCCATATGCTGCATTGTTAATAGAAAAAACAGCCCGAGATGGAAAAGCGGATACTTATTTAAAATTGATAACAGAAACGGCGTTAGAAAACTTGAGAGAAGAAGGGAAACTGCTTTATATGCCGGAAATTCTGGAGCAGTATGCGCAGATTCTGGAAAAAGAAAATAGTAACGCAGAATTTATTGGGTTGCTGCGACAGGAACGTGCAAGCCTTCTGGAATTGGAAAGTGATTATAAAGTTTCTTTTAAAAATTACCGTCTGTTTGACCATGTGGTTCGGAATTTCGAGATTGATGCAGAATTGATACGTCGAACAAGAAATGCGGCAAAACTTACACAGGAAGGACTGAGTGAAGACATTTGTGCGCAGGAAACATTGGCAAGAATCGAAAACGGAAATCAGAAACCACGAAGCGGAAATCTACGTCAGATGATGGAGAAGATGGGAAGGAGTGGGGATAGAATTGAGACGGGGATTCAAGTGGAAGAGTATGAGACGCTGGAGTTGAAGATTGAATTTTCGAAGTTTATTCATCGAAAAGAGTATGGAAATGCAGAAAAGGTACTTTCAAAAATTGAAGAAAAATTAGACTGTAATTTGATGAAAAATTACCAATATATTGAAACAGAAAGGGTAAAAGTAAAATATAAGGAAAATGCAGAATATACGGAACAATTTATAAAACAATTAAAAGAATTACTTGCTATGTCACTTAAAGTTGAAGAAGGACAAAAAATGGAATATGTTTTAAATACAGAGGAAGTTAGTATTTTGACAGAAATGGCATTGATTTATTGGGGTGAACAGAATTATAAAGTAGCATTGGAAATATATCAATTTTTAGTGGGACAATATGAAAAAAGTTTTATTAAACCTGTATTTCACATCTTAGATTGGGGTATGAGTATGGGAAATTATGGGATGGCGTTGGAAGAATTGGGATATTTTGAAAAAGCAATAGGTGTCTGTCGAAAAAGAATTCAACAGACATTATTTGCCGGAAAAGGAGGATCATTGCACACTTCATTAATGGTTGAGGCTTGTATTTTAGAAGCACAAAAAGATGTAAAGTGCAAGAAATATTTTAAACAGGATTTAGATCTTTTAAGATTATATAAGATGCAAACAAATTATAAATTAATGGAAAGTTATGTCAAGACAAATAAAATATTTGATTAACTTTGACCACCATCAGGATTTGTAGGAAGAGATGTTGTTGTAAATGGTGGGGTAGGTGAAGAAGGATTTGGAAGCGAAATTGTAATCCAAAGTAAAAGCAGAAACAAATGCAGAATTAAAAAACAGAGTGTATGAAGAGGTTTTAAACAATCACATCACGAATGAAAGTGACGTAATTAAGGTTGAAATTGAACAATATCAGGAAAAACAGATGAAGACCCGCGCCATTGATGCAAAGCCGGATGATTATTTGTCAATCACACAGGTAGTGGATGAAAATGGCAGCGAGCAGGATATTATTTCAACGGGTTTGTTGATTGTAGACGAGCATCAGCAAAGAGTAGCAATCACTGATATTGTAAGCAATACGGGGCAGCTTAGCCAGTACAGCATTTATGCAACCATGAAAGTATCCGTGACAAATGACCGTCAGGCATTAAAGGTACGAATTAATTGGTTTGAAACAACACTGAACTACGGAACCTCTATGAAAGCAAGTAGTTTAATGCAGACATCCAAATATTCACCAGAGGTGGGATTCCAGTATGATGATATTACAAAAACAATTTCAAATCCTGCTGGAGGAACCCCATATCACTATACTCCAAATAATACGCAGATGATTACATATTCGACTTTAGAGTGTGGACGGTCCTGTCGTTCGTATATTAAAGCTGGAACCTCAAGTTTGAATATTGCTTATTGTGTTATATCTTCAGCCCCGGGAGGCCGCTGGGAGAGAGCTTAAGCAAAACTCGATTATCAGAACAAGCGAACTAATTGAAAATAGACGCTCCCCTTGCGTTATAGATACTAGGGGAGCGTTTTTGAAAACTGCGCGTCGCATTCTCGTTACTTCAGTGATGAGTTAGACGCGCAAAATTCGCACCAAAAAAAGAACAAATGTTTGATATATTCCTATGCATATGGTATACTATTTTTATGAAGAAAGATATGTTTACAATTAATAAAAATGGTCTTTCCTATGGTAGAGGATATGTGTACTCTCTGCAGTATCATCTGGTCTGGTGTACAAAGTACAGAAAAAAGGTTTTAAAAGACGGAATTGATGTGGAATGCAAAGAAATGCTGGAAAGTCTTGCACAGGAATATAAATTTCAAATCCTGGCTATGGAGGTTATGCCGGATCATATTCATCTGCTTGTAGATTGCAGACCACAGTTTTATATTTCAGACATGATCAAAATCATGAAGGGGAATCTTGCGCGCCAGATGTTCCTTTTGCATCCAGAGCTAAAGAAAGAGTTGTGGGGAGGACATTTGTGGAATCCGTCTTATTGTGCTGTAACGGTCAGTGACCGGAGCCGTGAACAGGTACTTGCTTACATAGAAGGGCAGAAGGAAAAATCCCGTTAAAACCCGGAGGAAAAAGCGAATGAAAATCATATCCAGTTATGGTGTAGAATTACGAAAACAGAATATTCCAATCCGCCAGACACTGGAGATTTACCGTTCTGCTGTCCGCTATCTGGTCGAAGTGTATGAATCTGTGT
>SKEP01001666.1_pt1 | contig 11501 bp, 18 predicted proteins | sample 4826901 | NCBI WGS metagenome assembly SKEP01 (sample SAMN11008806, study PRJNA524170) | human gut metagenome | biome: Human fecal sample; material: Feces; isolation source: fecal sample from pouch patient p4, p43, p49, p54, p55 | host: Homo sapiens | place: Israel: Tel-Aviv | collected 2014-03-20
GGATTAACGTCAACATTTAATTGGTTATTTGGCGCCGTCTTTGGCTTTATGTACGCACCATTAGTCATCACTGGGTTACATCATATGAGTAATGCTATTGATTTACAGTTGATTGCTGACTTTCAGTCAACCAACTTATGGCCAATGATTGCTCTATCAAATATTGCACAAGGTTCAGCGGTTTTAGCAGTTATCTTTATGCATCGTGGAAACAAAAAAGAAGAACAAGTTTCGATTCCAGCGATGATTTCTTGTTACCTAGGTGTGACTGAACCAGCGATGTTTGGGATCAACTTAAAATATGTTTATCCATTTGTTGCGGGCATGATTGGTTCAGCAATGGCAGGAATGTTTGCCACTTTAATGGGCGTTCGTGCGACAAGTATCGGCGTCGGTGGCTTGCCAGGAATTTTATCTATTGTGCCACAATATTACTTGCCGTTTTTAGTCGCAATGGTGATTGCCATTATCGTACCAATGGGCTTAACTTATATTTTCAGAAAGAAAGGCATCTTTAATAAAGTCGATCCAGTTGATGAAGCAACAGGGATGTTATACAGCGAAGAAGGGTAATCGCTTTTTGAAGTTAAGAAGAATTCGTAGACATTTGTCTACGAATTCTTCTTCTTTTTATAGAAACTATTGGCTTTTTTCTCTCTTTCAGTTAGACTAAAAAGGTTGAGAAAAGGAGAGCGTAAAAATGGATATTTATTTAAAAAAAGCAATTTTACACATTATTGATCGAGAAACTGGGACGCCGGTTTTTTCTGAAAAGGAACTAGATTTAACCACTGAGTATATTCGAACGTATTTAACTGCAAAAATTTCAAAACTTTCGACTGCACAAACAAAGACTGGAACATTGGCGGAAAATAGTTCCTTTGTTGACACGTTACGTGGGATTCCTAGTGATTTTGTGAAGAAAAGCCAAGAAGTTACCCAACATTGGTATGATGTTTATTCAGGAAGCGAAGATGCGCCTAGTGCTGATATTTTGTTCATTTTATATGAATTAGATACGGTGTTACATGTCGCAATGATTAAATTAAACTATAAAGAAAGTTACACGCATTACGTCGACTATGAAGAAGAATCCGTTTATAACAAACTGATTATCAATCGAGCAATTTTGTCTTCAAAATCACAAAAACCAGATGAAGGGATTACGGTTGACTTAGATACATTAGCGTTTGAATTACTAGAGAAAAGATATGAATTTTCAGGAGAAAAAATCTGGTATTTCTCTGAAAAAGTGATTGAGACGCAAGCGGCACCTTCCATGGAAGAAAATATCAAAGAAATTAAAAAGGCAGTCAAACGCATTGGAAAGAAATTTAACGAAGATGAGTTTGAACTAATGGCTTCTGTAAAAGAAGCGGTATATGATAGTATTGAGGAAACGGGAACGATTGACAATGAGCAAATTGCTGAGCAAGTGTTTAAAGAAAATGTATCAGCTAAATTAGCTTACCAAGAAGAAGTGAATGAATCGAAGTTTGTCGACAAAACACCGCCAGTCAGAGAATCTCGCGAAATTTCTGAAAAGAAATTTGGCAAACAGAAGTTAAAAATGGATAACGGTATTGAATTAATTGTTCCGTTAGATGTTTACCGCAATGGCGATTTAATTGAATTTGTTAATAATCCAGATGGCACAGTGTCCATTATGCTAAAAAATATCGAAAAAATTAGTAATCAATTATAAAGAAAAAACCGTTGGTCGCTTGCCAACGGTTTTTTCTTTATTTTAATTTTTCTAAAGCTTTTTCAGGGACTTCTTTTTCTGTCACTTCATTCCAGCTGATCACGCCTTTACGGGGATTAACTTTCAATTTTAGATAGGCTTTCATACGCAATGGTTGATCACGGGATTCGTTTAATTCCACGGTTTTTTCTTCACCGTTTTTATTAAACGCAGGTTGTTGATAGTAATAAATGGTCATTGCTTCACCAGAATTTGTTTTTTCATCTTTCTTTTCACCAGATGTTGTGATTTGTGTATAATAGGCTTCTCCACCGTAATAGTAATTATAAACGCCCCAGCTACCACCGGCTAAAATGACTATGGGAATTAATATTTTTAGTAATGTTTTCATTTTCCTCACCTCAAGGAATAGTATGCCTTTTTTTTAGGAAATTTGCCATATTTTTTTCCGTTAATTGAGTGACAATTTTGTTAGTTTCGGCACTTTCTTGAAAAATTCATCATTTTTTTAAACAAAAGACAACGTTTGTCGCTCCCTTTTTTTCACTATCATGCTACAATAAAGAAAAAAAGATGGAGGTAGAGGACAATGATGCCCTTTTATTTTGGAATCGATCCAACCTATATATTGGTAATTATCGGAATTGCGATTTCTGGTGCGGCCTCCGCATATGTTAACAGTACCTTTCGTAAATATGATCAAGTACGAAGCAGTAAACATGTTACAGGCACGCAGGCAGCACAATATATTTTACAAAAAGAACAAATTAATGATGTTGGAGTTCAGCAAATTGCTGGTGATTTAACTGACAATTATAATTCTGGAAACAAAATGTTGAGCTTATCCGAAGCCACTGCTCAATCGACATCGGTTGCGGCTATTGGCGTGGCGGCTCATGAATGCGGACATGCGGTACAAGATCATACGAACTATGTGCCTTTACGTCTTCGTGCAGCTATTGTTCCAGTTGCCAACATCGGTTCAACCATTTCCTTTCCACTAATTTTGATTGGTGTTTTATTTAGTTGGAATCAAACATTAATCAACATTGGAATTTTGGCTTTTTCATTAGCCTTGATTTTTCAATTGGTGACTTTACCGGTGGAGTTTAATGCGTCTAGACGTGCATTAAGTATTCTTTCTGAAGGTGGGTTATTAACAGAAGAAGAAGTCCCAATGGCCAGAAAAGTTCTTTTTGCAGCTGCACTTACCTACGTAGCAGCGGCGCTTTCGACCTTTTTACAACTTTTACGTTTGGTTATTTTATTTGGTGGCAATAACCGACGGGACTAAGTGCTAGTAAAGGTCTTTCTATTACGCATAAAAGTAATAATATGTTATGATTAAAGTAGAAAATAACAGAGGAGCTGAAGGAAATGAAAGCATCAACAAAAATTGGTATCGGTTTAAGCATTGCTGCAGTTGCAAGTGTCTCTGTTGCAGTCATCGCTTCTGAAAAAATTATTAAGAAGGTATCTCATGTTTCCAATCGTTATAAAGTTAAAAAGTTTGTAGACGATAAATTTGATGGAAACCAAAAATTATTATCGATTGTCGATGATTTATCCGATGATGAATTAGATTCTGTTTTAAATGTTGTTGATCGTGTGAAAGATGGCGGTTCAAAATTAGCTGAATATGGCGAAAAAGTTAAAGACAATACAGATTCTTTAAAAGAACGCTTTTTCACATTTATTGAAGATGCAATGAAGTAAAAAAGATGGCCTAGGCCATCTTTTTTTTTATAAAAATAATTCTTTTGTTTCAACATAATAGCCTCTGCCACCAACTAGAACTTGATCAATTGTCTTTTGAGGTGTAGTGTTCAAACACACTAAGACTTCTGAAGGAGCGTTTAAGGTATAACCTTGGACGAAAGTGTAATTGGTTTTTTGTAAAATTTGGTGATGGTGCAGATAACAAGCTAACGCACCGTTTGATGTACCAGTAGCGGCTTCTTCATCGATGTCATAAAGGGGTGCAAAATTCCTACAAATGATATTTTCTTCAGACAAAGCAAAAAGATGCATCCCGATAACTCTATACTTTTGACTAAGTAACTTAATTTTTTCAAAGTTTGGTTGTAAATCCTGTAATAATTGCGCATTTTTAATGGGAACCAAAATATCTTTTAGGCCCGTTGACACAATCTGGATAGGAAAAGCAGTTGCCACTGCGTTTAAATCAAAGCAGCCGCTCAATTCTTCTAAAGTGAGCGTATCATAAAAAGTTGGGACAGTTTGTTCCATAAATAGTTGTTCACCGTTAGCCGTGATTGCGAGCAAACCGCTGTTCGTTTCGATTGTATATTCTGTTTGCAATAATTTATTTAAGTGCTTCATAATGGTGAAAGCGCCAATTGTCGCGTGGCCACATAAGTCGACTTCTTCTTTTGGTGTAAAATATTCAAGGCGGAAATCAGCAATCTTTGAGTCTGAAATAAAAGCAGTTTCTGCAAATCCTAGTTCTTTGGCGATGGCCATTTTTTGGGTTCTCGTTAAGGGCTGTGTCATAAAAACAACGCCTGCTTTGTTGCCACCTTCGTGGTTTTTACTAAATGCACTAGCGACATATGCGGTAATTTTCATTGGAACGCCTACTTTCTAATTGGGAATAAAAAACATACGAGTAAAAAATGGACGTACTACTTTCTTAATAACAAATAACAAAAGATTAAATCATCCATTTTTTTTAAAGATAAGCCAGTTTGTTCAAAAAACTTTTCCAACCGATAGTGTAAAGTATTTCGATGCATAAATAAATCTTTTGCAGTGGAGCTGATATTGCCTTGATTTTTCCACAAAGCGCTGATGATTGGCTGAATATCGGTGTCTTTATTTAATAAACGACGATAATACTCAACAAGTACATTTTGGCTCATGGCTTCCTTGGTAAAATAGTGGAGGGCAACATCGGTTAAACTAAAAACAGTCGTCCGACTAGAGGAATTAAGTTCTTCTGAAAAAATACGTTGTTCTTCATGGAAACAACGCCGGAGAATGTCTTCAGAGGAATAAAAATTGCCAACAAATACAGCACTAGTGCAATCAAAGTCTGTATCTAATGTTAAAAAGATTCCTTGAATTTCTTCTTGTTGAAAGGTATTTTTTGACTGTTCTTCAACTAAAATATACATATTATTACTTGGACTGAAACAATCAACTGTATCTGGAAACATCTTTGTTAAATTAAATTGCCATTCAGCTTGTAATTCTTTTGTGACATTCGTTTGAATTTGCAACATACGAAAGGTCCCTTCGGCAGGTAATTTTGCCTGTTGAAATAAGTAACTGAACCAAGGATGGTTACCAGTAATTGTTGGGTTTTCAGAAATTGGGAAAAGCGCTTCCAACAAATGCTGTTCTTTAATACTTAAGAAAGCTTTATTCACAATGAAAAATTGGTCGTCAACAGGAATTGAATAGGTGGCTTCGGAACCAATTGTTTTTGATAAATAGCCTTTGGGATAAAGCTGAGATAAATTTTCAATAATCATAGACACACCTCACTGATTTATTGTACCATGAAGCAAGACAGAAGTTTAGTGGGAAAAAGCCGAAAGGTGGAAATTAATTGGGAAAAAAAGAAACAACGTTAACACAAGAAGAAAAAGAATTTTTTATGCGAGAAGCCATTGCAGAAGCGAAAAAAGCAGAAGGTTTGGCTGAGGTGCCTATTGGAGCTGTAATTGTTCGGCAAGGGGAAATTATTGGCCGCGGGCATAATCTGAGAGAAGCACGGCAAGAAGCAACGGCGCATGCAGAAATGTATGCAATCCAAGAAGCGTGTCGCGGGATAGAAAATTGGCGTCTAGAAGAAACCCAATTATTTGTAACTTTAGAGCCTTGTCCAATGTGTAGTGGGGCGATGCTTTTAGCACGAATTCCAGAAGTTTATTATGGCGCAACCGATCCTAAAGCAGGCACTGCTGGCACATTGATGAATTTATTAGAAGATGAACGCTTCAATCATGTGGCCTATGTCGAAGCAGGCGTTTTAGAAGAAGAGTGTCGCTTATTGCTAGTTCAGTTCTTTAAAAAGTTACGGGCAAAGAGAAAAGAAGAGAAACTTTTAAAAAATCAAAAGAAAGACTAGTCAAAAGAATAAAAATACGTTATACTAGGTTTTGCCGAAAGGCTAGGACAATGGCGGGCTAGTGAATTGTGTCAGATCCGGAAGGAAGCAGCACTAAGCAAGTGCCGCCATGTGTCTGAATTATAGTTGATATCAAAGGCTTTAAGCCTTTTTTTATTTGTTTTGAATTAAAAAAGGGGCACGAAAGGGGCAATTACTTGCCATATTTATTTAGAGCTTCTACCAGATTTGTTTTAGCTTTTTTTGTAACATGAGTATAAATTTTTAAAGTTGTTTCCGTGTCAACGTGGCCTACACGTTCCATTATTGCTTTTACTGGTACATTTAATTCTGCAAGTAGTGAAATATGAGAATGTCTAAAAATATGACTTGATATAGTTTTGTTTATTTTATTTTTACCTAGACTTTCATTAGCTTTCTTTAGAGGCATTGAATGAATTAACTTGAATTGGGTTGCCCGTTTTGCCAACAAATAGATAATTTGTTTGCTCTTTGAATTTTATTTCTCTTTCTAAAATTAACTCTTCGATTATTTCTACAGCTCTATTTGATAATTCTACTTTCCTGAATGATGCTAGAGTTTTAGGTAATTCTTTTGTAGCGTTTTTATAACCGTTAGAATAATCCAAAGTCCCATTAACTAAAATAGCATGTTCATTTTTTACATAATCATTTATAGTAAGACTAATTGCTTCACCAGCTCTTAATCCAGTTAAATACATAAACTCTGCTAAACGACCATGATGGACACTTTGAAATGTAGAATAATAATAGCTTAATAATTGATAAACCTCTCTCTCTTCGAGGTATTTACTTTCTATATTTTCAAAATTTTCTTTTGTTAGTGGGGGTTTAACAACTTTCACTCTATTGATAGGATTTTCATCAATCATTCCCATGTCTTGTGCATAAGTGAAGGACATGTTAAGCACACTTTTGAATTTTTTCTTATACTCCCACGAATGCGGTAAATCATTAATAAAGTCTTGGAAAAATTTTGTATCTGTGTTTCTTATGAGTACATCAACATTCATATTGGAAAATATATATTTTAAAATTTTTCCGTAAGCTTTAACTGATGTTTTCCTAATAGATAATTGATGTTGTTGCCACCAGCTATTTAAGAGATTCTCTAATGATACTTTTTTTTGATCTTTTTTCTCCATTCGATTATTAATCTTATCCTGTAACTCCATCATCGCTTGTTTTTTCGCTTGGTTAGACTTCGAATTAAGTGTAACTGAAACACGTCGATATTTTTCTGTGTACGGATCTTTATATCGCTCAAAGTATTTATATTTTCCATTAGGAAGTTCCTCAATCCACAATTTTAAAACTCCTTTCGAATGTATGTTCTTAATTTTTGAAAAAGAAAAGCCCTAAGGCTATTTCTTTTATTGTACAGGTATTTCAAATGTAGCAGCTTGACCAGTACGATTTGAATCATATTTTTTGAATAATATTTTGATGTTTCCACCAGGATTTTGAACGCCATATGCGGCCTGAGCCCCACTCATTGTTGCTCCAACAGGTGTTGGCTTTGCTCCTGTGGTAGAGACGGGATAAGTTTCACCCATTATTCCGGCACTATCTACCACATTTTCTGGCATAATAAATAAATCTTGAATGTCATCTTCATATCCTAGATTTTCATAAGTATAAGAAATTATAACTACTTGCTGTGGTGATTTATCTGAATAGGGGTTTCTTTCATCTGTAGAAGTCACGCTGTCAATTTTGAGTTTCCATTGATTGGGAACTTCCCACCATTCACCTAAATTATAAACTGTCTTTTTATTATCGCTAGTTGATTCAGTACTGGTACTGGTTTTTGTAGCAGATGTTTTTTCAGTTATTTTTGTTGTGCTAGTTTCTTTTTTGTTTTTTTCAGGTGCAGTACTAGAAGAATCGCAAGCACCTAAAGTCAATGAAGATAGTAGTAAAATACTGATAGTTATTTTTTTCATTTTTAAGACTCCATTCAATTATTTTTATAAACTAAATTAAAACTGTAAAATTTAGGGTGATTATTTGAACAAATCCCAAAAGCTAAAAGTTGTTTTATTATATACTTTATTATACATAGCTTTCTTGGGGTTCTTAATGAAACCAGTTCCTTTTTGCCCATAACCAGGAATTACTGCTTTTTTAAACTTACGTTTAGCTTTTCCAGTAGTACGAGCACTTATTGATTTTTTTATACTTGGTTTACGCATTCCTACTTTCATGGTTGTATCCTTTCTTTAAATAACAAAACTACGCATTTTTATTATTTTTCTTCTGAGGCAGTTACATTTTTATACATATCTACTTTAAGCAAAGGAAGTGTATTGTTATCACCTAAGTTTGTAGTATAGTCATAAGAACCAGCAAATGAAGCCCAAAATAAAATTTCATCATCTTGTAAAACTTTGGAATAAACATTATCTTTTAATACCGCTAACATAACATACTCTCTATCGTTTTTTGCATAAGTAACATAGCCCATGTAATAAATATATTCATCACTTGGTTCATCTACAATTTGAATTATTTTAGCTAATGAATATACCTTCTCGCCTTTATGTGCCTTTTCATCTCTTAACATCGAATTAACTCTAACGTTAGAATTATAGCTTTTTGGATCTGCGGTTTTATAATACTCAGATATCTTTTCTAATTTTTCCTTTTGTTCAGTGGAATCTTGATCAACTAAAATTTTATAGGTCTTTGAAGATTCTTGTGTAGAAGATTTCGAAGAATCAGGGTTCACATTTTTAGAACAACCAACAAATATTACTACGACAAATAATAAAAAAGCCATAGATGCAAATATTTTTTTCATTTTTAAAGCTCCCCATTTCTGATATAATGTATTTATTGAATAATTCTCATAATGAGGAAAGAGTTCCGTGTTGTAGCACGGGCTTTTTTATTGTAAATTTGTATTTAAAATCATGACTGATAAATCATTAAACTCGAAAATTCTTCCTTTATAAAAATGGGTATCACCAAATTTTTGTCGATAATAGGCGAGTACATTTTTGAGCGTTTCAACGTCTACCCCTAAAAATTCAGCACACGTGTAATGATTACTGAATCCTGATTCTGAACACTTAATTAGATCATCCAAAGTGACTAATTGTTCTAAAGCATATTGTCTAGCTTTTAGTTCTTGTTTACGATTTTCTAAACAATCTTGGTTTAATATGTCACCAAACGATGTATCGTGGTGGCCAAGTTCCTCAGCTAGCACATTCCTTTTTTTTATTAGACTCAACGATTTTTCAATATAAATTCTACCATCACGGTACAAACCATAGCATCCAGTATTTTGAAACAAATCTGTTTCAATAACTGGTGCTTTTTTCTGTACCTCTGACACCAACAGCTCATATTCGTTCATAAAATACTCCTGAAAATTATTCTTTATCATCTGAATCATCATCAAAAAGATGTTTACATTCTTTTTGCTTCCTATCATAATCAGCATCCACTTTATCTAGAAATTGATTAATTTTAAGTTTCTCTTCATCAGTAAATACTTTATCAGGGTCTGGTGAATGCGCAGCTAAAGTATCATATTTTTTCTTGTTAATGTTAACCACGTTATTAGAAGCTTTGTTTTGTTTTTCTAAATGAGACTTAGCTTCGTTATATATAAGCTGTTGGAGCTTGGGTTCTAACTGGTTGAATATAGGTACTATGTCGAAGTCATCTTTTTCACTAGATCTTTGTTCGTCAGGGATTCTTTTTTTAGAGACATCAAACCCCATTAGCCACGCTTCGTTAACATCTAAAGTTTTTGACAAAAGATAAATTCTATTTTGGTCAGGTGATTGCTTTCCAGTTACATATTGTGACAAAGTACTTTTACTCATTTTTATATTTAATTCTTTTTGATATGGTTCTGACAAACGCAGAATATCAACTTGTTTTAAATTGCGCTCACTCATAAGTTGCTTTAGACGAGCAGATGTTTTAACTCTATCCATTGGTACACCTCCTTATAGATTTAAGTATACAAGATATTGAATATATCTTCAACGAAAAAATTCATGAATCATGAACTTTTTCGTTGACAATAAGAAATGAACAATGTATTATATGGTTATAAAGTTCATGTTCATGAACTTGAAGGAGGTGTTTATAAATGTGCTATGATTACTCAAAATTAGCAGGAAGAATTGTTGAAAAGTTTGGAACTCAATATAATTTTGCTATCGCAATGGGATTGTCGGAGAGAACAATATCATTGAAAATGAACGGGAAAGTCTCTTGGAAAGACACTGAAATTACGAAAGCTTGCAAATTGCTAGACTTGGAAACAAATTTTATTCATTTATATTTTTTTAAAGAGAAAGTTCATGTTTGTGAACAAAGGTAGTTTTGGAAGTATACAAATGAAAAAGGAAAAGTGTTCCATTAATGGAACGAAAGACAACCAGAATAGAAGGGATGAAACCGTATGAACGAACTAATTAAAGTTACAACAAATGAAAATGATGAACAGTTAGTTAACGGTAGAGAGTTATATGAATTTCTGGGAGTTAAAGATAATTATACTGATTGGTTTAAACGAATGATTAAATACGGGTTTGATGAAAACGTTGATTTTATCAGTTTCTCGGAAAAATCCGATAAACCTTTTGGTGGTCGCCCACAAGTAAATCATTATGTGAAACTAGACATGGCTAAGGAAATTTCAATGCTACAACGTACCGAAAGAGGAAAGCAAGCTCGTAGATATTTTATTCAACTAGAAAAGTTTTGGAATAGCCCAGAAATGCTGACTAAACGAGCTCTTGAATTTCAACAGAAAAAAATAGAAGTATTACAACTAGAAAATGAATCATTAAAACCTAAAGCATTATTTGCAGATGCCGTTGATGCAAGTAAGACTTCCATTTTAATCGGTGACCTAGCTAAGCTAATCAAGCAAAACGGCATCGACATTGGGCAGAATCGTTTATTCCAATGGCTGCGAGACAATGGGTATCTAATTGCTCGAAAAGGTGAAAGCTACAATATGCCAACCCAGCGGTCACTTGATTTGGGAATTGCGGAAATCAAGGAACGAACCCATAACAATCCAGATGGAAGTATTCGAATTAGTCGAACGCCGAAAATTACTGGTAAAGGGCAAATATATTTTGTTAACAAGTTCTTACATGACAAGACAGCATAGAAAGGAGATGTCTACATGCAAATCACACTAGCAAAGACTATCGATTTACAGCAAGCTTGGATGGCAAAAGATGAAGCAATTGTTTATTTTGGCTATCAGCATCACAAACCAACATTTCAAAAACTTCTGAGAGAGTTTAAGGAACATAAAGAATTTAAAGATGGATATAGACTCGTTACATCATGCATGCCAATTATCCACATTCAGAAATTTGATGAATTTTTGGTTTGGCGGGAAAAAACAAGTATAAGCGAAATAAATAGACGTTATAGGAGGTAAATAATATGAGAAAAATTTATAACTTAAGAAGAATTGCAGTACTGCTTATTGTTTTCGGATTGGGTCTGCTAGTGGGTGGAAACTTTAATCCAATCATCCAAAATGTGTATATTGGATTGTTCATTATTTGGACATTATTTTATGACTTAGCTCTTGAAGATAGAGAGGTAAATAAATGACAAGGAAAGAAAAACTACAGCAAACGAAAAAACTTGCTGATTTATGGTACCAGCAACAAAAAAATCAAATATACA
>SKEP01001667.1_pt1 | contig 11499 bp, 10 predicted proteins | sample 4826901 | NCBI WGS metagenome assembly SKEP01 (sample SAMN11008806, study PRJNA524170) | human gut metagenome | biome: Human fecal sample; material: Feces; isolation source: fecal sample from pouch patient p4, p43, p49, p54, p55 | host: Homo sapiens | place: Israel: Tel-Aviv | collected 2014-03-20
CCATCTGACTTATTAACTGAAAAATTCGGATAAGTAAGATAGTAAATTCAGTAAATATAGTATAACATAAATCTGGCTGATATGGTATAATAGGAATATATGTGAGTTTTTAAAAAGGAGAATAATTGGCATGGAATTGACAACAATTAGAGAATTATATAAAAACAGTGATTCTTACATGGATCAGAAAGTAACCATCGGTGGATGGGTAAGAAGTATCCGCGGATCCAAAGCATTTGGATTCATCGTGGTAAATGACGGAACATTCTTTGAGCCTTTACAGGTTGTATATCACGACAAGATGGACAACTTTGCAGAGATCTCCAAGTTAAATGTAGGTGCAGCAGTAATCGTTACAGGTACACTGGTAGCAACACCTCAGGCAAAGCAGCCATTCGAGATCCAGGCAGATACTGTAGAAGTAGAAGGAGCATCCGCACCGGATTACCCACTTCAGAAGAAGCGTCACAGCTTTGAATATCTGAGAACAATCGCACATTTAAGACCTAGAACAAATACATTCCAGGCAGTATTCCGTGTACGTTCCCTGACAGCATATGCGATTCATAAGTTCTTCCAGGAGAGAGGTTTCGTATATGTGCATACACCACTGATCACAGGAAGTGACTGTGAGGGTGCAGGAGAGATGTTCCAGGTAACGACTATGGATCTGAATAACGTACCGAAGAATGAAGACGGAAGCGTAGATTATTCCAAAGATTTCTTCGGAAAAGAGACAAGCCTTACTGTAAGCGGACAGTTAAATGGTGAGACTTACGCACAGGCATTCCGCAATATTTATACATTCGGACCGACATTCCGTGCAGAGAACTCTAACACAACACGTCATGCGGCAGAGTTCTGGATGATCGAGCCTGAGATGGCATTTGCAGATCTGGATGACGATATGTTCGTTGCGGAAGCAATGTTAAAATACGTCATCAACTATGTGCTTGAGAATGCACCGGAAGAGATGAACTTCTTCAATTCATTCGTAGACAAGGGACTTCTGGAGAGACTGCACAACGTAGTATCTTCTGATTTCGCAAGAGTGACATATACAGAGGCTGTAGAACTTCTTGAGAAACACAATGATAAATTTGAATACAAAGTAACATGGGGAACAGACCTTCAGACAGAGCACGAAAGATACCTGACAGAAGAAGTCTTCAAACGTCCGGTATTCGTAACAGATTATCCGAAGGAGATCAAAGCATTCTACATGAAGCTGAACGACGATGGCAAGACCGTTGCGGCAGTAGACTGTCTGGTACCTGGAATCGGTGAGATCATCGGAGGAAGCCAGAGAGAGGATGACTACGATAAGCTGAAAGCAAGAATGGATGAACTGGGACTGAAAGAAGAAGACTACAAGTTCTACATGGATCTTCGTAAATATGGTTCTACAAGACATGCCGGATTCGGACTTGGATTCGAAAGATGCGTCATGTATCTGACAGGAATGGGCAATATCCGTGACGTAATTCCATTCCCAAGAACTGTCAACAACTGTGAACTGTAATAGAGGATCATGTGGATAACAACACGTGAAAAACGTATATAAAACGTATATGGGGACGGGGGATTTATAAAAATCCGCCGTCCCCATATAGAATGGAGGGCAGTATGAATATATTAGTAGTAGATGACGAAAAGGAAATCGCTGATGTAGTAGAGCTTTATCTCCAGAATGACCAATACAAAGTATTCAAATTTTACAACGGCCAGGATGCACTGGACTGTATTAACAATACGAAGATCGATCTTGCGATCCTGGATATTATGCTTCCGGATATTGACGGATTCCAGATCCTCAAGCAGATCCGGCAGAAATATACATTTCCGGTGATCATGCTGACGGCGAAGACGGAATACATGGATAAGATCACCGGGCTTACGCTGGGAGCGGATGATTATATTCCGAAACCGTTCAACCCACTGGAGCTGGTGGCGAGAGTGAAAGCACAGCTTCGCCGGTGTACACAGTATAATGAAGGGACCAAAGAAGAAGGAGATGTCCTGGATTTCGGAGGGCTGCTTCTGAACCGGACTTCTCATGAGTGTGTATACAATGAAGTGCCGCTGACACTGACACCGATCGAATTCGACATCCTCTGGCTTCTGTGTGAGAACCGGGGAAAGGTCATAAGCTCAGAAGAATTGTTCGAGAAAGTATGGCATGAGAAATATTATAAGAACAGTAACAACACGGTGATGGTGCATATCCGTCATCTCCGCGAGAAGATGAGTGCACCGACAGGCAAGTCTGATTTTATCAAGACTGTGTGGGGAGTGGGCTATAAGGTTGAAGAATAATTATCGGAAATTAAAATTCAGTATCCTCTTGCAGACGGTGCTGGTCACAGCGCTTACCGTTCTGGTAGGGGGGGTACTGCTTAAATTTGTGATCGATGGAATTTATAATGACAGTTTTGCCAGAACTTTTGTAGATGTTCTGGTATTTCTGAATATAAATGAAAAGACGGCGGTCCATCTTTACTGGCAGCTGATCGGAGATAACAAGACATTTTTCATGATTGTTGGTTATCTGATCCTTTTTGCGCTGTTTTTTTATGTTGCGCTTTCTCAGATGACGAAATATCTGGATCAGATCGATCATGGAATTGAAAATATTATATCGGAATCTACAGATCCCATTCATCTGATCACAGAATTAAAACCAATAGAGATCCGTTTGAATGAGATTAAAGCAACATTAAAACGGCAGGAGCTGGAGGCATCGGAAGGCGAAAAGAAGAAAAACGACCTGGTGCTTTTTCTGGCGCATGATCTGAAGACGCCGCTGACTTCGATCGTGGCGTATCTTACGATGCTCGAAGATCATCCCGACATGCCGGAAGAAGAACGAAAAGCATATACTCACATCGCATTGGAAAAATCCATCCGATTAGGAGAGCTGATCAATGAATTTTTTGATATTACAAGATATAATCTTCAGAATATCGAACTGGAACCGGTAGAGATTGATCTTACGATGATGCTTGAACAGCTTGCAGATGAGCTGTACGGAGTCCTCCAGGAAAAGAAGCTGACCTGTGAAGTGGATGTAGAAGAAGATCTGATGATCTACGGAGATCCGGATAAGCTTGCAAGAGTATTCGATAATATCTTAAGAAATGCAATTGCTTACTGCTATGCAGATACGGAGATCCGGATCGAAGCGAAAATGAAGGATGGTGACATCGAGATCACATTTACCAATGCAGGTGATAAGATTCCGGGCGATATGCTTCAGACGATATTCGAGAAATTCTATCGCGTGGATGGTTCCAGATCGACAGGAACCGGCGGCGCAGGTCTGGGACTTGCGATCGCCAAACAGATCGTGGAGCTGCACGGAGGAAGAATCCTGGCAAAAAGTGATGACAACCGGACACAGTTTGTCGTTACACTGCCATCGAAAGAGAAGACAGAACAGAAAGAGGGAAGCGAGGATGAAGTTCATACACATCGCAGACTTGCATTTAGGGGCAAAGCCGGACGCGGGAAACGCGTACAGTCAAAATAGAGAACAGGAGCTCTGGGACAGCTTTCGTGATATTATAACAATCTGCAATCAGAAAAAGACAGATTTGTTGCTGATCGCGGGGGACCTATTCCACAGGCAGCCACTTTTAAGAGAATTAAAAGAAATGAATTCCATACTGGAGATGCTGGATCAGACAGAAGTTGTTATGATCGCCGGTAATCATGATCATATCAGGAAAAACTCTTATTACCGAACATTTACCTGGGCACCGCATGTGCACATGATCTGCTCGCAGGAAATGAGCTGTGTGGAACTTGACCGGATCCAGACGGCTGTCTATGGATGCAGTTATCATTCCAGAGAAATTCTGGAGCCGTTATATGATCATGCAGTTCCGGAAGGACGGCAGAAGTATGAGATTTTGCTTGCACACGGCGGGGATGAGAAACATGTTCCGATCAAGAGTAATCAGATCATGACGCTTGGGTATGATTATGCTGCATTTGGACATATCCACAAGCCGCAGATGCTGGTGGAGAACCGGATGGCATATGCCGGATCGCTGGAGCCGACGGATGTAGGTGATACAGGAGCTCATGGTTATATCGAAGGAAAGATCACCGGAAATGGTTGTCAGATCCGTTTTGTGCCACATGCACTGCGTGAATACAGACACTGCGAGGTACAGGTGGATAAATCTGTGACCGGCCATGTACTGAGGCAAAAGATTGCAGATATGATCGAAGAGCAGGGAAAGCAGCACATGTATAAGATTACACTGACTGGTTATCGAGATCCGGATATCTGGTATGAGCTGGATCATATGGATCCATACGGTAATGTGGTGGAGATTACAGATCACACAAAGCCTGCATATGACTTTGAAAAATTAAAAAATGAAAATAAAGGAAACATTCTCGGACAATATATTGAAAGCCTGAGTGGCTATCCGGCCGACAGTCTGGAGTACCAGGCACTCTGTGAAGGAGTGCAGGCTTTGATGGAGACGAGAAGAGGATAGAACCGAAAGATGCAGATTAATGAATTATTGTTAAAAAACTTTGGAAAATTCCATGACCGGCAGATAGATCTGGATGAGGGGATCAACCTGATTCACGGGGAAAACGAATCAGGAAAGTCTACAATCCATACATTCATCAGGGGAATGCTTTTCGGAATAGAAAGAGGGAGAGGACGGGCCGCGCAAAATGATACTTTCAGTATATACGAACCGTGGGAAAATCCTAATTACTATTCTGGTATATTGAAGTTCAAAAGTGGAGAGAAACATTTCCGTATCGAAAGAAATTTTGATAAATATTCTAAAAAAGCGGAACTGATCTGTGAAGAGGACGGTGAAGTACTGTCTGTAGAAGACGGAGATCTTCAGATGCTGCTTGGGGAGATGGACGCAGAACGTTACGATAATACCGTTTCCATGAGCCAGAGGAATGCACAGATGGGGGAAAGTATTGTGGCAGAGCTGAAAAATTATGCGACAAACTATTACACCTCGGGAAACGGAGAAATCGACCTGGCCGGTGCATTGGAACAGTTAAGGGGCAGGAAGAAGATCCTGGAAAATGAGATCCGTATGGAAATGGCTCAAAAGCAGCAGAAACGTGAAAAACTTGAGCAGGAAGTATCTTTTGTCTGGCGTGATGTACATCATCTGGAAGAAGAACTGGAACGTGTAGAAGAAGAACTTGCGTATCGGCTGGAAAAGGAAGAAGAAAAGAAAAAAGAGCGCCAGAGGGAAGAAGAACATGGAAAAGGTGTCATGGATGAGATTCGTCCGGAAAAATGGAGGATTCATCCAATGGAGCTTCTGGTGTTTGCACTGGTTATTGTGATTGCAGTCATCTTGTTCTCGAAACCGTGGAATTATCTGATCGCTATTGTGTTATTCCTTGCGTTCGGCTTATATATATGGAACCGGATGAAAGTTGGAAAAAAACAGGTAAAAACAGAGCCAGAGATTATCCTTGAAGAGATCACGCAGGAAGAGGAGAAAGTTCCGATAGAGAAGTTACGCTGGGAGAAATCGCATATTACAGCGGAATTAAAAGAGAAGAGAATTCAGTATGACAACCTGGGAGAACAGCTCGCGGAACTGGATGAAGTTAATGAGCGTTCCAGGGAATATGAGATGAAACGCCAGGCGGTCCAGATGGCGGCAGATCATCTGGAACAGCTGTCAGAGGAGATGCGGGGATATCTAAAAAGAGATCTAAATGAGAAAGCGTCATCATTCATCTGTGAGATCACAGGTGGAAAATATAAAAAGCTTGTGACAGATGAAAAACTTCATGTATCGCTTATGACAGATGAAAAGAGAGTAGAGATTGAACAGGTAAGTCGTGGAACGGTAGAACAGGTCTATCTGGCACTCCGTATGGCAGTGGGAGAGCTTTTATGTGAGGAAGAGATGCCGGTGATACTGGATGATGCATTTGCATATTATGATGAGGAGAGAATGCTTCAGACACTCAGATGGTTGAAAGAACATAAGAAACAAGTGATCATATTTACCTGTCAGACGAGAGAAGAACAGGTGATGAAAGAAGCCGGACTTGTTTATCACAAGATAGAACTTTAAAAAAATGCTGTCGGGAAATTCCCGGCAGCATTTTTTAATCACGTGCATTCGTAAGGAGCTGCCTATGGCAGGTCCTGTAGATACTATTAAATCTCTTAACAATTTTTATACTTATTGACAACATTCTGAATTCTTTCGATAGGATTCAGGATACTGCTGATAGAACCATCGTGGTTAAGAGTGTCGATCACGAGGGCAATATATTTGCTCATATCACAGTTAATATAATATGGACGTTCCAGAAGTTCAGGTGTCTGGTAGATCAGGTTGGTAGTCAGAACAGCGTCTAAGATACCTTCTTCATATGCCTGGTCGAATTTCTCCAGACCGTTTGTGAACAGACCGAATGTAGCAGCGCAGAAGATACGTTTTGCTTTGCGCTGTTTTAACTGGCGGGCAACGTCTAACATACTGTCACCGGAAGAAATCATGTCATCAAGGATGATCACATCTTTTCCTTCTACGGAAGATCCAAGGAACTCATGAGCAACGATCGGGTTACGGCCGTCTACCACACGTGAGAAGTCACGGCGTTTGTAGAACATACCCATATCAAGGTTCAGTACGTTGGCAAGATAAATTGCACGTCCTGTAGCACCTTCATCCGGGCTGATTGCCATCATGTGATCGCTGTCGATCTGAAGGTCTTTGAAGGTACGGAGAAGACCTTTGACGAACTGGTATGTCGGACGGATTGTTTCGAATCCGTTTAATGGAATCGCATTCTGTACACGAGGATCGTGAGCATCAAATGTGATGATATTGTCAACACCCATACGGACAAGCTCCTGAAGAGCGAGTGCGCAGTCCAGAGATTCACGACTGCTTCTCTTGTGCTGACGGCTTTCATATAAGAATGGCATAATGACGTTAATACGACGTCCTTTTCCACCTACTGCTGCAATAATACGTTTCAAGTTCTGATAATGATCGTCAGGGGACATATGGTTAATATTTCCTGTCAGGGAATATGTCAGGTTGTAGTTACATACATCGACCATAAGATAAAGATCTTTACCACGAACGGATTCATTAATAATACCTTTTGCTTCACCTGAACCAAAACGTGGAACTTTTGCATCGATTAAGTAAGTGTCTTTCTCATAGCCTATGAAAGCGACATCGTTCTTATGAATATGTCCATCTTCCTTTCTCCATTTTACGAGATAATCATTTACTTTTGCTCCCATCTCTGTACAACCGTCAAGAGCGATCAGTCCAAGTGCTCCTACCGGTATATTCTCAAGATTACGATCGTTACGGCGTAACATCATTAGTACCTCCCAGGTTTAATAATTTTTTTTGGATACGGATATCATCACCGGTAATACGCAGAATGGTGTAATTACTGCTGATGCGTGAAAATGTCCGTTCCGAGTAAATAGTTTTTATATCATCCAATGCAAGGTTGGTAGATATTATGGTTGATTTCTGTCTCAATATACGTTCATTCAGACAAATGAACAGCTGGGATACAGTGAATGAATTCGGCAGTTCTGTTCCCAGATCATCAATGATCAGTAAGTCACAGTCGTAGATATGTTCGAATACATCAGAATCCTTGTTCTGCCGTTTCCCAAATGTGTTCTCTGCAAGGATATCAAAAAGTCCGGCTGCTGTAAAGTAGATAACGGAATAAGCTGAATCCATTAACTCCTTTGCAATGCAGTGGGAAAGAAAAGTCTTTCCCACACCGGTGTCTCCATACAATAGTATGTTATGAAATTCTTCAGAGAATGTATCTACGAAGTTGTGACAGACATTTAATGCGGTTTCCATGGATTCCAGAGAAGACCGTCCGGTAAGAGGATCGATATGATTTCTGGAATAATAGGTCAGAGAACAGGTTGAAAAGTTCTCTTTGTCAAGGATATCTTTGAGATTGGATTGTGTGTATAAATAGTCTACAATCGCTTTTTTGAAACAGTGACATTTGTGTGTGCCAATATAACCGGTATCCTTACAGTCGGGACACTGGTAATGCATTTCCAGATAATTGGCGGGCAGACCGTGTGATTTTAACAGTGCAGGTTTTCGGGCAGAGAGTTCTTCAATCTCTGACTTTAATGAAGATAAAGCAGTCTGGTCTCCGTCCAAAAGCAGCCTTGCCTTTTTTACACTTAAAGAAGAGATGGAATGATCCATTTCCTCCAATTCAGGAATGAGAGCGTATGCCTTCTCATAGCGTTTTCTGAGCTGAAATTCATTATCCAGTTGTTTTTGTTCATAAGTACGCATTAAGCGATCGTACTGAGAATTGGAAAGTGCCATGTAATGGAAACTCCTTCATACCTAAGTATGCAAGAAAAACTGTCAGTGACAGGCTCTCTTGCATTCATATAATAAAATCTGATATGTATAATTTATTGCTGAACCAGGCGGCGTTCCAGATCGTTCATATCATAGGAACGGCCATCGAAGTTATTGAACTTATTATTCTGGCTGCTTACAGGCTTCTGAGCCTGCTGTTGTCTCTTGCGTTCTTTTGCCAGTTCTTTTGCACGTTCTTTCTCTTTGCGGTAGTCAGCATCAACCGCATCGATATCTTTCAACTGACGGACGTTCTTGTCCTTCCAGCGCTTCAGAATGGAATCGGTGTAATCAAAGCTTGGCTGATGAATGGAATTCATCGTGCGGTCGCAGGCTTCAAGGATGACCTCCAAAGCGAATCCATATTCTTCTGACCACTTGCGGATATAAGCAATCTCAGAAGCAGCAGGACCGCGTCCTTTGATACCATATGCATTCAGGACACAATAACAATTTTTATTATAGAGAAATGAACTTGTCTTGGCAAGGTTCACAGTTGTTATGTTTTCTTCATGCCATGATAAGGCCACCTTATTAATATAATGCATACTCTTATGACCATTCTCGACACAATATTCAATCAGATATTCAATAAGTTCAGCTGACATATTCAGTGTATCATAAAAATAAGTAATCTGGTCAATATCAGTAGCAGAAAGTGTCTTTCCGAGGTACTGCTCTGCTACGAACAGTAATTCTTTGAACTCTGCACGTTCTTTGCGGCTGCGGTACTGTTGGATGTTCGTTGTAGACGCCAAAGCTGCAGAGTCAGAGACAGAGTCTGCAGGTATGGAAGATGTCATATAGCCGGACTGCACATCGTGTAATCCAGAAGAGGCTGCCGGTGAAGGAGCCGTGCTCTTTGGTGAGGGATCATCCGGAGTGTCATCCAGATAATCGAGCAGTCCTTCGCTTTTCCAGTATCTCAATGCACGAAGGATATCTTTCTCGGTGCATTCAAGAAGATCAGCCAGTTCGGAAACAGAAAGATATCCGGAGGAATGATTCATATGACGGAGAAGCAGGAGATATACTTTGACATACTCTCCATTCGCTCTGACCATATAATGGTCAATAAATTCATTATCCAGTACAGTTGCATTCGTCTGTACATATTTTGTGAGTTTTAATTCCTTCATAATAATTCCCCGTCCTCCCCGGAACCTTTGTATCGTTCGTTTCATTGTAGACACATTATAGCACCGGGAAGCCGGGGAAAAAAGAAATTTTTGAGCCGAAATCCGACTTTTTTGTGGATAAAATTGTGTGGATAATGTGGATAACTAGCGGTTAAGCAGGTTTTCCCCAATGTTTACAACGTTTCCAGCTCCCATAGTTATCAACACATCCCCTTTCTGGCATCTGTCCAGACAGAAAGATTCAATCTCTTCGAAGCTTGGGAAATAGTAAGCATCGCATCCTTTTTTCTTTAATTCTTCTGCGATCATCTCAGAGGACATGCCCAGAGTATCTGTCTCACGGGCTGCATAGATGTCTGCGAGGATCACATGGTCGGCATGTGTCAGGGCATCTACGAACTCAGGGAATAACGCTTTGGTACGTGTATAAGTATGCGGCTGGAAGATACACCAGACTTCTTTGTGCGGATATTCCTTTGCCGCTGTTAACGTAGCGTTGATCTCTGTCGGATGGTGTGCATAATCATCGATGATCGTAAATCCGTTGACTTCACCTTTGTATTCAAAACGACGGTCAGTGCCGTGGAAGGACTTCAGACCTTCTTTGATCTTGCTGAAAGGAACTCCGAGAAGATCAGCGACTGCGATTGCAGACAATGCATTGGATACATTGTGGTCTCCGTTGACAGATAAGGAGATTCGGTCGACAAATTCCCCGGATTTTATCAGGTCAAAGGAAGCTTCACCCTTCTTGTCGTGAAGAATGTTGGTTGCACTGTAGTCAAGGGAGCTGTCGTTGCCGTAACGGATTACACGGCAGTCAAGGTCTGCAGTGATCTCTTCCAGATCAGGAATGTTATCATTGATGACCAGGGTTCCGTCCTTCGGAAGTAATTTAGCGAAACGATGGAAGGAATTACGGATATCAGCCAGATCCTTGAAGAAATCCAGATGATCTTCGTCAATATTCAGGATCACACCGATCTTCGGGAAGAAATGCAGGAAACTGTTCGTGTATTCGCATGCTTCGGTAACAAAGTATTCAGAGTCGCCCACACGGATATTTCCGCCGATGGCTTTCAGGATTCCGCCTACGGAAATCGTAGGGTCCAATTCTCCGGCGAGGAGAATGTGTGAAAGCATCGAAGTTGTGGTTGTCTTTCCGTGAGTACCTGAGATTGCGATCGGCATATCATAGTTTGTCATCAACTGTCCGAGTAATTCCGCACGGGTCAACATAGGAAGCTTCTGTCTTACTGCTTCGGCATATTCTTCGTTATCCGGATGGATAGCTGCTGTGTATACAACTACATCAATACCGGGAATGATATTAGAAGCTTTCTGTCCGTAGAATACCTTTGCACCCATCTGCTCAAGGTGATCTGTAAGGGCAGATTCTTTATTATCGGATCCGGAAATAGTGAAGCCTTCTTTTAAAAGAATCTCTGCAAGACCGCTCATGCTGATTCCGCCGATTCCGATAAAGTGTACGTGTATAGGGGTTTCAAAATTAATTTTATACATAATATACCATCCTTTATGTTCATTTTGGTAAAAATATCATCATAAAAACTACATGTTCTTCATATTATTATAAACATATATCAAAAAAAATCCAACCCGTAAGTTTTTGTAATAATTTAACAAAAAGATTACGAAAATGTTTGAAAAATTGTAAAAATTGTTAGCAACATGGGAGGAAGTATGATATAATAAAAAAAGCAAGACTACTGAGAAGGGGTGATGACATGAGGAAAAAGGAAATGATAGCAATGTTGCTGGCAGGAGGACAAGGCAGCAGACTTGGAGTTCTCACAGCAAAAGTTGCAAAGCCTGCCGTTGCATTTGGTGGTAAGTACCGCATTATTGACTTTCCACTCAGCAACTGCATTAATTCGGGAATCGATACGGTAGGTGTATTGACACAGTACCAGCCATTAAGGTTGAATGCACATATAGGG
>SKEP01001679.1_pt1 | contig 11456 bp, 7 predicted proteins | sample 4826901 | NCBI WGS metagenome assembly SKEP01 (sample SAMN11008806, study PRJNA524170) | human gut metagenome | biome: Human fecal sample; material: Feces; isolation source: fecal sample from pouch patient p4, p43, p49, p54, p55 | host: Homo sapiens | place: Israel: Tel-Aviv | collected 2014-03-20
CGTTTTCTCGCCGATGCCTTTGACTTCCAACAGTTGGTCGACATTGTCGAAACGGCCGATCTGATTGCGATAGTCGATGATGCGTTGCGCGGTCACGGGACCGACGCCTTTCAAGGTCTGCAGTTCGTCGGATCCTGCGGTGTTGATGTTCAGCAGACCGTCAGCCGGATCGGCGGGCTCCGCTGGTCCGGATGTTGGTTCGCTCTGGCTGTCGGGTTCCGTGGATGGCTGCTGGCTTGGTGTTGTTTGCGTGGACGCCGTCTTGTCTTTCTCGGTTCCGTTCGCCTTCGATTGTTCGGATTGGGTGATCTGCGATTGTTGGAGCGCACTGTAGTGGACGGCCTGTTGGATGAGCATGGTCAGGCTTGCGCAGAGCGCGCACGACAGGGTGAGTATGGCGATGACCGCGTGGATTGGTTGGAAGACGAGTCGTGGACGGTCGCGTTTGGGCCGGTCCTGTTCAGTCGGTTTGTCGGAAGGCTTGACGCCGGCCAGATCCCGCAATGTGGGTTTTGCGGGTTCAGGCGATTGTTCAGTTGTCGCGATTGCAGTGGACGTTTCAGCCGCTGCGGAAATCTCGGATATTGAGGTTGTTTCGGATATCGCGGGAACAGCATGTTCGTTGCGAACGTTCTGCCCGCGCGCGTTCTTTCCACGTGTTTCGGGCATGCCAAGTCCGCGCAGCCGTTGCGCGGACTGCGATGCGGTTTCGGCTTGCCTGTTGCGCCTGCCCGGCGGGGTAACGATAATGCCCATGCATCCAAAGTGGAGGATGCATGGGCATGTTGTCCAGTCGAAACGGCCCCTGTGGTCGAAGGATGGGAGTTATCCACATGTTCGGCGTGTCGCCTTATGCGGAAACGGTTCCCACCCTGTTGGAAGCCTCGTCAAAGGTCTCGCCAGAAGCCGTTGGATCCGTTTTTCGAAATATCATTCCGCAGGAACGATGGACACGATCTTCGGAGCCTTGACGATGACCTTGCGCGGTTCCTTGCCGCCCAGACGATCGGCGACGGCTTCCAACGCCATCTTCTCAAGTTCCTTAGGATCGATGTCGGGCGAGACCTCGAGCTTGGCGCGCACCTTGCCCTTGATCTGCACGACCGCGGTGACGGCGTCCTGGCCGACATAGCGTTCGTCGGCCTTCGGCCATTCGGCGTGGGCCAACGATTCGCCGTGTCCGAGCTTGTTCCACAGTTCCTCGCAGATGTGCGGAGCGATCGGGGAAAGCATCAGAATCAACGGTTCGACGGCCGCGCGCGGCACTTCGTTGAGGCTGGTCAGATGGTTGTTGAGCACGATGAGCTTGGCGATGGCCGTGTTAGGACGCATCGCTTCCATTTCCACGGTCACGTCGGCGATCGTGTTGTTCAGCAGCTTCAGCGTCTTCGTGTCGAGCTTACCATCGGTGACGCGCACTTCGCCGGTGTTCTCGTCGACGACGTTGCGCCACAGGCGCTGCAGGAAGCGCATGGATCCGACCACGTTGCGCGTGTTCCACGGACGGGATTCGGCCAGCGGGCCCATGCCCATCTCATACAGGCGGAAGGTGTCCGCGCCGTAGTTCGCATACATGTCGTCCGGCGTGATGATGTTCTTCAGGCTCTTGCCCATCTTGCCAAACTCGCGGTTGGCGTGCTCTCCGTTCCAGGTGAAGGTCGGCTCTCCGTTGGCGTCGGCCGGGCCTTCCACCACTTCGGCGGCCGGCACGTACTGGCCACGGTCGTCGGTGTAGGCGTATGCCTGGATCATGCCCTGGTTGAACAGCTTGTGGAACGGTTCCGCGGAATCCACGAAGCCGAGGTCGAAGAGCACCTTGTGCCAGAAGCGGGAGTACAGCAAGTGCAGCACGGCGTGCTCCACGCCACCGATGTACAGGTCCACGCCGCCGGACTTGCCAGTGGTCTCGTTGTGGTTCGGGCCCATCCAGTAGTCGAACTCGCTCTTCTCCACCATGTGTTCGGTGTCGGTCGGGTCGAGGTAGCGCATGTAGTACCAGCAGGATCCGGCCCAGTTCGGCATGGTGTTGGTGTCGCGGTAGTAGGTCTTCCTGCCGTCGCCCAAGTCGAGTTCGACCTTCACCCAATCCTCGTTGCGGCTCAGCGGCGCTTCAGGATTGGATTCGGCGTCTTCCGGATCGAAAGTCTTCGGGCTGTAGTCCGGCACGTCCGGCAAGTTGATCGGCAGCTGGTCGTCCGGCAACAGATGCGGGGTGCCATCTTCGCCGTAGACGATCGGGAACGGCTCGCCCCAGTAACGCTGGCGGCTGAACAGCCAGTCGCGCAGACGGTAGCTGACCGTGCCCTTGCCGACACCAGCCTCTTCCAGCCATGCGTTCACCTTGTCGATGGCTTCGTCCACGCGCAGTCCATTGAGGCTCAACGCGTCGCCCTTGGCACGGGTGGCGTCCACAGCGGAGTTGATGACGATGCCGTCGTGGGAGACGAACGGAGCCTTGCCCTCATAGTTGGCCAGATCGTCGCCGGATTCCGGCAGCGGCTGCACGGTGTAGGTGACCGGCAGACCGAACTTGACCGCGAAATCGTAATCACGCTGGTCGCCACCCGGCACGGCCATGATGGCGCCGGTGCCGTAATCCATAAGCACATAGTCTGCGGTGAACAGCGGCAGCTTGGCTCCGGTGATCGGGTTGATGGCGTACAGGCCGGTGAACAGGCCGGTCTTCTCGCCCGCCTCGTCCACACGGTCCTTGGCGGTCTTGGATTCCGCGGCCATACGGTAGGCCTTCACAGCCTCGACCGGAGTGGCGTAGCCGCCCTTCCAGTCTTCCGGAGTCTCGGACGGCCATTCGGCGGGAACATCCTCGAGCAGATGATGCTCCGGGGAGACCACGGCGAACGTGGTGCCGAACAGGGTATCGGGACGGGTGGTGTAGATCTCCATGTCCTTGACGCCGTTCGGGGTTTCGACGTCGAAATGCACGGAAGCGCCGTGGGATTCGCCGATCCAGTTGCGCTGCATGAGCTTGACCTTTTCCGGCCAGTCGATGCCGTCAAGATCTTCGATCAGACGGTGGCCGTATGCGGTGATGCGCATGGACCACTGGCGCAGCTCACGCTGGAACACCGGGAAGTTACCGCGTTCGGACTTGCCTTCGGCGGTGACCTCCTCGTTGGCGAGCACCGTGCCCAGGCCCGGGCACCAGTTCACCGGAGACTTGGAGATGTATGCCAGGCGGAAGTCGTTGAGCACGTCGGCCTGCTCGGCTTCGGTCAGATCATTCCACTGCTTGCCTGCGAATCCCGGAATCTCACGCTCGCCGGATTCGAACTGCTCCACCAGCGTGCTGATCGGGCGTGCGCAGCCCTTGGAGCCAGACGGGTTGGTGGCATCCTCGTCGTACCAGGAATCGTAGATGCGGGAGAAGATCCACTGGGTCCAACGCACATAGCCCGGGTCAATGGTGGCGAAGGAGCGGCGGTTGTCGAAGCTCAGGCCCATACGATGCAGCTGGCGGCGCATGTTGGCGATGTTCTGCTCGGTGGTGATGCGCGGATGCTGGCCGGTCTGGACTGCATATTGCTCAGCCGGCAGACCGAAGGCGTCGTAGCCCATGGCGTGCAACACGTTCTCGCCCTTCATGCGGTGGTAGCGGCTGACCACATCGGTGGCGAGGTAGCCGAGCGGATGGCCCACATGCAGGCCCTTGCCCGACGGGTACGGGAACATATCCATGGCGAAGTACGACGGGCGTCCTTCGGCGTTGCGACCCTTGCCGTCCCTCAGATCGCCATTGACGTTGGCGGCCCAGAAGGTGCCTTCGTCATCCCAAATCTTCTGCCATTTTTCCTCAATGCCCTGAGCCAAATCCGCGTTGTAACGGAACGACGGTTCGGCTGGTTCGTTCGACTGCGTCTGCGCGCTTTTCTCAATGTCACTCATAATGCATGAAACTAGCCGCGCAACTGGACACTTCGCAAGGCGTCAATCATTATGCAAGAAGCGTTTTGCAAAGCGTCACGCAAGGCGGGGGCCGTCAGCCTTCCGACGCTGCCGAGAGCGTTATCGCGGGAGGGTTGAGCGACATGTCGGGAACGTAGCCGATCGACTGTTTCATCTTGTCTATGGCCTGCTTCCACGAGCCGTCGTCCATCATGGACTGCAATGCGGCGTCGATCTGTTTGGCCAGCGTGGATTGGCCGGATTTGACCGCGATCGCGTACGAACGTTCGCCGAACGTTTCGCCTACGACCTTGAGATATCCGCCTCCCCTGTTGGATGCGAGGCCCGCCGCTATGGCGTCATCTGCCGCGATGGCGTCCGCCTGCCCGATCATCAATGCCGTTTCGCATTGCGGATACGTGTCGCGTTCGCTCACGGTCACATCTTCCGCAAGATTTCGCACGCTGTAGGAGGGTATTCCTCCTTTGGCCACGCATACCGTCCTTCCGGCAAGATCATCGGTTCCGGTGATGGTTCCCGCACTGTCGGAACGTACCAACAATGCCGCATGCACAGTCAGATACGGTCCTGCAAGCTCAACCTCACCATCCTGAACGTCATCAGCGGCGAAAGCATCGACCACCATGTCCACGGTGCCGTCTTCAAGTGACGAAACGCGCGTCGACGGCAGCACCTGTTTGAACACGATCTGTTTTTTCGCGAATCCCAGCGTGTTCGCCACATATTGCGCCACGGAAATATCGAAACCCGAATACTCTCCCCCATGCAGAAAACCCAAACCAGGCTGGTCCGCGGCCACGCCAATCGCAATGGTCGGCCCCTGCGCGAGACCATTGGTCACTACGGAAATGGAAGTGCCGCACGCGCTCGTGCCCAATACGGTCGAAGCGGCGCATACCAGCGCCGCGATATTTCGTGACAGACGTGACAGACGTAGCATACGCGCGATTCTACGCGATTCTACTTGAACATGCGCGAACGCGTCAGGAACCAGGTGACAATGGCCGAAACGACCAGCGAGATTCCGATGATCACGGCGAAGCCCCACGGCTTGTCCGTCAACGGCATGCCTAGCATGCCCTCCTGGAAGTTCATGCCGTACATTGAGAAGATCAATGTCGGAATCGACAGCGTGATGGAGATGATCGTGAAGATGCGCATCACGTTGTTCAGATTGTTCGACACGATCGACGCGAACGCGTCGGTCATGTTGGCAAGAACGCCGCTGTAGATGTTGGCCATCTCGATTGCCTGCTTGTTTTCGGTGATGACGTCGTCGAGCAGATCCTCGTCTTCCGGATACTGCTTGATGCGCGGCAGCGTGGTCAGCTTTTCCATCACGATTTCGTTCGATTTGAGCGACGTGGTGAAGTAGACCAACGTTTTGCTCAGTTCGAGCAGCATGAGAATCTCACGATTCTGCATGGAATGGCGCAGTTTGAGTTCGAGCTTGTCGCTTTCGCGGTCGATGATACGCAGATACCGCAGATACATGGTGGCGTTGCGGTACAGGATCTGCAGGATGAAACGCGTTTTCATATACGTGTTGAAACCGCGGATCGTACCTTCCATGAACGGGTGCAACACCGGAGTGTCCTGCATGCAGACGGTGATGATGGCCGACTGCGTGATGATGATCGACAACGGGATGGTCTCGTACCAGTCTCGCCCGCCGCGCTCTTCGACGGTTGGAATGTCGACGATGATCATCGTGTAATCGTCTTCCACGTCCACGCGGGAGCGTTCTTCGTCATCAAGCGGGGCGCGCAGGTCGGCGAGATCAACGCCGGTTTCCATGGAAACGTTGGCGAGTTCCACATCCGTCGGATCCGAAAGGCATAACCAAGATCCGTTTTCGGGTTTTTGGATCTGCTCCACCTGGCCGTTAATCGTTCTGAACATTCTCAACATGTCTCTCACCCGCCTTTCGCGCTTTCCGACGTTCTATCGCTGTACGGCAGCCCGAATCCAACATCTCCGGCGATCGGTCTCTTGCGATCGATCTGGAACATTCGGGCAAACAACCTTATTTAGGATAGTCCCACCTTGAGAGTTGGCCGGCCGCGTGCCTGAGATTTCATCGAGAATTCATGTTCGACGCATGCGTCCGCGGCAGGCGACAGTCACTGCAGATCGTTGCGGTTACTGCGGATCACTGCACGATGGGCTTCCACAATGGCATGTTGGGGCCTCGCAATTCCTTCGGCCCATTCTCCCAATCGGTAAGCGCGGCGATGGCGGGACCTTGGTTGAAGGCGTCGAGCTTCCACTGCCATGTGTCGGGATCCGCAGGACCGTTGGAACCGCCTGTGTTGACGCTCATGCTCGTCCAGAAGGCGTTGCGCATGGCTCCGAGATTGTTGAGGTCGTCCGGATCCATGTCGAGCAGCACGGCGACGGTGGCCACGATCCACGATCCATGGCCGACTGCGAGCAGCGTGGTGGCCGTCGGATCATCGGCATGTTCGGCGATGATGCTTCGTATGGCTTGGGAGCCACGCTGGCCGGTATGCCTGCGGCTTTCGACGCCATGCTTGGTTTCGCCTCCGGTGTGGGCACGCCATGAATGGTAGTCGTCGGCGTACTGTTCGAGGATTTCCTCGCGGGTCATGCCTTCCCATTCGCCGAAGCTGCGTTCGCGCAGGCGTGGGTCGAGGGCTACGTCAAGTCCGAGAAGGTCGGCGATGGCGTGAGCGGTCTGTTGGGCGCGGAAGAGGTCGGCTGCTACGACGACCATGCGTCGGCTCGCGGCCGGTGCCTCGTTGAGTTCGTTAAGATCGGCGAGATACGCGCCGTCGTACGCGGGTTGGGCGAGTTCATCATTATGGTCGGCGATGTGCGCGACTTTCGCCCAATAGTATGTTTTGGCGAGTTCATAAGCGCTTTGGTCGGCCTGCCACCTGCCGACGATGTCGAGGGGAATGTCGATTTGGCCTTGCAGTCGTCTTGCGAGATTGTATGCGGTGCGTCCGTGGCGCAGGAAGAGTACTTCGTCGATCATGCATTTCATTGTAGCTATGCCGTGCGAGTGTGGTGAGGGTCGCCCAGATGGCTGTGAGCGCGAATGCCGTGGTGGAGAGGGTTCCGTCGGTGAGGCATCCTGTTTCTGGCGGGCATTCGTCGTGGTTGGGGACGCGCGTTCCTGTGATGAGAAGCCGGTGGGTGTTGATGCCGTATGGGGTGCAGGTCATAAGGGTGGCCTGATCGGCGCTGGCGTCGTGTTTGTTTATCCAGGTGAAATCGTCGGGGGTGATGGTGCGGATTGTTTGCACTTGATAGGTGAGGGTTTCGCCGAGGGTGGTGATGGTGAATTCGTCACCTTCTCGGGCTTGGTCGAGTTTGGTGAACATGAGTTTGTCGGCGAGGCCCCGGTGTGCGGTGATGACGGTATGGGTTCCCGCTCCCCCGATTGGCAGGGATGTGCCTTCCCAATGCCCTGCGCCGATGGCGAGCGTCTGTTCGCTTGTTCCGTGGCGTATGGGTAGGCTGATGCCGAGTTTCGGGTAGTTGATGGTTGCCATGACGTCGCTGGGTGGGATGACGAGTTGCCGATTGTATTCGTCGGGATTTTGCGTTGCGGGTTCGTCGTCTGTTTGGTTGCTGGTTTGGTTTGCGAGGCGCGCGTTGTAGAGTTTCGCCTGCCGTTTGCTTTCTTGGATTGCCTTGTTTGCGGTGTTGGTGATGGTGGCTGCGTACGCTTTGACGTTGGCTGCTTGTTGGATGTTGTCTTCGGCGCGCATGATCAGGGTGATGCTGATGATGAGTGCCGTTGCGGTGAGCATGGCGGTTCCCACGCACCATCGGATGATGCTGCGTTTGTTGGGCGCTTTTTTGTGCCGTGGTTTGCTATGCGGGGGAATCGCCATGTGTTGCCTATTGTCGGATGTTGGCTAGTCGTTGCTTGATCGGCACATGCGCAGCATGACGATGCCTCCTATGAAGAGGAGTGCCGCGATGCTGAAGAGCATGGTGAGGCCTGCCGCACCAGTCAACGGTATTTCGGTGATGGTACGGATGTTGGTGACGACCACGGTATGGCTGTCGCCTTTTTTGATGAGGTTGTTGGGGTCGGATTTGACGTCGAGGCTCCACGTCATGTTGGTGTCGTCAACGTTGACGGTGACGACTGCGCTGGGCAGCATGAGCGACGAGTAGTCCTGGGGCGCTTGTGTTTCGGTGATGGTGTATTCGCCTTTGAGTCCTTGGATTTTGGTTTCGCCGGCTTCGAATGTGGTGGTTGTGGTGGTATCGCCGCTGGTGGCGAGGCGGTAGGTGCCGTTGCCGAGGGCCACGAGTTTCAAAGGCGTTTTGTCGCTGGCGCCTTGGGCGATGGCGAATTTCGCGCCGGTGAGCTTTTGGCTTTTGGCGTCGACCTTGCGTAATGCGATTTCACCGGTGCAGACTTTAACCTCGTTGCCGGGCTGGTTGTTGTGGTCCTGCCATGCGTTGGGATTGTGGGAGTATTCCAAGTCGATGGAGTTGACGTTGCAGGGGCTTCCGATGACCGCATTGCCGTTGAGTCTGGCCTTGTAGGTGACTGTGATCGTCGCGCCGACCGGCAGGGCCGCCTTTGATGCGTCCGAGGCGAGAATGTCTCCGTTGACGCCGAACAGCCAGCTGATGGTTTTGCCGTTGACGTTTTCCTTGTAGAACGTGCTCGCCAATGCTTTGCCGCCGACGGTGATCGAGGTGAGCGAACCATAGTCGAGACCCGCGCCAAGCGTATCGTTCAACGCAAGATAGTAGTGCTCGTAGCCTGTCCAGTTGGGGATTTTCTGCGTCACACGGTAGGTCAGGTCCTTGCCTATCGCTTCGGATGCGCTGTCTTTCCAGGCACTGCCGACGTTGACTTTTTTGTCTGGCGATTCCACGTTGGATACCTTGTAGATCACTTGCCCGAGGGTCAGGGTCGTGCCGCCGGCCGTACGTAGTTGGTTGACGCCGTTGACCGCGGTGCCGTTCATCATCATGATGGACGCGGTTGTTTTGATGGCGGTGCCGCTGCTTAGTGTGGTTGTCGCCGGTGTACGGTCCACGATGGCGTAGATTCCCGGTACGAGTACGTTGCCGGTCGACATGGTGGCTTTGTCTTGGCTGAGTGTGGAAACCGCCGTTCCATCCTGCTTGGCGAAGTTGGTTTGTTTGGCGAGGCTGTTGCAGAAGTTGCGTAGCTTTCCGCTCCATGGATCGCTGCGCGAGTCGGTCAGGTTCTTCACCACCCACACCATCGGATCGTTTTTGCCGTTGACGGTAAGGTTCGTATCGGTGGCTCCGGCCGCTTTGGCTGCCACGGTGATGTCGGATGCCAATGCCGTGTTCGTGGTCAGATCGTAGCCGACGATCGTGTTGCCGTCCACGCTTGCGGCGGTATATGTGGCAAGCTGGATGGCGCGGAGGTCCTTGCCTTCGAGGCTTTCCCCGTTGCTTGCCTTCACGCTCATGGACTGCTTGACGCCTAAATCGCCGAGTTGCGGCGTGGCTTGGGCCGTGCCCGGCATGGCAAGAGCCGCGATCATGCCCAGCGCAAGCATGGAGGTCCATCGGCGGCGTATGGTGTGTTGTGTCATGGTTCACCTTCTTTGGTTGTTGGTTGTCGCATAGGCGTCTTCGCTTATGCGTGCAGACCAGCATGGCAGAAACCAATATTCGCCCGCCACCTCTTTAAGAAAATCTGTGGATAAGTGGATGAGCGAACACTTATCCACACTTATCCACAACCCATACATGCAACTGCCGTATAGGAATCCATGGTCGAACCGCCGCGAACGATATGCTGCAGATTCGCGATCTTCCGTTCCGATAACAGCGAACCGCAGACCGGACATACAGTCCCGTCTGCGGTTCTCCGATATTGTCGTTTCGACTGGTTCAGTATGGAACCGATCAGTCCTTGACGATGGTTTTGCCTGCCGTAGCGCCCGGAGTGAGATCCTGAATTTCCGTGATCTCCAAAACCGGAATGGTCATCGGCTTTTTCGTGCCGCGTTCTTCGGCGACTTTGACCTGTTCGTCATAGATGGCGTCATCGGAATGCAGCACGACGTTGCCGCGGAAACGGTATCCCTTCTTCTGTTCGAGGTTGGCGACCGCGACGACCAGATCACTGCCGTCAAGCAGGTTACGGTATGTCTGGCCCGCGGTGCGCTCGTGGTAGCCGATATGGTTGTTGTCGATGATGAACATGCTCATCTTCGGACCGAGATCGACCTGGCCTTCTTTGCTGATGGTGGCCACCCATGCGAGGTTGCTGTTGAGGAATCCCTTCATCTCATCGGTGAGATCTACCATGATGCCGTCCTTTCGTCTATATGCCCATGGAATGCGGGCATACTTTCAGACTACGACAAGAAACCCCACAACGCATGTTCGCCCAACGTGAATAACATCACATACGCGCTCCATCTGAAACCGAATTTAGGAGAGATAACACCTGTTTCGCACTTTGCTGAGGCGTCAGACCACGATCATCCGCTATCCAATCAATCATGGAAAAGAAAGGATTGATTTTGGGTTGGCATCAGCGGTATCTGCTGGACGATATGCACGTCGAGTTGATTCGCAATGGGTTCAAAGACAAAGCCTGCAGCATGCCGATATCCGCACTTGGTTTAGATATTGTGTGTGAATTCCTTTATTCCATTGATGGGTTTTTCCCTCAAAAGAATTTATGCAGATTCAGACATTTCCGATTTAGCCTGGGCTTTTTGTGATGTGGCAATTCTTGTTTGCTGGCTTAGATATGTCAGACAGTATCTGCCAGAGAAAGCACAAAGGCATTTTATTCCATCCCCCATTCTCGCTTTGCTTGTATGCGCGTACGCAACGCCCCGGAGGCCCTGAATCTGAGAGGGCGTCTTCCTGTGAACTCGATGAGGCTCGCGCCCGCCAGCTCATCCACGTATTTGCGGATCGTCTGTTTCGTCAGCATGAGGTCGCCGCCTGCATCTTCGAGCGTCATGGACTTGGTGGTGTCGAACAGCTCCTCCTGCATGACTGCGTAGAGAAGCAGGGTCGCGTTCGTGGACAGTGCATGTTCCCTCCGTAGCTCGTCACGCAGGACGGTCGCCTTGTCGAGCTGGTCGATTTTGACGCCGAGCTCCTCGATCAGGGATTCCTGCGCCCGTTCGATGAGTCCGAGGATGGTGTATACGAAGAACGTGAGTTCCCCGCTGTTGAGTTTGTCCTCGGCCTCAGTGAACGCCTTGTAGTATTCGTTCTTGTTCTCCGCGATCGTCCTGGAGAGGGACAGCACGGTGGGCAGAGTGAGATCGTTGCTGAGGTAGAGCGCGAGCAGATACCTGCCTGTCCTGCCGTTGCCGTCGTAGAACGGGTGGATGTATTCGAACAGGAAGTGGCTGGCTATCGCCCGCTGCAGGAACGGTATGGTATCCGACCGGGCGAGGTCCATCATCTGTGCGAGCAGCGCTGATATCCGCGCCTCGCTGCTGACGCCGCTGTGGATGACGGTGCCGTGCGGTCCTTGGACCTCGACATCGCCTTTCCTGAACAGCTCCCCGTCGGGTCTGTGCTTG
>SKEP01001695.1_pt1 | contig 11408 bp, 9 predicted proteins | sample 4826901 | NCBI WGS metagenome assembly SKEP01 (sample SAMN11008806, study PRJNA524170) | human gut metagenome | biome: Human fecal sample; material: Feces; isolation source: fecal sample from pouch patient p4, p43, p49, p54, p55 | host: Homo sapiens | place: Israel: Tel-Aviv | collected 2014-03-20
AAACAATAGATAATGTTTCAATCCATCTCATGTTACTCTTTATCTGCAGTCGGTCCTTAATTTTTCGGATGAACTTTTGTTTCAATACATCTCATGTTACTCTTTATCAATATAGAAGTTTTAGAAATTAAATACGGAGGTATGTTTCAATACATCTCATGTTACTCTTTATCTAGGGAGGCAATTGACAGAGCTACCGCAGAAACGACGTTTCAATACATCTCATGTTACTCTTTATCGGGCGTATGAATTGCCTTTTCTGGCGCTACGCTGGTTTCAATACATCTCATGTTACTCTTTATCTATATACTTGCGATAAAATATACCAGAATCACGCGTTTCAATACATCTCATGTTACTCTTTATCCTCATGGAGGAAGAAATACCAGAAATTTTATACAAGTTTCAATACATCTCATGTTACTCTGTATCGTTAAGGGAAATTCAAAATACCAGAAGTACGATCGTTTCAATACATCTCATGTTACTCTTTATCCTACTCTCTTTGCTTCTCCCTCTATGGAAAACATGTTTCAATACATCTCATGTTACTCTTTATCAGCGTCGTCAGCCGGAACACAGTTGAGATCATCCCGTTTCAATACATCTCATGTTACTCTTTATCGTTACAACAAGGCTCTCTATTTTTATGAAAATGAGGGTTTCAATACATCTCATGTTACTCTTTATCGTGCCTTACATCGAGAATCTTCAAGTCATACTCTTGTTTCAATACATCTCATGTTACTCTTTATCGAAATTAGATGTTAAAAAATATGTTGATAAACAGTTGTTTCAATACATCTCATGTTACTCTTTATCCCTCGTTTTATAGGCTTTTCTTCTTCTAACAGTTTTTATAATACAGCAAAATACAAAGGATTGCAAGATTTTTACCAACCGACATCTCATTTTTTATTTACTCAATCAAAACCTGGTATACCCCCGTATTTTCAATATTTTTCATTTTTTTATGAAAATCCGCCTGGTAATTTTTATAACTTTTCATTTAACTTACTTAGGGAATTCCCCTGTCATGTTTTCACACTGACAGGAGAATTCTTTTACTACAAAATCAAATCTTCTCCATTATCTTTTTTTCCATTTCCAAGTACTTCTTCTCCAAACACATTATCATTCATCAATTTTATAATACACACAAAATCTTCTTCCTTGTCTATCACTCGATTCAGTTCATTTCTCAATTGTATGAATTTTGATGGCGTCATGTCCCCTCTGAAAACTGATTTTTGGAAATGAGATAAATATTTTTTACAGATTTTAAATACTTTCTGTACCCTTTTTTCTCCTACGTCATAAAATAAGAATGCATAATTATAATTCAACTGTTTTTTCATACATGAAATCCCCGTTTTTTAACACAGAAATCATTAATACCGTTACTCTTTTCTTTCTATCCTTTTTACATTCCTTCTTTAAGAGAAAATGGAACAAACTCTTTTCCTTCAAGAATATTTTTTATCAGCTTATAGCAATCCAGTTTCAATGCAGTACGATAAGAAACTTTTCTTTTCAATTTGGGATGAAGAAATACACTTTCCAGACGATTTTCAAATGCTTCTATAAATATTTTCCGTCCCTCTTCATTCAAAATACAATAGTTTACCTTTTTTTCAAAATGCTTTTCAACCTGCAGTCTTCTATTATTGACCAAGTCAAAAATTGTTCTGAAAACAATAACTGGTTTAAACACTTCGCTCAAATCCAGACTTAATGAGAATCTGCCTTCCGATGGTTCATGTAAAAAGCTTATTCTTTGGTCCAAATGTGTCTGGTAAATTGCTGCAATCGTTTTGGTATACAGCAACGTATTTCCAAAAGACACCAACGCATTCATAGGATTATCCGGTGGACGCTTTACTCTTTTATTCATAACAAAATCTTCCGGCAGAAAATATTGAAAATCATGATAAAATCGTATCCAGACTTCTCCTTCATAAGCCATCAGTTCTTTCACATTCTCCGCAGTCATAACCTGTTTCAAAAATACAGTGCGAATCCAGTCAAGTGTTTCTTTCACCTCTTTTTTATCATGTTTGTAATAATGATAGAGTACTTCATAGATATTTATACCAATTCCCCGGACAATCTTACGGGCTATATCCATTCGATCTATGTTATATTTTTCTGCCTGTTTTACTATCAGTCTTCCACTTAAATACTGATCTTTCGGATAAAAAGTACCACTGTATCCACCATAATAATTGAAAAAATGTACCATCACATGATTCTGTGATAAAAAGTCCAGCAATTTTGTATTTATGCTCACCTCATTCAGGCAATAAATTTCTCTTGTATTTTCAATCGGTATATACACATTTCTTCCATCTTTTCGAAAACATAAAGAATTGTCTTTTCTTGTAAGTTCTCCCATAGACATAATGTATCTTGTACTGCCCATATCTTCACCTTCCTTGTTTAAAAAACACTTTTATCTTTAGATTTCTGTACTGATTTTATATATAACAATATTCATAATATGCACATTTCTTACATTGCTGTGTTTTGGCCAGACATTCCGGAACTTTTTCCTGTTGGATAAGTTCATCTATTTTCTGTATATAAACCTCCAGTTGTTTTTCATTTTCCTCTGTAAGTTCCACATAAATCACTTTTTTATCACTCTTATTTTTTTCTATAAACTCAAGTCTTCCTTTTCTGACAATTCCTTTTTCTTTCAACACTTTTAGATAATACAAAAGCTGCCATCGTGCTGCTTCTACATCTGCATCTGATTTCTTTATCTCCGTCAGATATTCTTTTGTCAGCTTATCCAGTCGTATATTATCTATTGAAATTTCCGTATTTTTTCCCTCTGACGCTTTCTCTTCATGCATTGCTTTTCCAATTTTTACCTGTTCACTGTTATCTTCCAGATTCAAACGATTACCACACAAATAACATTGTCGTTTACAATGAAAGTAGTAATTCATCAAGGTTCCATTTATCTTCATTTCATTCCTCCCACATCTGTCAGAAAAACATCTCTCCGCCTGTTCCAAATTTTTCTCTGTTTAAAACTCCATTTTCAAAATAGGAATCACCGTCTTTTATGAAATATATATCACCAATTGCTTCATATTCATCCCATGCGAATGTATTTCCTTTTTCTATCTGATACACAAACATTTTCATTTTACATTTTATCTCATGAAGTCTGACACGCTGTTCGCTGTAATCCATGCCCTGATCATGTAACAACGATTCATATTCCTGCCAAATCTCGTCTCCGCATATTTTTTCAGTAGCAGATAATGTAAGTGTCCTGGAAAGAAATACATTCATCATTTCTCGCTGTTCATCTATCAGATGCATTTTGTCTGAAACTTTTGGATAAGCAAGCTGACCAACTTCTTTTTTGAAAAAATGCACTATATTATTTTCGTTTTCGCTTTTTTTGTTATTTCTCTCTATCTCCAGAATTTCTCCATAATAATCGGAAAAATTTTTGGTTCTCAAAATTTCCTGCATATCTGTTTTCATGACAGTAAATTCTGTGTCAACACGAATATCTCCATCTTTATACACCATTCTTGCAGAATCAAGATTAAAGAAATAAACAATTCCTTCCCCTTTACAGGAACGATTAATACGCCCCATAAACTGCTCTTCACTGTCCAGCTTTGAACAGTCTTTATATCCTATATCCATATCAATATCGACACCCGCCTCTATCACCTGAGTTGCCACCAGAATAACAGATTTCAGCTTCGAAAGTTTTTCAATTATTTTCTGTCTTTCCCAGATACTGCTGTCTCCACTCATAAACAGCGTTTCACAGTCTATTTTTGTATCCGTTAACATACCGTAAAATTTTTCTGCACTCTTTTTGCTGATAAATTCTATCAATATTTTCTTCTTTCGCAGTACCTGTTTTTGCACATGTTCACACAAAATTTCCAATGTCATCTTCTGTTTCAGTAAACTATAATCAGGTATGACTCTTTCCGCAAAAACAGGATGTTTAAAGTAGCTTTCTTTTTGTGGAATCAGATTGACAGCATCTTCCTTATCATCTGTCAGTGCTTCCAGATTTGGCAAAGTTGCTGACATGATAATGATTTTCATATTAAGCAATTTCGCATACCCTTTCAAAAAAGTTATGATTTCACTCCAGAGAGCATTTTTATAACTTTGTATCTCATCCAGCACAATTACTGAATTGCATAACTGATGAAAAGCAAATACATCCTCTTTCTCATGCCCAAATAAAGTTTTAAACCAAGTCACATGTGTAGATAAAACAATTGGATAGTTCAAAAACTGTCTGTCAAGAAGAACTTTCTGATAGAATTTTTTTGTCTTATCCTCATACTCATCTTTCTCTTCTTTCATAGGTACCAGTGAATTTACCACAGCAATCTGGTTCATAATATCTTTCTGATTTCCAAATATTTTCCCCAGATTTTCAATATTCTGATCTACAAGCGTGTTAAACGGATAAATGTAGAAAATTTTATTGATATTCTTTACTTTCTTTATAATCTGAAAGCTGAGGTTCAATGCAGTATTGCTTTTCCCTGCACCTGTAGGTTCTTCCAGATAAAATATGTAGTCATTGATATGTTCTTTTAATGTATTTTCCGCATCCAGAAACATTTCTGTTCTTAAATCATTGATTACATCCGCTTTTTTCTTTTTCACCAGCCTTTCTCTTCTCTGTGGATATTTTGTTTTTTCATACTCCCGAATACTTTGTTGTGTTCCCGTTTTTTCATATGCCTGTATAATATTTGAAATATCATCCAGTTGTCCAAAAGCTTTCAATTTTATCCCGTTCATATAGTCTGATGTGGCATAATAGTCAACAGCTACCAAAAGTGAAAACAGCAGTCTGGTATATCCAAATAAATATACCTGACGGGAAGCATCGTCTCCTGATATTCTTTCAAACATATCCTCCTGTTTATCTTTTTTCAGATACACCTTCTTTCTTACTTTCTGATTTTCATTTTCTTCTTTCCACTTTTTCAGCCATTGCTGTGCATGCCACCCTAATACTGTACCCTCTGTATCATTCAGACTTGCAAAGCTGTCCAGATATGTCTGAAAATCAGTAAGTGCCCCATGATGTTTTGCTATTAAAAATGAGTGAATATATGCAAGATCTCTTAAACTTTTTCTTTCTTCCAGATTTTCTATTTGAGAAACTCGATCAAGGAAATAATCCAGATACAAAACTGAAGACAAAATAGAATGTTTACTTCCTACACTGTTATCCGGCCTTGCCTTTCCTTTCAATTCATAATTTCCCATATTTTTTTCCTGGAATCTTGGATTAATTTTTCCGATATCATGAAAAGTGATAACATTGTCTCTCATTGTTTCAAAAAAATGGATTCCTTCCCGACTCATCTCGGAAAAATACAATTTTTCAAACTGCTCAAAGACTACCTGTATCTGTTTGTGCTCTACTATTTTCTCATAATATTGCTGGCATAATTCTGTATGCTCTATTAGTGTTTCTTTCTGTCTTTGCTCCATGCTCTTCTTTTCATTGCCAGTTCTATGTGCATAACAATGCACAACATCTTTCTGTACTTCTGTTAAATCAATAAATTCAATATTCAAAGAAATCCCCCTTTACGACAGAATCCCGCAAAAAAGCTGCGGGATTCTGTCTAATAAAATACAAGCATACGATCTTCTGTTTTAAAAATTTTTTTTCCTTTCAAAGTCACTTTCATATTTGTAAAACAAAACGTTTCATACTGATACAAATTCAAATGGCTGTCTATTCCGACGGGAAGCTTTTCTTCATATTTAAACTCCGGAACTTCCTCTTCATCTTCATACTCTTCCTCTTCGTCATCAGCAATTCCCAGTTTTCCATCTTTTTTCTCATAAAGGCAAGATAAAACTACATTTTCGCATGTTACTACATCCAGTTCCACAACTTTTGCAGCACAGATATCCGCCAGATGGTCATTTTTTCCCATATATGGGATATATACGCATTTCTTATTCAGAATCATCTCTGCAATCTTATCCGCTTCCCGGGAATCTAAAAGAATATAGATATCCCATACCGGATTCTCCAGCCACTGCTCTCTTACGATCAGATTTCCTCCCAGTTCCTGGGATGCATATCCTACTGTGTTATTAAACATCTGTACTTTCTTCTGTATATATCCCTGAGAGTTTCGCGGTACAACAGAAACTTTCAAATCTTTTAATTTTTCATAAAACTCCGGATACGTTCCTGTACAGCCATAACCTTTGTACCCTACAATAGCTCCAAGTATGCCTAAAAGCGCAACTCTATGGATTTGTCCATATGTAAAATAAAAGTAAGCATTCACTTCCGGCTTTTTAAAAAAGGCATTTTTTCCACTGAGAGTAAATTTCAAAGCCCGCATAAATCACACCTCTTCTTGTGTAATAATATTAAATATCTTCGCCCCTTCAATTTCTCCTTCAAGTTTTGTTGTATACGGATTATAATAAATTTCTACATTTTTAATCCTTGTTTTAAGCACCTGTAAAAGCTCAGCACACTGTTCCAGATTAATTATGTTTTTTTCTTCTCCTTTATCAAAAGAAATATATTCTGTCAGATTCGGAAGATATAAGTCTGATTCTGTTTCAACAAAAAGTGCAAACTCATTTTCACATCCTTCTTTTGCATTTGTGGCAAATGCTGTGGCAGATACTAATGCTGTTCTTTTAAAATTCTGGTAATCTTCCTCTGTGTACCCATCTGTAACTCCCAGCTCCTTAAACTCTTTATATGCCAGAGGATTAATCACAAATGGATAAAAATAATGCGCTTCATTGCTGGTGATTTTAGTTCCAAGCGTTGAGTTTTTTGCTTCTTCATCCTTCTTATCATCTTTACTTGAATCCCTGAACGGTGACAATATATTCTGCTCTTCCGAACAGGTATCTGCATATTTATTGAATCCCTGACCAAATTGAACAGCACCCGTAATAGATATGTTATTTTTTGCTTCTGCAAAAGTTGCACCAAAGTTTTTTACATCTACTGCTGAGAACAGATTTTTTAAAGTTTTCTGTGGATTCTTTTCCACCTTTTCTCCAAAGATATATTCATAACGCTCTCCCAATGAACGTGGCACCAAAGATACCAATGAAGCATCTTTTCCGCCAAATTTCATTGATTTAATATACAGAACTTTTTTTCCTTCATTATCCCACATTTTTTTCATCGGATACTTCAAGGCCTTATCACTTCCAAATACCAGGCCATCAGATGTTGTTTTTGGATATCCGGAAAAATCTGCATTCCAGTTTGCCATAATAGAAGAGATGCCTAATACTCCATATACTCGTTTATTCATTTACCTGTTCCTCCATATTCTTTTTCTGATATAAAATGTTATTATTAATATATCCCGCGATCATAGAATTCTGATCTGTTTTTTCTGCTTTTGTATAATTGCAGATCATTGCATAAAGATTATTAAACCATGTTCCTGAACAATTCAGCTGGTAATTATATTTTATAAAATACTGGCGCAGTTTATCTTTTAAAGCCTGATTATTCTTTATGTTAAAGAAAGGATTCGCCAGAGAATGTTTCTTATCCTTTGCCTTACTGAGAGAAATAAAGTAATTCACAAGCTGTCCGACTGCATAATAATATTCTTCATCACTTGTAATCTGTTCTGTCTCTTTACTCTGTATCTTTCTTCTTAATTCTTTTCGTATTGACTCATAATCCGTACTCATTTGCTCTCCTCCTGAAAAATATTCTTCCAGTGAACACTTCAGATTAAACTGTTTCACAGCCTTGGAAATATATCCGTTTTTTATAGAATCTTTTATCATGTTCACACTGACTTTAGATAAAATTCCTGCAATATTCTGTGTTTCATTCTTATATAACCATGCAAAAATTGCATCTCTTGACCATATCAGATTTCGTGCTGTCTCACCGGAAATCTGCAATTCATCAACAGGTGTAAAATAATTCGTAACCAGCCATTTTGAAAACAGGATTTCATTAAGTAAACTCTCTATCTGTCCGACAGTTCCGTAATCCCTGTAGAGTTCTTCCTCTGTTTTTCTGTCGAATACATTTATATATTGAAAACGCTTTCGCAGATGATAACGGTAATCTACAATAACATCCTGATGCATGATCTGCACTTCTTTTCCTTTCTGCACATACAGATAATAGCCTGTGAAATCTTTCTGCATCTTTTCTTCTTTTGAAAAAGCACTGATTTCTCCTTTTTCCGGATCAATATAAATATTTACTTTTCCTGCAGACGCCTGATTGTACAGGTAATCAAAAAACTTCCTCTGCAAAACTGCATCTCCTGCAGTAATCATATATGGCAACTCTGTCTTTCTTGTTTTATGTGCCATGTATGGTTTCTTCTGGTTCATTCCCAGATTGTCGTTAGGAAGTCCCCATATTTTCCCATCTATTTCCTGATTATAATCATTCTTATTAAAGATTTTCGTAATCAGATATCTCTGTTCTTCCTGTATATATCGTTCTTCTGTATCTTCAAAGAAGATTTTCAGATAATTTTTTCCTGACAGAGAAATTCCCATATCTTCCAAACTAAAAATATGCTTCTTTACCCAATCCCGACACCATTCCAGTTTTTCTACATTAATTTCGTCAATCTGAGCAGCAATATAGTCATACATTTGTCTGTCTTTTGACTTGGCATATTTCTTTTCTGGATTTTTTAATACATCAAAATATCGGTCAATTGCCTCCTGATTTAATTTCCCGTTACCCAGACTTTCCTGCTTCACCCAAAATGAAAGGTAATTATTTGAATGAATAACTTTCTTTGGATCTACAGGTTTATCCATGCTTACTAACCTGCTGTGATAATCAAAAAAACACATTTTCCCATAATATCTCTGCGAAATCCCCTCCATTTGTTTTGCCTTCTTGTTAAATTTCAAATCCATCTGGCATGCGATAATTCCATCAGAATTTACACTGATATAACACCCATCTGCCGGAATATAGGAATCCAGAATCAAAGCATCTTCTGCCCTGCCTTTTTCTTTTACCTGTTGCATTTGTCTTTTGAATACTTCAAGACAATCCTTCAGCACATACTCACCCTCTTTACTTTTTATATAGCAGTTTATTATTACCATAAATCATATGGCTATCCCACAGGTCAGTTCCAGCAAGCACTGATCAGAACCACCTGAAATTGCAAAACCCAGCTCCTCTGCTGTTTAATTCACAAAGTCCTACACCTAATATGAAATATGCAAGTTTCTGACTCTTCTCATCATCTGCAATCTGAAGACTTAATTTATCACCTAACAAACTAATACGTTTATACTTGCAACTAATTGGATGTCTGTTTAAAAATGTAATATTTGTATATAAGGGAAAATCTTCTTCGATCTGCTCTCCTGTAAATGAATTATACTTCTTCACTAAATTAGAAAACAATCTTTCTTCATATTCATCAAGACTCATATAACTTCTCCAGTATCCTTCGTCTGACTTCATGATAACCGGACTCAGCGTATATATTTCGCTTATCATTTTGTGCGGAATAATACGATTCTCAACAGTTAAGCCTTTCATTTTCTGTGTATAGTGATTTTTTAATACCTCTGAAAAGTATCTCGCAAGAATCGGTTCTACAGTTCGTACAGTTAAGGTATAAATCTGGTCTTTTTTATATGTCATGCCGCGTTCCAACGGCCACAGAGTCCCTACACTGTAGAATTTGTAACAATTTGTCTCATGGAAAGAAATTAAACTCTCATTCTGACACAGTGCTGAATCTACAAAATTTGCTACTGCATTCTGTAATTCCTTAAATGGAATATCCTGCAGCAGATAAAGCTTCACTCTCATTTCATATACATTTAGTTTTTGCTCCACAATACCCTCCCAATATTTTTCAACGTAAATATTTGTTTGTTTAGTTATAAAGTAACACGTTTGTTTTGTTTTATCAAGCTGAATCTTTTTACTTTTCTAAAAATTTATTTGCAATATCTGTTAATTTATAATAAAATACTCGTAACTGTTCAGCACCTTTACAGTTACAAATCCAAATCTACTGAGACTTGTTTGCAACGATAGAATTTGGGAACTTCATTAAGAATAACATAGCTATGTATTGAAACACGTATATATTTGTTTCTATTTATCAAGTGTAACATGTGATGTATAACAAAAATCCCTGACAGAAATTTTAACTGATCATCAGTTTTTAATTTCTGTCAGGGATTTTTATTTATTATTATCCAATCGGCTCGAAGTCTACAGCTCCATGCTTACACAGTGGGCAGATATAATCTTCCGGAAGTTCATCACCTTCGTAGATATATCCGCAGACTTTACATACAAATCCTTTCTTACCTTCTGTTTCAGGTTTCGGTTTTACATTTTTCTGATAATAGGTGTAGCTCATTGTCTCCTGGTCACTTACCACGCGGGCTTCTGTCACACTGCAGATGAACATTCCGTGAGTTCCCAGATCTACATACTGCTCTACTTTCAGGGACATAAATGCGTTGATATATTTGTCCAGGAATATCAGTCCGTTATCAGAACGATTCACCTTCTGTCCCGCAAATTTATCCACGCTTCTTCCACTCTGGAAACCAAACTGTTCAAATACAGAGAACGGAGCTTCTACAGAGAGACAGTTTACATTCATCACCCCTGTCTGCTTGATAACATGGTGAGAATAATTTGTCTTATTGATATTAACTGCAACACGGAACGGAGAGTCTGTCAGCTGGGTAACTGTATTGACGATCAGTCCGTTATCCTTTTTACCATCATTTGATGTTACTACATAGAGACCATAACCAATGCGGAATAATGCTGTCATATCATTTTTATTTGCCAGTTCATCATTCTTTGCAATATATTCCTTACAAAGCTCGGAAGCCATCGCTTCCATCTGATCTCTGTTTTCCTGATTTACTGCGGACATAATCTTCACTGTGGTGTCCAGCCAGTTGATCTTCTTACATTCAGAAAGCATATTTTTCATTACTTTTGCTGCCAGAGGTGCCCAGGAACCGTTTTCAATAAGGCCCACTGTGCGGTTCTGGAAATTATGCTCTGCCAGACGGGTAATAAAGTCATTCATAAACGGATAGATTCCTGCATTATAGGTAGTTGTTGCCAGTACCAGCTTACTGTAACGGAATGCATCACTGAGTGCCTGAGACATATCATCTCTTGCCAGATCATAAACAACTACTTTCGGACATCCCTTGCTCTTTAATTTCTCCACAAACTGATTGACTGCTTCTTTGGTATGTCCGTATACAGAAGTATATACAACTACGATTCCTTCTTCCTCCGGTGTGTAAGAGGACCAGGTATCATAGAGGCTGATATAATGTCCCAGATTTTCTGTAAGTACCGGACCATGTAACGGACAGATGATCTGAATATCCAGAGTAGC
>SKEP01001700.1_pt1 | contig 11392 bp, 4 predicted proteins | sample 4826901 | NCBI WGS metagenome assembly SKEP01 (sample SAMN11008806, study PRJNA524170) | human gut metagenome | biome: Human fecal sample; material: Feces; isolation source: fecal sample from pouch patient p4, p43, p49, p54, p55 | host: Homo sapiens | place: Israel: Tel-Aviv | collected 2014-03-20
CTGCCGCTAGCGCCCGCCGCGCCTCTTCCTGCGCCGCAGACGCATTATCAATGGCGCTGGACGCCCCTCAACGTCGCCAGCATTGACCAACCGCTTACCTTTAGCTTCAGCGCCGGTACGCTTGCGCGCAGCGACGAGCTGGCGCAATACGGCATCATTCACGATCCGCACGCCTCTTCGCGACTGATGATTGTTGAGGAGAGCGAGGATACGCTGGCCTTAGCGGAGAAAGTGATAGCAGCGCTCACCGCCAGCGCAGCCGGATTGATTGTGGTTACTCGCCGCGCGTGGCGAGTCGAGGAAAATGAAGCACTCTCTGCATCCCATCACGCGCTATGGGCCTTGCTTCGAGTCGCGGCCAACGAACAGCCGGAACGGTTGCTTGCCGCCATCGATCTCGCCGAAAACACCCCGTGGGAAACGCTGCATCAAGGGTTGAGCGCAGTCTCACTATCACAGCGCTGGCTCGCCGCACGGGGTGACACCCTTTGGCTCCCTTCACTGGCGCCCAATACGGGATGCGCCGCTGAATTACCGGCAAACGTGTTTACCGGCGATAGCCGCTGGCATCTGGTGACCGGAGCGTTTGGCGGATTAGGCCGCCTTGCCGTGAACTGGCTCAGAGAAAAAGGGGCGCGACGCATCGCCCTGCTGGCGCCGCGCGTGGATGAGTCATGGCTACGCGACGTGGAGGGCGGGCAGACGCGCGTCTGCCGTTGTGATGTGGGCGATGCCGGGCAACTGGCCACGGTTCTTGACGATCTGGCGGCCAACGGCGGCATTGCCGGAGCGATTCATGCCGCTGGCGTATTGGCTGACGCGCCCTTGCAGGAGCTTGATGACCACCAGCTGGCTGCCGTTTTCGCGGTAAAAGCGCAGGCGGCAAGCCAGCTGTTGCAAACCCTGCGCAACCACGACGGACGCTATCTTATTCTCTACTCTTCCGCTGCCGCCACCCTCGGCGCGCCGGGTCAGAGCGCCCATGCGCTGGCCTGCGGCTACCTGGACGGGCTGGCCCAGCAGTTTTCCACCCTTGATGCGCCGAAAACGCTCTCTGTCGCCTGGGGCGCATGGGGAGAAAGCGGTCGGGCGGCCACGCCGGAAATGCTGGCGACGCTCGCCAGCCGAGGTATGGGCGCGTTAAGCGATGCCGAAGGCTGCTGGCACCTGGAACAGGCGGTGATGCGCGGTGCCCCGTGGCGACTGGCGATGCGCGTTTTTACCGACAAAATGCCCCCGTTACAACAGGCTCTGTTTAACATCAGCGCCACAGAAAAAGCCGCAACGCCGGTCATTCCTCCTGCTGATGACAACGCCTTTAACGGCAGCCTGAGCGATGAAACAGCGGTGATGGCATGGCTGAAAAAGCGGATTGCGGTTCAGCTAAGGCTGAGCGATCCGGCGTCACTGCATCCAAACCAGGATCTGTTGCAACTCGGCATGGACTCGCTGCTCTTCCTTGAACTCAGTAGCGATATTCAGCACTACCTGGGCGTACGCATCAATGCGGAACGGGCGTGGCAGGATCTGTCTCCTCATGGACTCACGCAGCTTATCTGTTCTAAGCCAGAGGCGACGCCTGCCGCTTCGCAGCCGGAAGTGTTGCGGCACGACGCCGACGAGCGTTATGCGCCCTTCCCTTTGACGCCCATTCAGCACGCCTACTGGCTGGGGCGAACCCACCTCATTGGCTATGGCGGCGTCGCCTGTCACGTCCTGTTTGAGTGGGATAAACGCCACGATGAGTTCGATCTCGCCATACTGGAGAAAGCATGGAACCAGCTCATCGCACGCCACGATATGTTGCGTATGGTGGTTGATGCCGACGGGCAGCAGCGAATCCTGGCGACAACGCCGGAGTATCACATCCCGCGTGACGATCTGCGCGCGCTTTCCCCGGAAGAACAGCGCATCGCGCTGGAAAAACGGCGGCATGAACTGAGCTATCGCGTTTTGCCTGCCGACCAGTGGCCTCTTTTTGAGCTGGTGGTCAGCGAAATCGACGATTGCCATTACCGTCTGCATATGAACCTCGACCTTTTGCAGTTTGATGTGCAGAGTTTTAAAGTCATGATGGACGACCTGGCGCAGGTCTGGCGCGGTGAAACGCTGGCGCCGCTCGCTATTACCTTCCGTGATTATGTGATGGCTGAACAGGCGCGCCGACAGACATCGGCATGGCACGATGCCTGGGATTACTGGCAGGAAAAACTGCCGCAACTGCCCTTAGCGCCAGAGCTGCCGGTGGTTGAGACGCCCCCGGAAACGCCACACTTCACCACCTTCAAATCGACGATCGGCAAGACAGAATGGCAGGCCGTGAAACAGCGCTGGCAGCAGCAAGGCGTCACACCGTCTGCCGCGCTGCTCACGCTGTTTGCCGCCACCCTTGAGCGCTGGAGCCGTACCACAACATTTACGCTGAACCTGACGTTCTTCAATCGCCAGCCGATCCATCCGCAAATCAACCAGTTGATTGGTGATTTTACCTCCGTCACGCTGGTTGATTTTAACTTCTCAGCGCCGGTGACGTTGCAAGAGCAGATGCAACAGACCCAACAGCGCCTCTGGCAAAACATGGCGCACAGTGAAATGAACGGTGTTGAGGTGATCCGTGAGCTGGGCCGCCTGCGCGGATCACAACGTCAACCGCTGATGCCGGTAGTGTTTACCAGTATGCTGGGGATGACGCTGGAAGGCATGACTATCGATCAGGCGATGAGCCATCTGTTCGGCGAACCCTGCTATGTATTCACGCAAACGCCGCAGGTCTGGCTGGATCATCAGGTCATGGAGAGCGACGGCGAGTTGATGTTTAGCTGGTACTGCATGGACAACGTGCTGGAACCCGGCGCTGCCGAGGCGATGTTTAATGACTATTGCGCCATCCTGCAAGCCGTCATCGCCGCCCCTGAAAGCCTGAAGACTCTCGCCAGCGGCATCGCCGGGCACATTCCCCGCCGACGCTGGCCGCTGAACGCGCAGGCGGACTACGACCTGCGGGATATTGAGCAGGCGACGCTCGAATACCCCGGCATCCGGCAGGCCAGAGCGGAAATAACCGAACAGGGCGCGTTGACGCTGGATATCGTGATGGCCGACGATCCTTCGCCATCAGCGGCGATGCCTGATGAGCACGAACTTACCCAACTGGCGCTGCCGTTGCCTGAGCAGGCGCAGCTTGATGAGCTGGAGGCGACCTGGCGCTGGCTGGAGGCGCGTGCGCTACAGGGGATCGCGGCTACGCTAAATCGTCACGGCCTGTTTACCACGCCGGAGATCGCCCATCGCTTTAGCGCAATAGTACAGGCGCTGTCCGCGCAAGCGTCTCACCAGCGTCTGCTGCGCCAGTGGCTACAGTGTCTGACGGAAAGAGAGTGGTTAATCCGCGAAGGTGAAAGCTGGCGCTGCCGCATTCCGCTCAGCGAGATTCCTGAGCCTCAGGAAGCGTGCCCGCAAAGCCAATGGAGCCAGGCGCTGGCGCAGTATCTGGAAACCTGCATCGCCCGGCACGACGCCCTCTTCTCCGGGCAGTGTTCTCCGCTGGAATTGCTGTTCAACGAGCAGCATCGCGTTACCGACGCGCTGTATCGCGACAACCCCGCCAGCGCCTGTCTGAATCGCTATACCGCGCAGATTGCCGCCTTGTGCAGCGCAGAACGGATTCTGGAGGTTGGCGCCGGAACCGCAGCCACTACCGCGCCGGTGCTGAAGGCCACGCGGAACACGCGGCAGTCGTACCACTTCACGGACGTCTCCGCGCAGTTCCTCAATGACGCCAGAGCCCGTTTCCATGATGAATCGCAGGTGTCTTATGCCTTGTTCGACATCAACCAGCCGCTGGATTTCACCGCCCACCCGGAGGCGGGTTACGACCTGATCGTTGCCGTCAATGTGCTCCACGACGCCAGCCATGTCGTCCAGACGTTGCGCAGATTAAAACTGTTGCTGAAAGCCGGCGGACGTTTGCTGATCGTTGAAGCGACGGAGCGAAACAGCGTATTCCAGCTGGCGAGCGTGGGCTTTATTGAGGGATTAAGCGGATACCGCGATTTCCGCCGCCGGGATGAGAAACCGATGCTCACCCGCTCCGCATGGCAGGAGGTTCTCGTTCAGGCCGGGTTTGCAAACGAGCTGGCGTGGCCCGCGCAGGAATCGTCGCCGCTGCGCCAGCATCTGCTGGTAGCGCGTTCGCCTGGCGTAAATCGCCCGGATAAAAAAGCCGTGAGCCGCTATTTACAGCAGCGCTTTGGCACCGGTCTGCCCATTTTACAGATCCGGCAAAGAGAAGCGTTATTTACGCCGCTGCATGCCCCGTCTGATGCGCCGACTGAGCCAGCCAAACCCACGCCAGTTGCCGGGGGGAATCCGGCGCTGGAAAAACAGGTGGCTGAACTCTGGCAATCGCTGCTGTCTCGCCCCGTGGCAAGGCATCACGACTTTTTCGAACTGGGCGGCGACAGCCTGATGGCGACAAGGATGGTCGCGCAGCTAAACCGGAGAGGGATTGCTAGGGCTAACCTTCAGGATCTGTTCAGCCATTCGACGCTGAGCGACTTCTGCGCCCATCTACAGGCGGCTACGTCAGGAGAGGACAACCCGATACCCCTTTGCCAGGGCGACGGTGAGGAAACCCTGTTTGTCTTCCACGCTTCAGACGGCGATATCAGCGCCTGGCTGCCGCTCGCTAGCGCGTTGAACAGGCGCGTTTTCGGCCTGCAAGCAAAATCGCCGCAGCGCTTTGCCACGCTCGACCAGATGATCGATGAGTATGTCGGGTGCATCCGTCGTCAGCAGCCTCACGGCCCTTATGTGCTGGCGGGTTGGTCGTATGGCGCGTTTCTTGCGGCGGGCGCCGCACAGCGCCTGTACGCCAAAGGCGAGCAGGTTCGGATGGTGTTAATCGATCCCGTGTGCCGACAGGATTTCTGTTGCGAAAACCGGGCGGCCCTGCTGCGCCTGTTAGCCGAAGGACAAACGCCTCTGGCACTGCCCGAACATTTCGACCAGCAGACGCCCGACAGCCAGCTTGCCGACTTTATCAGCCTCGCTAAAACGGCCGGTATGGTGTCGCAAAACCTGACGCTGCAAGCGGCAGAAACGTGGCTCGACAACATCGCGCATCTGCTGCGTTTACTGACTGAGCATACGCCGGGCGAAAGCGTTCCGGTCCCCTGTCTCATGGTGTATGCCGCCGGGAGACCCGCGCGCTGGACGCCAGCAGAAACCGAGTGGCAGGGCTGGATAAACAACGCCGACGACGCTGTGATTGAAGCCAGCCACTGGCAAATCATGATGGAAGCCCCCCACGTTCAGGCTTGTGCGCAACACATTACGCGCTGGCTTTGCGCAACCTCAACGCAACCGGAGAACACGTTATGATGCCGTCCGCCTCCCCAAAACAACGCGTACTGATTGTGGGCGCCAAATTTGGCGAAATGTACCTGAATGCCTTTATGCAGCCCCCGGAGGGGCTGGAACTGGTCGGCCTGCTGGCGCAGGGAAGCGCCCGTTCAAGAGAGCTGGCTCATGCGTTTGGCATTCCGCTGTATACCTCGCCGGAACAGATAACCAGGATGCCGGATATCGCCTGTATTGTCGTGCGTTCGACCGTCGCCGGAGGAACCGGTACGCAGCTTGCCAGACACTTTCTGACGCGCGGCGTACACGTCATTCAGGAGCATCCCCTCCACCCGGATGACATCAGTTCCTTACAAACGCTGGCGCAGGAACAGGGCTGCTGCTATTGGGTAAACACGTTTTATCCGCATACGCGCGCGGGACGCACATGGCTTCGCGATGCGCAGCAGCTGCGTCGCTGCCTGGCTAAGACGCCGCCGGTAGTCCACGCCACCACCAGCCGACAGTTGCTCTACTCCACTCTGGATTTGTTGTTGCTGGCTCTGGGCGTTGATGCCGCCGCCGTGGAGTGCGACGTGGTTGGCAGCTTTAGCGATTTTCACTGTCTGAGACTCTTCTGGCCGGAGGGAGAAGCCTGCCTGCTGCTTCAGCGCTATCTCGATCCTGACGATCCAGATATGCATAGCCTTATCATGCACCGCCTGCTGCTGGGCTGGCCGGAAGGTCATCTTTCGCTGGAGGCGAGCTACGGCCCCGTCATCTGGTCATCCAACCTGTTTGTCGCAGACCATCAGGAGAACGCCCACAGCCTCTACCGCAGACCGGAGATCCTGCGCGATCTGCCGGGTCTGACGCGCAGCGCGGCGCCCCTGAGCTGGCGCGACTGCTGCGAAACCGTCGGGCCGGAGGGCGTCAGTTGGTTGCTACACCAGTTGCGCAGCCATCTGGCGGGCGAACATCCACCAGCGGCCTGCCAAAGCGTACATCAGATCGCGTTATCACGTTTATGGCAGCAGATTTTACGTAAGACCGGCAATGCGGAGATCAGACGCCTGACGCCGCCGCACCACGACCGGTTAGCCGGTTTCTACAACGATGATGATAAGGAGGCGCTGTGACGCAATCTGCAATGTGCATCCCGCTGTGGCCCGCCCGGAACGGCAATACTGCGCATCTGGTCATGTGCCCTTTCGCTGGCGGCAGCAGTAGCGCGTTTCGCCACTGGCAAGCTGAGCAACTGGCTGATTGCGCGCTTTCTCTGGTGACCTGGCCGGGGCGCGATCGCCTTCGCCATCTGGAACCGCTCAGAAGCATTACACAACTGGCGGCACTGCTGGCGAACGAGCTGGAAGCATCCGTATCGCCTGACACGCCGCTTTTACTCGCCGGGCACAGCATGGGGGCGCAGGTGGCGTTTGAAACCTGCCGACTTCTGGAGCAACGGGGGCTTGCGCCACAAGGACTGATTATTTCCGGGTGCCATGCCCCGCATCTGCATTCTGAACGCCAGCTCAGCCATCGCGATGATGCCGACTTTATCGCTGAGCTGATAGACATTGGCGGATGTTCTCCTGAACTGCGGGAAAACCAGGAATTAATGTCGCTGTTTCTTCCTCTTCTGCGCGCTGATTTTTACGCCACCGAGAGCTATCACTACGACTCGCCCGACGTCTGTCCGCCGCTGCGCACGCCTGCGCTGTTATTGTGCGGCAGCCACGATCGCGAAGCCTCCTGGCAGCAGGTCGATGCCTGGCGTCAGTGGCTGAGCCACGTTACAGGCCCGGTGGTGATTGACGGCGATCACTTCTATCCCATTCAACAAGCCCGGTCCTTTTTTACGCAGATTGTCCGCCATTTTCCCCACGCATTTTCTGCAATGACCGCGTGGCAAAAACAGCCCAGTACTTCAGAAAGGTGACGCATGAATTCTTCCTTTGAATCTCTGATTGAACAGTATCCCTTACCCATTGCCGAACAGTTGCGCCACTGGGCGGCCCGTTATGCCTCGCGAATTGCCGTCGTTGATGCAAAGGGGTCGTTAACCTACAGCGCGCTTGATGCACAAGTTGACGAACTTGCCGCAGGTCTGTCATCACTGGGTTTGCGTTCGGGGGAGCATGTAATTGTGCAGCTTCCCAACGACAACGCGTTTGTTACCCTGCTGTTCGCCTTGTTAAGACTGGGCGTTATCCCCGTGCTGGCGATGCCCTCGCAACGGGCGCTGGATATCGACGCGCTGATTGAGCTGGCGCAACCCGTCGCTTACGTTATTCACGGGGAAAACCACGCAGAGCTGGCCCGACAGATGGCGCACAAACACGCCTGCTTGCGTCATGTTCTGGTCGCTGGAGAGACCGTGAGCGACGATTTTACGCCGCTCTTCTCCCTTCACGGTGAGCGACAGGCATGGCCGCAGCCTGATGTTTCCGCCACCGCGTTGTTGTTGCTCTCAGGCGGCACAACCGGCACGCCCAAACTCATCCCGCGCCGACATGCCGACTATAGCTATAACTTCAGCGCTTCTGCTGAACTGTGCGGCATCAGCCAACAGAGCGTGTATCTCGCCGTCCTCCCGGTGGCGCATAACTTTCCGCTGGCCTGCCCCGGTATTCTGGGAACGCTTGCCTGCGGCGGAAAAGTGGTGCTGACCGACAGCGCCAGCTGTGATGAGGTGATGCCTTTAATCGCGCAGGAAAGAGTGACTCACGTCGCCCTGGTTCCGGCGCTGGCGCAATTATGGGTGCAGGCCAGGGAGTGGGAAGACAGCGACCTTTCGTCGCTGCGCGTCATTCAGGCAGGCGGCGCCCGGCTCGACCCGACGCTTGCTGAGCAGGTTATCGCCACCTTTGACTGTACCCTGCAACAGGTTTTCGGTATGGCGGAAGGCCTGCTCTGTTTTACCCGGCTGGACGATCCGCATGCCACCATTCTCCACAGCCAGGGGCGCCCGTTGTCCCCTCTGGATGAAATCCGCATCGTTGATCAAGACGAGAACGACGTCGCGCCGGGCGAAACCGGGCAATTGTTAACGCGCGGCCCTTATACCATTTCGGGCTATTACCGCGCCCCTGCCCACAACGCGCAGGCCTTTACCGCGCAAGGGTTTTACCGCACAGGCGACAATGTCAGGCTGGATGAGGTGGGGAACCTGCACGTTGAGGGACGCATAAAAGAGCAGATCAACCGCGCCGGAGAAAAAATAGCCGCGGCTGAAGTGGAATCGGCACTGCTGCGTTTAGCGGAAGTGCAAGATTGCGCGGTGGTCGCCGCGCCGGACACGCTGCTTGGCGAGCGGATTTGCGCGTTTATCATCGCGCAGCAGGTGCCAACTGACTATCAGCAGTTGCGTCAACAACTGACCCGTATGGGGCTCAGCGCGTGGAAAATTCCTGACCAAATCGAGTTTCTGGACCACTGGCCGCTCACCGCCGTCGGCAAGATAGACAAAAAACGCCTGACGGCTCTCGCCGTCGACCGTTATCGCCATTCTGCCCAATAAGCGCAAACCGACCCGAAACAGGTTGAAATAAACCCGTTTCGGGTAGCACCACTATTAGAAATAGTTATCATTTTCAATTCACCATTGTCGGTATTTTTGGCGTTTCGCCGTCTTACAGGGACTCACAACAATGAAAATGACACGGCTTTATCCTCTGGCCTTGGGGGGATTATTGCTCCCCGCCATTGCTAATGCCCAGACTTCACAGCAAGACGAAAGCACGCTGGTGGTTACCGCCAGTAAACAATCTTCCCGCTCGGCATCAGCCAACAACGTCTCGTCTACTGTTGTCAGCGCGCCGGAATTAAGCGACGCCGGCGTCACCGCCAGCGACAAACTCCCCAGAGTCTTGCCCGGGCTCAATATTGAAAATAGCGGCAACATGCTTTTTTCGACGATCTCGCTACGCGGCGTCTCTTCAGCGCAGGACTTCTATAACCCCGCCGTCACCCTGTATGTCGATGGCGTCCCTCAGCTTTCCACCAACACCATCCAGGCGCTTACCGATGTGCAAAGCGTGGAGTTGCTGCGAGGCCCACAGGGAACGTTATATGGCAAAAGCGCTCAGGGCGGGATCATCAACATCGTCACCCAGCAGCCGGACAGCACGCCGCGCGGCTATATTGAAGGCGGCGTCAGTAGCCGCGACAGTTATCGAAGTAAGTTCAACCTGAGCGGCCCCATTCAGGATGGCCTGCTGTACGGCAGCGTCACCCTGTTACGCCAGGTTGATGACGGCGACATGATTAACCCCGCGACGGGAAGCGATGACTTAGGCGGCACCCGCGCCAGCATAGGGAATGTGAAACTGCGTCTGGCGCCGGACGATCAGCCCTGGGAAATGGGCTTTGCCGCCTCACGCGAATGTACCCGCGCCACCCAGGACGCCTATGTGGGATGTAATGATATTAAGGGCCGTAAGCTGTCGATCAGCGATGGTTCACCAGACCCGTACATGCGGCGCTGCACTGACAGCCAGACCCTGAGTGGGAAATACACCACCGATGACTGGGTTTTCAACCTGATCAGCGCCTGGCAGCAGCAGCATTATTCGCGCACCTTCCCTTCCGGTTCGTTAATCGTCAATATGCCTCAGCGCTGGAATCAGGATGTGCAGGAGCTGCGCGCCGCAACCCTGGGCGATGCGCGTACCGTTGATATGGTGTTTGGGCTGTACCGGCAGAACACCCGCGAGAAGTTAAATTCAGCCTACGACATGCCGACAATGCCTTATTTAAGCAGTACCGGCTATACCACCGCTGAAACGCTGGCCGCATACAGTGACCTGACCTGGCATTTAACCGATCGTTTTGATATCGGCGGCGGCGTGCGCTTCTCGCATGATAAATCCAGTACACAATATCACGGCAGCATGCTCGGCAACCCGTTTGGCGACCAGGGTAAGAGCAATGACGATCAGGTGCTCGGGCAGCTATCCGCAGGCTATATGCTGACCGATGACTGGAGAGTGTATACCCGTGTAGCCCAGGGATATAAACCTTCCGGGTACAACATCGTGCCTACTGCGGGTCTTGATGCCAAACCGTTCGTCGCCGAGAAATCCATCAACTATGAACTTGGCACCCGCTACGAAACCGCTGACGTCACGCTGCAAGCCGCGACGTTTTATACCCACACCAAAGACATGCAGCTTTACTCTGGCCCGGTCGGGATGCAGACATTAAGCAATGCGGGTAAAGCCGACGCCACCGGCGTTGAGCTTGAAGCGAAGTGGCGGTTTGCGCCAGGCTGGTCATGGGATATCAATGGCAACGTGATCCGTTCCGAATTCACCAATGACAGTGAGTTGTATCACGGTAACCGGGTGCCGTTCGTACCACGTTATGGCGCGGGAAGCAGCGTGAACGGCGTGATTGATACGCGCTATGGCGCACTGATGCCCCGACTGGCGGTTAATCTGGTCGGGCCGCATTATTTCGATGGCGACAACCAGTTGCGGCAAGGCACCTATGCCACCCTGGACAGCAGCCTGGGCTGGCAGGCGACTGAACGGATGAACATTTCCGTCTATGTCGATAACCTGTTCGACCGTCGTTACCGTACCTATGGCTACATGAACGGCAGCAGCGCCGTCGCGCAGGTCAATATGGGTCGCACCGTCGGTATCAATACGCGAATTGATTTCTTCTGATTATTGTAAAAGGGATACCGAAAAGGTATCCCTTTTACACCACTAGTTAAAACCAGTAACTCAGCAGAGTCGCAAAAAATATTAATCCATAGTGATTATTTAAACAATGAAATTGCGATTAGGATAAATAGATTTAACTTTCTCGTTCCTTTCTCTCCTTATACTAAAGAAATAATCATATCAAAATAAAAATTCACAACAGTGCAACATTAAAAAATACAACCAACAAACAATCCTATATACAAGGCACATCTCCAGAATATAAAAGCACAGACAAACAACCTAAAAAAAACAACCCCATACATATAAATTATTTTATAGGTAAAATAGATTATATATTCTCATAGCTACCACAAACTATACTAGCCTGAACTATATTT
>SKEP01001707.1_pt1 | contig 11349 bp, 13 predicted proteins | sample 4826901 | NCBI WGS metagenome assembly SKEP01 (sample SAMN11008806, study PRJNA524170) | human gut metagenome | biome: Human fecal sample; material: Feces; isolation source: fecal sample from pouch patient p4, p43, p49, p54, p55 | host: Homo sapiens | place: Israel: Tel-Aviv | collected 2014-03-20
AAGACTCTATCAAAGAAATGATTGATGTGGCTAGTGAGTACGCAATAGATTCTAGAAACTTGTTCGAAGACAACGACTTGTTTGATGGCTTTGGTGGTGGTTTAATTCGTGGTAGCGTTGATTTGTCAGTTCGAGATGATAGTAGAATGGACCGTCTCGAACAAGCAATGGATATCATCACTGAACTAATCGGTCGTCCAATCTCATTGAGTGTCGATGGTCGAGAGTTTGCGTATGCAACCGGTGACGATTTAACTTCGTACCAAAAAGACAAAGATTTCACTTACAAACGCATGAGAGGTATTAAATAATGGCTGTGTTTCAATTTAACGGATATGATTTGAACGATTACTTTAAACTAATCAAAGTGTCGCACGAAATTGGGAACGAACGCAACATAACGACGGATTCAGCCCCTAAAATCGGGGTCAACATTCAACAGGTTGCGTTTGGCGCAAAAAAAATCAAGCTTACTGTCAGCTTGGCGACAAGACATCTTGAAGATATTGCCTTTGTAGACCCCAACGAGCCAGCCAAAGTTGATAACGGCATGTTTTATCGTGTAAGAGAACAAGCGGCTAGAGTGTTGCACTCTGATAAACCCGTTAAGTTGAGATTGCCAGACGAACCAGACAGATACTATTTAGCCATAGTAAAAGGGGATGTTAGTTTAAAAGGCATTTCCGACTGGTATGACCAAGCTGAAATTGAATTCATGGTCCCAGATGGAGTCGCACATTCAACTACATATCGAAGTTTCGAAACCCCTAAAACAGAAAACGGCAAACTAGTATTTGACCTTGTCAACGACGGATCAGTTGATGCGCATCCGATAATTACAGTGAAGCACAATAGTGAGAATGGCTATATCGGATTAGTTAACAGTAGCGGTATTTTAGAGCTTGGTGACAGGCAAAAAGGGGATACAGAGACTTACAAGCAGTCAGAGGTCTTGTTTGATTACGCTTCATCTAATGGACAACACAGAATCCCTAACGGATTGTCACAAGGTTTGAAAAATGTTGGTATCACGAACGATATCAACGATACCAGACCAAACGGCACGCTTTACATCGACAACGCTTGGGGTCGCCCCCACATTGCGTTGCAGAGCGGTCAGACAGCGTCGGTTACATTTGATATCCCAAGGGATTCTAGCGGTGTCAAAGGTGCTCTGTACGAGTATTTTTGGTGGAGGCAAATTTTTTGGTTAGGCTCTGCAGACCAGATGGGTTATTTGAAAATTAGTGTCACAGATGCAAGTGGCACTTTTTTGTATGGTGTCGAAACTTACAAACGTGGTAGCGGTCTGGGTTGTGAATACAACTTTTTAGCCAGCGACGGCAAGGGCGGTTACCGTTTTGTTGACAGAAAATCATTTTCGGGTACTCATGTCATGGCACAGAATCCATTCAATGAATCTGGTGGTTGGTCAGACATCCAAAGGTTTGACGATGTCGTCCAATTTTTCTGGTGGGGGTCTTATCCTAGATATACCATCCCTGAAATCAAAGGTAAGAAATCGGATAAAATCCACATTATCTTCAGCAAAATCGGGAACGCACCGCAAGTTAGCCACATGTACTTAGATGATTTCATTTATCGCAAAGACTATGTCGTAGGGGTCCGGAAAGTTCCCAATCGATATCGTGCTGGTGGAGAAGTTGTGATAAACAGCGAGAATGACACTGTACTAGTAGATAATATTTCGAAAATCGTTGACGTTGTGCAAGGCTCTGACTTCATCACAATTCCTCCTGGCAAGTCTCAACTCGAAGTTTATTGCTCAAGGTGGGTCACGAACAAGCCCTCTGTGTCTGTAAAATTTGAAGAAAGGTATTTGTAATGCTATTAACGATTCACGATGCTAATTTACAGAAGATTGGTTTCATCGATAACGAAAAGCAAGAAACGTTAAACTTCTACGACGACACTTGGACTCGCAATCTTGAGACGGCGTCTAGTACATTTGAGTTTACTGTTTCGAAGAAGGAATTGCTGAGCGATACAGCAAACCAACCGCTTTACAATCAACTAAACGAACGCTCTTTTATTTCCTTCAAACATAATGATCAAACGTACTTGTTTAACATCATGAAAGTCGAAGAGAATGAGCGATGGGTGAGATGCTACTGCGAGAACCTGAATCTTGAGTTGATAAACGAATACACGAATGCTTACAAGGCTGAAAAAGCTATGTCTTTTGCAGAATACCTCAATGCGTTTGATATTCCTCAGTTTGCGATGGTGACGCTCGGTGTCAACGAGGTCTCTGACCAGAAAAAAACACTTGAGTGGGAAGGACAAGACACGAAATTGGCAAGGTTGTTGAGCTTGGCTAATAAATTTAATGCTGAAGTTGAATTTGTGACTAGACTTAACGACGACAGCTCTATTAAACAGCTCGTCCTGAACGTTTACCATCAAGCGGACGATTCACACACTGGCGTAGGTCGAATTCGTAGCGATATCCGTCTGACGTTTGAAAAAAATATCAAATCGATGACGAGGAAGGTTGATAAAACCGAAATTTATACGATGATTGTTCCGTACGGCAAGGCAAAAGAGCAACCTGAGAATGGCCCTGAAGTGCGAGTCTATATCAATGGTCTCCCGGCTTGGGAGGAAAAGAATGACAAAGGGATTGTTATCTTCAAACAAGAGGGCAATTGTCTCTATGCCCCTCATGCAGCTAATTTGTACCCTTCGACTTTTGGGGCTTCGACTCAAGATAATAAGTGGATTCGAAAGGATTTAGAAGTTGACAGTGATGATCCAAAAGTTATCCGTGCTGCAGGGATTGCGAATTTGCGAAAAAATGCCTACCCAGCTATCACTTACGAAGTTGATGGGTTCGTTGATGTTGAGATTGGGGATACTATCACCATTCACGACAAGGGCTTTGTCCCATCACTCGACGTAAGAGCTCGTGCTATTGAGCAAAAGATTAGCTTTAGCAACCCAGCAAATAACACAACGACTTTTGGTAATTTCAAAGAGCTTGAAAATAGAACGTCGGGAGACCTTAGAACCGTCTTCGAACGAATGGTTGAAAACAGTAGGCCTTACAGAATCCTTTTTTCAACAGATAACGGCGTTATCTTTAAAAACAATACAGGGCAGTCAACATTACGTCCAACGTTAAAACGAGGGAATCAGATAGTTAACGCAACCTATCGATTTGTAATTGATGGATCCATTGTTGGAGCTGGACTGACTTACACAGTGAGTGCAAGCAAGATTGCTAAACCTACCGTAATTACGGTGTCAGCTTGGGTTGGAGAGAAAGAAGTTGCTAGTGACGAGATTACATTCGTCGGTGTTTCTGACGGATTAAACGGCCGAGATGGACGAGATGGGATCGCTGGAAAAAACGGGGTTGGGATAAGAGGTACGACGGTTCTTTATGGGATTTCAGTGTCAGATAGCATTGCACCCGGAACATGGTCTCAAACACCTCCGAAATTAATTCAAGGTCAATGGCTTTGGACTAAAACGGTCTGGACTTATACCGATAACACCTCTGAAACAGGTTATCAAAAAGTCTACATCGCCAGAGATGGCAACAGTGGTACAGATGGTATCCCGGGCAAAGATGGTGTCGGTATTCGAAGCACTTCAATTACTTACGCTATAGGTGTATCTGGGACGGTTCCACCGACCAACGGTTGGAACAATCAAGTGCCTAATGTGCCAGCTGGGCAATACCTCTGGACTAAGACAGTCTGGAGCTACACCGATAACACTAGCGAAACTGGATACTCAGTTTCTAAAATTGGGGAGCAAGGGGTTAAAGGTGATAAAGGCGACACAGGACCAACTGGTCCTAAAGGTGACAGAGGATTGCAGGGCGAACGTGGTTTACAAGGCTTGCAAGGTCCTAAAGGTGACCAAGGTATTCCTGGTGTTAAGGGTGCTGATGGTAAAACACAGTACACCCACATAGCATACGCTGACACGGTCTCTGGTAGTGGTTTCAGCCAAACCGACACTGACAAGGCGTTTATCGGCATGTACCAAGATTTCAATACTACGGATAGCCGAAACCCACAAGACTATCGCTGGTCCAAGTGGAAAGGTAGTGACGGGCGTGACGGTATTCCGGGCAAAGCTGGAGCAGACGGACGAACACCTTATGTCCATTTTGCTTATGCGGATAGTGCCGACGGTCAAACTGGTTTCAGTCTAACGCAAGATGGCACCAAGCGGTATCTGGGTATATGTACCGACTTCGATAAAGCGAATAGCACCAACCCAGCCGATTATGCATGGAATGACACTGCTGGTAGTGTGTCTGTCGGTGGTCGCAACCTCTTAAGGGGCTCGAAAGGACCTTTTAAACCGGACAAAAAACCAACGAATTTTGATAATTTCGTTCTTTACAAAAGCGAAACTTCTGTCTACTTAGAGCAAAACCAAAAGTACCTTGTCAGCGCAAAATCAGACGGTAATTTTACTGCTTTTCACAATGGAAACGCTGAGAGCGATAATGTGACACTCTGGTTAATGGACGATAAAATCCAAAATTATCAGATTGTATCTGATTTAAAAACAGGGACTACAGGAACGCAGATTACTTGGGTTAAACCAACAGGGAACTATCATCTACGTGTCAACGCATATCGCAAAACAGCTAGCAAGTCTGTCTGGGAAGTGAAAATCGAAAAAGGGACAGTCAAAACGGACTGGACCCCTGCCATCGAAGATGTACAAGATGACATTGATTCTAAGGCTGACAGTGTATTGACACAAGCACAACTAAACAAGCTTAATGAAGTTAATTCTGTGGTGCAAGCCGAGCTTGAAGCGAAAGCATCTCTTGACACACTTAATCAATGGGTCAAAGCCTACCAAGATTTTGTTAATGCAAACAATGCCAACCGGGCACAAGCTGAGAAGAACCTTGCTGATGCTAGTGCCCGTGTCGCAAAACTAGAGAACAATCTGAACAATATGTCAGAGCGTTGGAACTTCATCGACAGCTACATGACTTCATCAAATGAGGGGCTTGTTATCGGTAAAACCGATAACTCTAGCTCTATGTTGTTCAGCCCAAATGGCCGTATTTCGATGTTCTCAGCTGGTAATGAGGTCATGTACATCTCACAAGGTGTGATCCACATCGAGAACGGTATTTTCTCTAAAACTATCCAGATTGGTCGCTATCGAGAAGAGCAAGACTTCATCAATCCTGACAGGAACGTGATTAGATATGTGGGAGGTAGTTAATCATGGTAGAATTTTGGTCAAATAATGACCGTGGATATCGCATTAGGCTGTGGATTGACCAAGTTGGACAGAATATCCAAACCAATACAAGTGATGTCCGTATTCGATTAGCATTGCTGAATCAAGGGTGGACATTTGCAAGCTATCAATGTTCTGGTTACGTCGATGGTTTTGGGCAACGAATTGACTACTCTGGTAGCCCAGCGATGCTTAACCGAAACTCAGAAATACAGTTGATTGACCGCACAATTACTGTCCGCCACGCCGACGATGGGTCTGGTGCCTTCGGTGTGCGTGCGCATTTCAACGGATCGGGTGGATACAGCCCTGGAAACCTAGACATCGGCAATCAAGGCATAACACTGACAACTATCCCAAGAGGAAGTTCGGTGAGCGTTCCAGAGGGATTCATTGGCGATCAAGTAGATATCACTATTGATAGGAAATTAGCTGGTGCCACGCACACACTGCGCTACGCTTGGGGCAATAAGCAAGGTAAAATTGCTGACAATGTTGGGACATCGTTCAAGTGGACAATCCCAGCGGATTTTGCCAACGACATACCAGATGCAACAACTGGCCGAGGCACTATATATGTTGATACCTATGTAGACGGCAAATTGATCCAGACGCAGTCAGCAACACTAACAGCAAGCGTTGTCACAAACAACATGAAGCCATCGTTCACTGGATTTATTTTGACAGATACAAATCCAACGACTCAAAGGATAATTCCAGAGCCAACACATTTCGTGTCCATAATGTCACTTGTGAAGGTCGTTTTCAACGGGGCGCAAGCAAAGAATGGAGCTACAATAGCTGGGTACTACGCTGAAATTGTTGGTGCTAGCAATTCTGTTTCAACGAACGGCGGGGTATTCCGTGAGGTCGCTGTAAACAAAGACACTCAAATGACCTTGAGAGGGAGAGTTCAAGACTCTCGTGGGATTTGGTCTGATTGGAAAGAGGTCAAAATAACATTTTTATTCTATTTCAGCCCAACACTGAAATTTGAGGTTGCCAGAAGTGGCTCGAAGTCAGATACACTAACCATCAAGAGATTTGCTAAAATAGCGCCACTAAGTGTGAATGGCGTTCAAAAAAATACCATGAAGCTGACTTTTACAACAACAAAAGTTGGAACAAGCAATATTGTAGCGGACAACGGGTCGGCTGGCGGTGAATGGTCAAGCATTTCTGAATTTAAGGCATCTAATGCAAATTTGGGCAAGGAATACCCTGCGGATACTTCGTTCATAGTCACAGGGAAACTAGAGGATAGATTTTCGGTCTCGGAATTTCAAACTACAGTGCCGACCGATAAAATTATCATGTCCTATGACCAACAAGGTGTGGGTATTGGTAAATATCGTGAAAACGGGGCGCTTGATGTCAATGGATTGATTTATTCAGGCTCAAAACCAATCCAGCATCACAAGCTTACAGAAGTTCGAGGTGCTGCGATTATTGAATATAACAACACGAATCTTGACGATTACAGAACGACAGGTTTTTTCTCAGTAATGAGTACGATGAAGAACTATCCTATCAGCAAGCCTAAACCTACAGAGCAAGTAGGATTTTTAGAAGTAATAGAAGGTCTGGGTGGTATTCATCAATCGCTAACAACAAGTTCTGGCAGGTTCTTCAAACGCACTCTAACGCAGAATACAGTTGGAAATTGGGTTGAGTTTGTGCAAACCAACCAACCCGTTGTTAAAAAAGAAATCCCGATAGGCTATGGTGTCAAAGCTAACATAGTACGACAAGGTAGTGTAGTAACCTTCAGCTTAATCAGAGGAATCTATTCTGTTGTTGAAGGTGAACACAAGGATTTGAGCGAGAAAATTCCAAATGGGTTCAGACCTTGTGTGCAAACTCACTTGGTTGTCAACAAAAATGCAGCTAATGAGCACAAAGGATGTGCAGTGTGGCATCTTGAACCTGATGGAAGTATGTATTTTTCAAACCCAAGTTTTGGAGATGCAGTCTACACAGGAACAGTCACTTACATAACTGAAGACGAGTACCCAACAATTGAAGATAATTGAGAAAGGAAAAATAATCATGTCACTTAAAATTACAAAACAACGCACTATCAACGCAGAATTTAATGTCGAAGAAGAAGGGACTACGGTTCTGGTTAAACAGACTTACATCAGCATTGACGAGAATGCGGTATCTAGTGTACAAGAGAATCTTATTAACGCTGAGCTCTACGCCAAATATCGCAAACAAATGCGCAAAGATGAGCAAGAACTACGCAATCTTCGTTACAAAATCGAAGATGAAATCCTAGCAGAGTCCAACGACACAGGGGTAAGCAATGAGCAATAAACCAGATGGGATTTTTGGGCTCTTTGATGTAGTACGAGACTTCTACGCACACGGTATTGATGAGCATCCGTGGGTGGCCATTCTCGTGATAATTATTTTTTCAGACATAGCCGTGGGTGTATCAAGAGCTTGGGCCGCTCACGAACTCTCAAGCACAAAGTTCCGCAAAGGAGTAGTCAGCCACACAGCAATGACCGTGTTTGTGGCCATGTTCTACCCATTTGCAAATTTCATGAATCTGACAAGTATCGTTGATACATTCATCTTTGCTATGATTGCAGCTTACACCTCTAGTATTTTAGCTAGCTTATCAGCTCTAGGGGTGGAAATCCCTTTTATTGATAAGTACGTTAAGATGAACATTGATAAGGATAAATTTAATTTGACGCCTTCAGAAAAGAAAGAGGACCGACGAGAACGATGAATGATATCATGACGAGCATCAAGCAAGTTGACGGTGGGTGTGTCATTAAATCGGGAGACACTGCATCAGTATTTGAATTTGAGATTTTGGGCGATGACGGCTTGAAGAAAGACTTATCTGGCACAGGTAAGCTTGCCATCTTCAATGCGAAAAAAGTAATTTTGTATGAAGATGTATCTGTAGAATCAGGTCGTTTCAACTTCAAATTCAAAGATGCAGTAGATCCTGGTCGTTACAAGCTGGAATTAAAACTAGATGGGTTTATTTTCCCGACGGATGAATTTAAAATTCGTGTTCGTCCGTCCTTTAATCCATCTGCTAGCATTCCTAGTAATACCGAAGACCCAAAATAAAAGCGTTGGCTGAGGAAATACGGAAGCACTTAGGCAACGATGATGTAGACAAGCTTCCAGATCTAGTAACAATTTACAACTTAGCTAAAATATGAAAGGAATAAAATATGGCAGAAAATAAACTTGAAGCAGTAGTAGTAGCGATCGGTACAGATATTAAAAACTTGCGTAAAGCAATCAATGACAAGGAAACAAGTGCAGGAATCACGGAGCAACAACTCAATGAAGCAATCCAGCGTGCTAAGTCCGATATTTTAGGCGACGGAGTTCCAGAGAATCTTGACACGCTCAAAGAGATTGCGGATAAGATTGGCACTCTCAACGGTGACACAAGCGGAGCTATCGTAGCGAAGTTAACAGAGCTTGGCCAAAAGATTGACGCTGTGACTGATGTCGATTATCTCGCAGCATACAACCAAGCGAAGGGAGAGTAGCGTATGAATCTAGTCGAAGCGATTAAGCAGATCGGACGGGATATCAAGGCTCTTGTGACAAAAACTGATAAGAATGAAAAAGCGCTAGAAGAGCTACAACCAACCGTTGAGGCTCTAGCAACTAACTTGGATCAAATTTTGGGCGAAGTCATAACTCGTTTCGAATTCGATAAACTCAAAAAAGAAATTGAAGAATTGAAAGGAAAACAAAATCGTGAATAAAATTAACTGGTCTGTGCGTTTCAACGCAAAAAATAAAGCATTCTTGTACCGTGTAGCGCTTGCAATTGCACTACCTATCTTGACTTACTTTGGGATCAATTTCCAAGATTTGACAAGTTGGGATGCAGTGTTCAGCTTGTTTGCTAAGTTTGTATCAAACCCTTATTTGGTAGGTTTGACAATTGTAAACATCTTAAATATCATTCCAGACCCAACTACCAAGGGTCTTGGAGACAGTGAGCAAGCATTGGGCTACCACGAACCAAAGCAAGACTAATCGAAGGAGAATAAATAAATGAGTAAAATTGAATCAAGCATTGCACGCATGTATCACTTACAATCAATCCCTGTACATTATGACATGGGTGACCGTTACGGAAACGACGCTGACGGAGATGGGCGCATTGAATTTGACTGCTCATCAGCAGCAAGCTATGCGCTCGAAATTAACTTAAATAACAACACAGAATCACTTCAACAAGCACTACCAGCAATTGGCTATGCGAAGGTTTACGATGCCGTGGATGGCACGTTCGATGGTCAACGTGGGGACGTTGTCATTTGGGCACCTCGTGACGGTTCAAGCTCGCTCGGTGCATTTGGGCACGTATTGATTATGACTAGCGATAGCACAGCTATTCACTGTAACTACGGCATGGACGGTGTGACTGAAAATGATTATAATTATATCTGGGATCTAAATGGTCGTCCTCGTGAAATTGTCTTCCGTGAGAGCGGAACACCTCTCCCTGCACCAGCCCAAAGCGAATTTGAGCGTGAATTAGATGTTAATACCCGTTTAGAGAAGTCAGACAAGCCTTATTATGAAGGCACTCTTACCACTGACTACTACGTTGAAGCTGGTCCTCGCATCGATAGCCAAGACAAGGAATTTCTCCCAGCAGGCACACGAGTCCGTGTTTATGAGAAACTAAACGGCTGGTCTCGAATCAACCACCCAGACAGCGCTCAATGGGTTGAAGATCAGTACTTGGACGATTGCACGGAAATGTAAATAAATAGACCACGAAAACTAAAAAAACGAAAAGGAGTATATCACCTCCCCTCAGACCACAGTAGGGCATCATGGTGGTAGTGGTCGAAGCCCTAGCATTTGCTGGGGCTTTTTTTATTTGGTATAATATATCTAGGAAAGTGCCAGTAACTCTACGGGGTCTGGTGCGTTTTTTTATTTTTTGTGCTATAATATACATGAAATGACAATCCCCCTGCATCCACTATGGACAGATACGATCTGACGCAGGGCTTTTTTTGTGTTATAATGAATATCCATCATAGGCAAAGAGCTACGAGGTTATCTCATAGCTCTTTTTTGTATTTGATAATCTCCACGATAAGTGTTAATATATTCATCGGAATACTTGGCGTCTTTCGATGAATATTCTCGAACTGTCCCCGGCTTTTTAGTCGGGGTTTTTTATTTTGCAAAAAACTTAAATTTCTTTGTCAAAAGTGTTGACTTATTATAGTATATGTACTATAATAAACATGAAGATAAGGAAAGGGAGAACGAAAGAAGTTCTCAGGTAAAACAAAATGAAAAACGGTCAAACAATTTTAGGTTCTCGATACACAGACGGAATCAAAAACAACTCTGCAACATCAAACAAAATGTTCAATCTTTCTAAAAAATTGGAAAATGATAATTTGCGAGAAATCCACAAAGCGTTGTACGGTTTGTTAACAGCTGGCTACGACATCAGCAACATGCGTAACGTCGAAGAACTTGAAAAATACGTGAATGTTAAAAAATCTCACGGCAAATTGTTAGATGTCACTAACGATGACATTGAGTTATATCATAAATTATTCGTCGCTAGATTTGGAAAGTGAGTAGATCGCATGGACGCACAAGCAAAGGCCACTAAGAAGTGGAATGCAAACAATAGAGAGCATAGAAATTATCTCTCTAAAAGGTCGTCCGCTCGTAGCTTTATCAGAAATCATGCTACGGGTTCGGATTTGAACGAACTAGAGGAGCTTATCGCAGAAAGACGTTGTAATCTGGGAACGATAAAAGACTAGGGTTATCCTAGCCTTTTTATGTATTCATGATAAATCATTAGACGTTTAATCTAAATAAAGGTACACTATAGATGTACTTTAGGCGATTGCGTGCCGAATGTTTTTGTTTTTTCATGTCACTTGGTAGCCGTTGCTGCCAAGTCTTTTTTTATGCTCAAATCAAGAATTTTAGTATCCTTGATTGAAATGCTGGTCGTGCTTCTCATTATCAGTATTCTCCTTTTGCTCTTTGTACCTAACTTGAGCAAGCAGAAGGATTCTGTTAAAGAGACTGGAAATGCGGCTGTGGTCAAGGTCGTGGATT
>SKEP01001722.1_pt1 | contig 11310 bp, 9 predicted proteins | sample 4826901 | NCBI WGS metagenome assembly SKEP01 (sample SAMN11008806, study PRJNA524170) | human gut metagenome | biome: Human fecal sample; material: Feces; isolation source: fecal sample from pouch patient p4, p43, p49, p54, p55 | host: Homo sapiens | place: Israel: Tel-Aviv | collected 2014-03-20
ATACTTCTTAATTGAAAGAAAAATGAACAGGAGCGAATAGTCTATGTTAGAGAAGTATATTGAAAAAAATATTTTTCGTAAAGTATATATCTGCGAACATGTCTTTGAATATCAAGAGATTAAAATTGATGAAATAGCGAATCTGCTAGATGTTTCCCTTCCCACCATTCAACATGATATCGAATGTATCCTTGAACAACTCGACTATTGTATCGATTCTGTAACAAAAGACCATCATCTCTATAAAATACTATTTAAACATGGCATCACCCGTACAGAATTAACGCAAACAATTTACAGCAGTTCCTATTTTCTTCGTTTCCTAGCCCATTATTTTGCCGGCGAATTTTCCAGTACCCAACTGGCCGATAATGAGTTTATCTCGTTGAGCAAAGTCTACGCCGTCAAAAAACAAATTCTAGATTTTTTTAAAGAAAATAACTATTTAAAAGAAAAACAAATTCTAATCCCCGAATTTGATATTCGAAACTTGTTATTAGCCTTAACTCGTTACATAGATTGGCAAGGATACGAACAACAACACACCGAAGTACAAAACGCCATTGAAGAAGTCATCCAATTTGTCGAAAAGAATTAGTCGTAGACATCGCAGCCCATATTTGCGCCCTTGATTCAGAAGATGAAATCTTTCAACAAGCATTCTTACAATTAATGCGCACAACCTGGGCAGATGGGCAAGTCTTTCTCCCAGAATCGCTCCAAATTTTAACGCCGAAACAAAAAGAATTGTATGCTCTTATTTTAGAAATTCTCGAAAATTGGCGGATACGACACAATTTTTCTATCCGTTGGAACTGTAACCTCATTTCCAAATTCACTAAAAGTATCTAAGTGCTTTTACAAAAAAATTGCAAGTGTACACCCAAAGAAATCTTCATTGTCTCAGATAATTCCTTTAAACAAATGTATTACCGCCAACGCTTGATGGAAGTGGTCCATACGCCCCATAAAGTAAATGTCGTCATCTACCATTCACTAGCCGAATTAAAAAATGAATTTCTTTACTCTTGTGAACGGATTGTTCTGTGTGATGCCAGCGTCTATCAATCCGGTCAAGATACAAAGAAGACTGTTATTCTACCAATTTCTCTCCGCAGCACTGACCAAGTCATTTCCAAACTGACCCAAAAACTCGCTCTTTTGGGTTAAATATTGCTTAATATGAAGATTATTTGGAAGTTAACTTAAAAAAGTCGCCAAAATTTAATTTTGGCGACATAAATAGCTACTTCTGATGAATATTTATTTTATATCTAGATGAGAATTTTAAGTTAGGCTGTAAGAAAAATGAAGAATTTTTCGTAATAAAGGAAAAAAGGCACTTTCCAAAAATTGGAAAGTGCCTGAAATGTTGATACGAATGGTACTCGATTTCCAAAGAAATCTCCGTCCCATACTGTGTTCGCAAAAAAATAAATTCGCAACGACTCCAGTAATATTAACGTTTTGAGAACGGACAACCGTAATTTTCAAGAATCTCAATCTATATAAATCCTTTTATATCAAGGATTCAGCAGTATTCGTGTTACATCAAAATCGATAAAAAAGGATTTCTATAGACAGTAGTTGAACCAATTTGAACCACGATAGATGGTAGTTGAATACAATTTTCTTACTAGTTTATCAGTCTATTTTTTGGGGGAATTATTTCAAATTCCTTTTATTTCTTTGAGACCATATTGAGAGTTGAATTGCTTTCTGGTCGTACCTGACAGGTAGAAAATAGCGTAAATACATGATTTTTGAGGAATTACAAAATTTAATAAAGATAGATAATAGTTGAATATAATTTTTAGCTAACTTAAACTTGGCCCACTATAAACGTCGAGTGATAAAAACCACCATAAAGCTCAATAGCATCTACTGAAGATATATTTTTTATTTATGATGAAAAATCAGCTTTATTTCAAAACCTAATTCTCAAATAAAACAAAATTCAGAACAACTAATCACTTAGATTGATTATTTTTGTGAAAAAAACTGTATAATGGGGTTCATAATTTTATACTATTCGTACTCAAAAACTAATTTATATGCCAAATACAAACAAGTAGCTAACTGCAATGATAAAAAGATAATTGACACGATTCAAATTTGTTAATGTATAAGATATCGTCTCTTTATGTTCTTTTACAAAAATATAAAGATTTACTTTTTCAGTTTAAGAAATAGAAGAAACTTTAATATCATCGTCAAACAGACTTGTCTGCTCATACTTTTTTGGGATGGGAAATTCATAAATAAATTGATCTTTATTTCTCAACATGTATAATAATCTATTTGCAATATGCCACATCATAACTGGTGGAATTGCATTTCCTAACATTCTGTACTGTGCACCTTCAGAACCAATTAACTTGTATTCTTCCGGAAAAGATTGAATTCTTGCTACTTCTCTTGGTGTATATCGTCTGTATTTACCATTTATAAGCAGTACAGGATCAGTACTATTTAATGATACTTTTGCTAAATGTGAACTTACAGTATTACTTGGCTTATTGATATCTTGTGCTCGTCCCTTGTTCATTGTTTTACTTGTTCGACTTTTTAACATTCCTTGGACAGCTTTTTCGCTGAAAAAATATTTATCTTCAATCTTTTCTTCCAATATTTTAGAGATAGACACGTAATCCTGTTCAGAGCGTATAGGTGCTTCGCTAAATTCATATTGAAATCCTTGGTCAGCCCGAATTCCCACGATAAAAACACGTTCTCTTTTCTGTGGAACCCCAAAATCAGCAGCAAAGCAAAGTTTATGATTCACAACATATCCAGCTTCTTCAAACTCTTTAATGATCAAAGGAAAAGCTTCATGATTGTTTGCAGATAAAATTCCTTTAACATTCTCAGCAACAAATGCAACTGGCTGCCGCTCTCTTAAAATCCTAACCATTTCGAAAAACAGTGTTCCACGTTCATCTTTGATACCTAAACGTTTCGGATTTTGCGCACTTACTGAAAATGATTGGCACGGAAATCCCCCTGTGAGAATATCAAAGTCTGGAATTTCAGAAGACTTAACTTCTCTTATATTCCTTTCATCTGGTTTAATACCGAAATTCGCTTCAAACATAATATTCGCACTTTTCTCGATATCATTCGCATAAACTATTTCAACATTGTTAGAATCATAATGTTTACCTAAAAAATCAAATCCTCCTTCGAAACCTATGTCTGTTCCTCCACCACCACTGAATAGTGATGCTACTTTCAATTTTTTCAAGCTAACATCTCCTCATATCCTGCACGATCATAAAATCGAATATCAAATCCATCGCTTCTTTTTATTAATTGAACTTCTCCCGTTTTCACTTTTCCATACAAATCATTAAGGATAAACAATTTACTTCCTTTTTGAGACAATTGTAGTCGATAAATATAATACCTATCCTTAACTGATTTTGCAGTTCTCCATTCATTAGGCGTTATGTGAAATGAATTAAACGATAAGGCTCTACTACTAATTGTTGTTTTAACCTCGATATATTTCCTTAGCTCAGAGTTATCTCTTTCAAAAGATTGGATATCATAGCCAACCCCCAGAGGAGTAGGAATGAAATTAACAAGGTGTGTGAGAGAATCTTTTCCAGCGTTCTTAAGTTGTTGCTTTTCATGACTAATTATTAGTGCCTCTCCCGATCCACCTACAACTGCTGTCGAAACAGCCTTTGCAGTATTCAAATGTTCATCTAAATCTTTCAAGATGGAACCCTTTTGAACAGCATAGTCCTCTTCTATAATATAGGCTGAAACATTAGTAGTAAAGTCTATTGCCTTCATATCTCTATTTACGTACCTAAACCAAGATACACGAATATTTCTGATATCATCTATAATAGTCGAAGAATTTCCAATGAACTCTGAATAACCTAAGAACGAACTATCTGTATTAATAAAAACTGATATAGTTTCATCTTCAATATGATTAATGTAAAATTTTTTCCCTCTAGCCTTGATCAAATTTGCTATATCCATATAATCAAGAATATCACCAGCATAGCGAGTAATATCTCCCCTACTATCATATTCAATATTCTGCTCTCTATTGTTTTTAATTCTAAACCATGTTTCTAATGGATCTTGATTATCCCTAGTGCATCTTAAATCATTAAATATACAATGGGTCACCTCAGGAACAGTTAAATAGATATCCTTCCTTTCATAATCAGATGCCACCTTGTATAGTTTTAAAATATACTTAACTGGTTGAAATTTGATACCTTCACGACATTGTTTCACAATTTCTTGATTCTTTAAGTGCCCACCAGGGTATTCAAAATTAAACAAAAAAGTTTTAAAAAACTTAACCAAATCCTGTTCTTCAGTTAACTCTTTAGCTCTTAAACCTGCTTCTGTAAAATCGCCTTCTTCAATAAATAAACCAAAAAGCGAAGATATTTCAGTACGCCAGTTGTTAATTGTTTTCAACTCTTTGTCGTTGTTTCCAGGATAGCATATGATCATCTCATTTAACTTTTCTTTAAAATCTAGCTTATTCATCTTTCCTAAGTCAGAAACATTGGTTGCCATGAATATCAAAACATTTTCTACTTGATTCTTAAACCTCGGTCTAACATGATGGAGACGGTAAAAATATTCTCTCGGTACCACGTACATCAACATATCTCCTTTCATAGTATTCTCTACTCTGCATTACTTAAATAGTCTCCTAATTTTTCGGCTATAGCTTTGGCCATTAACGGCGGAACGGCATTTCCTACTTGCTTAAACTGTTGAGTTTTACTACCAGTAAATATGAAACTATCTGGAAAAGACTGAAGACGGGCAGACTCTCTCACTGTAGGAACCCGGTTATATTTGTAATGAAAATGATGTCTATGCCCAGTGTCGATTGTAGGTGAAGGTTTATTACTCGGAAATCTAGTCCACGCAACATTAAATTTTCTCGTCTCTCTAAATTCTTCGGGAAGATCTTTATAATTTCCTCCATCTGGTACCAATGAAATAATTTCTTTAATCCGATTTGAGTGATTAGCTGCTATATGATTATAGACTTTTCTAGAAGATTTGCGCATCAAGCTTTGATAGCTATTTTGAGGGGCAGTAAGATAGTCCATCTCAGTATCCCCTAATTCATTTTCTAATGACGGTAAATCAGAAATTGCCATTTCTGTAGTAATAGTATAATCAACAGGATTCGGGTATGTGAACTCTTTCTCAGCAAGAGTTCCTACAAAAATAACTCTCTTTCTTTTTTGCGGAACGCCGTAATCGGATGCTAATAATATTTTAAATTGAACATTATATCCCATTTCTGAAAATTCTTTTAAAATATGGTTTTTGATTTGGCCCTTAAACAGGCTTACAATTCCAATAACATTTTCAATCACAAATGCTTTTGGTTTAATTTCCTTTACAAGACGAATATAGGAGAGATAAAGCTTATTTCTAGGATCTTCAAATTTTCTGGGACCAGATAGTGACATTCCTTGACAAGGTGGTCCTCCAACAATCACATCAATTCTTTTATCTCCAATTATCGGCTTAATATCTTTAGTATAAGATACCTCTGTAATATCTCCACATAAAATTTCACTATTTTTATGATTCATTTTGAACGTATTAAGTGCAGTTTCATCATTGTCTATGCCTAACAAAACATTGAAGCCAGCTAATTCGAAACCGTAAGATAAACCTCCAGCACCTGAAAATAAATCTATTATATTAAGTTCAGTTTTCATTTTTTTCCTCACTAACATATTCAATAATATCACTGATATCACAACTCAATGATTTACATATTTTTTCTAGAGCATCTAAGCTAACTTTTTCGTTCTTGCCTAGTTTGGCAAGTGTTGCGGAGCTAATACCAACTTGCTCTCTAAGTTGGGTTTTGTTCATATCATGTTCAATTATCAATCTCCATAGTTTCTTATATGAAAAACTCATCTATAAACTCCTTTTCGTTCTCAAACAAAATATTTAACTTGTTAAACATAAGTCATTATAACATACGAATAAACGTTCGCAAATTTATAGTAATCATTCATCCAGCCACGGATAAAATGCGAATACCTGACAACTACACTTTAAGAAAAATCTATTGAATAAACATAATCTTGTTACTTGACTAGCCCTGATATTTTCTTGAAGTAACATTAGGCAATCACTACGAAGGGTGGCGCCCCAAGCGACCACCCTTTGTGGTGATTTTGCCTGTTGCATAGTGACGTAGCCGCTATACATGCTTTTAAGCCCCCAGTTCTAACAGGGGGCTAACAAAGAACAGGAAACTGTGACAACTACCCATTTGGGAGTGTCCTAGCAGTGTTTTCTTTGTCACACGCTTATAAAATTTGTCACCTTATTTTGTTGGTGGATACGCTGCATTTAACAGGCGTTCCTTCTCGATTTCCATCGCGAAGGGTAGATAGAGATATTGTTGTTCTAGTAGATATTGATTGTCCTCTGTGTATTGATATGAGGCGGTTTCTTCTGAATAGACCAACGGGGCGATTCGAACATCACCGGTCACTTGATTCATCGAGTATAGGAGGATGTCTTTTTCAACTAGTTTCTTGGGCAAATGCTTTCCAAAATAGGAATAGGATTCTTGATTTGCTAAATAGACAAGTAAGCGATCCACACTAAAGTTGGAGAAGGTAAAGGGCATAATGTGCAGAATATGATTTTTAACATCATGTTGTAAATAGAGTTGGGCTTCTTTACCAAAATTGGTTGAACCAAGATACAGTTGCTTTGTTTCATCGATACATTGGAAAGTAAACTGATCTTGCTCAGTAGGCGGAATGAGGTTGGTTATAAAAAATTCAAGCATTCGATTCATTTCTTTTTCACTAACAAGACCGGCGTGTTTCATTTTGTCTATTATTAGCCCTTCAATTTTAGGATCAAGCTTACCTGCCTTCTTTTGAAGCATTTCTAAAATGTATTGATTCTCTTGTTCACCATACAAAAGATATTCGTTGGTGACATGACCTACCTCCGCGATTTGATGAAGGGTCTCGGTTTTCGGAAGATTAATCCCACGTTCCCAGTTATTAACTGTACTTCGTGGTAAATCACCAATTAGTTTACCAAATTTATCCATACTCAACTTCAACTCTTGGCGAATCTGTCGAATTCGATTGCCCACTGCTTGCTTGTCTATCTCCATGAAAAATCCTCCTCATGACGAGTTCTTAAATTTATTATACATATGTACTTAAAAAAAGTCAAAATGTATTGACTTAAAACAAATACAAGCGTACAATCGGGTTGTACTTAAAATAAGTCTATCAACTCTTCGACAATTAAATAGCAGAAGGAGGTTTTTCTATGAATCAAGTTAATCAACATGATCTCGGGGAATCGATTCGAGTTTCTCGAGAAGAAAGGGGGTGGACCCAGCGATATTTAGCAGAAAAAGTGGGGATTTCGAGATCGTTATTATCGAAAGTAGAAAAAGGAACGAGACAATTATGTAAATCAAAAATGAATCTTATACTGGATAGTTTGCAAGAAGAGGTCGTTCCAGTTAACCGTGTTTTGATTGATTATCTAACCATTCACTTTTTCTCGAATCAACATTTAAAGCTAATTGAAGCAATCATTGGCATGCCCATTGAACGCTTTGAGGAACTAGATTATGCGCCAAAGGGCTATATTGGCCAATATGTGTGGAACCAAGTAATCACGATTCGATACTCTGTTGATGATACGGTAAAAGGAACCGTGATGGAGTTTTCAGGTCAAGGCTGTAAACATCTTGCCATGCGTTTGATGACTGCGAAATCAAACTGGCAAGAGTTCTTCCGTAAGGTGTTAGATTATCAGGGGAACTTTACGCGAATTGATTTTACTTTAGATGATTTTGTGGGGAGTCTCAGCATTCCAGAACTTAAGCGCAAGGTAACGCTAGGCCATGTGTGGACCACTTTTCAAGTGAGTGAATCCCATGGGGGGACGAATATCACAAACAATGAATCAAATGGCGAGACCTTGTATTTAGGCTCAAAGAAGAGTCAGTGTCGCTTTTGTTTTTATCAGAAGGATTATGAACAACGCAAGCGACGAGGAGTTCCTTTAGAAGAGGCAGAAGTAAAAAATCGCTTTGAGCTACGGTATCGAAAAGAGAAAGCTCAAAGCTTGGCAAAGATTATTTCAAAAACCCATGATTTAACCAAACTGTTCTTTGAGTTACTTAATGGAGCAATTTGTTTTTATGACCGTGATCCAAATGAGCCAGGTGCAAAAGTCGATGCCAAATGGGCAGCCTTTATTGGCAACCATGGCGCAATCACCATTTCTTTAGAAACAATTCCTCAAAGCTTTGAGAAAAGCATGAATTGGTTAATTCATGGTGTTTCCCCTACTCTCGCATTTATTCAAGAGATAGATAATCATTTTGATTCAAATTTGATTAACGAGATTATTAGCTATGGGGAACTTAGTTCAAGACAGCAAAAAATTTTAGAAAATTTGATTACTGAGCCAGATTATTATCGGGAAGAAATAGAATTTTATACCCAGTATCTTCAAAATATGAAAAAAGAAAAAATACACAAAAAAAGCAAAGCACAGCTTACACATTAAAATGTATAAACGTACTCCGCCCTAGACAAGTTGAGTATAGCACATTTCCTTGTGTCAGCCAAAAAACATTTTTGGAAAGGAAATAAATTATGAAAAATACAATAACGACTTATGAATTGCCCTATCTACTTACTAGAGAGCAAGCTTCTCAGTTTTTAGGGATTGATCCAAAATCTTTTGATAAATTCGTTCGCGCAAACGATGAGTTAGAGCGCTTTATGATAGGAAGACAAGAACGATACACTGTCACTTCACTCACAAATTTTATTAAGACACACTCTATCTAGCTAAAATATCGTAGGATGGTTGATTAGATGCTCTGCGCCATGTAGAATGGCGATGTATTCAACTAGCATTTATCGACCATCTTTCAGTGAAAGGATTTGTTATAAATGCCTAGTATAATTAAACGTGGTAACTCATACAGAGCTCAGATCTCACTTTACAACCATGGTCAGCATAAGAAATTGACAAAATCGTTTAGCACTAAAAAAGAAGCAACTCGTTGGGCTTTGGAAAATGAATTGGAGAAAGGAAATGGAAAACAATTAGCAGAGCGTACAACAACATTTGCTAACTTCTTTGAAAACTGGATTCATATCATAAAAAAAAATGATGTAAAAGAAACGACTTTTCAAAATTATCAAAGGACTTCTCAAGTGGTGAAGAAATTATTTGGCGATATACAGTTAAAGGATTTGAACGATATTGTAGTACAACGAAAAATAGATAAGTATGCAGAGACTCATTCTCGTAAAACCACTCATGAAGTACTATTGAAAATCAAAACGGCATTACGAGATGCTTATGCTCGTGGATATCTTGCTACCGATTTTGCAAATTTAGTCAAAACACGAGGGAAGGTTTTAGATAAGAGAAACCGTGCACTTTCTATTACCGAATTAAAGAAACTGCGTACTTATGTCATTAATCATCGAGAAAATGAGTTTAACATTCTTGTACTCCTTGCCTTAGAAACTGGTATGAGACGCGGAGAACTTTTAGGTATACGTCCCGAAGACCTCTTTGAATATGGTATCCATGTCAGACGTTCTCTTAGTCCAACTTCTGAAGATACTTCGTTAAAAACCAAAAATTCAAGACGAGATATTTCCATTAACCAAGAAGTCTACGATATTCTAAAATCTATCTCGATTAAGGATAATGGATATTTTTTTGATCCTGACGGCTTTCAACAATCTGCTAAGCTCGCCAAATTACTGAAAAAATAGATATTCCAAAAACTACCTTCCACGGCCTAAGAGACACTCATGCTTCTTTTCTATTTTCACAAGATATTGATATTGCCTATGTATCGAAACGCTTAGGTCATATCAATATTCAAACAACGCAGAACTATTATCTTGAATTGATGCCAGAAAAAAAGCACCAGCAAGATGCTGATGCTTTAAACCTCTTAAATTCTTTGTCAAATTGATAATTTGAACCAACTTGAACCAAAAAACTCTTGTAAACGTTGATACAATAAGGAATTGATTAACGTTTTGAAAATTGTGAAGCTTTGCGGGCTTTTTTCAAACCTGGTTCGATTGCTCAAATTTTGAATGAGCTTCAAAAACCTTTAATATCAACGAATACAGCATGATTCACATTTCAAAGTTTCAATGAATTTCAATAAATTTGGAATCAATGGTGTCAACTTTTATTAAAAACCGCGAGCCGAAATAATTCTTTAATGCCCATTTTGATACCTTACTCTGATACCTGTTTTCTCTAGCTTTCCTTGTTAAAAGTTTTCTAACAAAATTAGTATAAGTCCGCCTTTCTAATATTCAGTTCCTAAGGAGAAAGTTCTAAATAAATATACCTATTTATTCTGCTTAACTTGATACAATATGGAGTCAATTGCTTCAACAATAGATTTAATTTTACACCATGCTTCTACTAATTCTAAACTGTCAGGTATATGGTTTTGAGAATGCACCATAAAATTTAAAATCCGCATTAAAGAACTATTGTTATTCTCAGATAATGACACTTCAATTAATTCTGCTTGCTCTGCATACATAGGAAAGTTCACTTTCATATGTCTACTAATAAAATCCGCATAAAGTTGATTTACTGTTTGAGTTCTTTTAATGCGCTCTTTTGCTATAGACTTCATCTTTCTAGAATCCTTATAGTCTATGTTTGCAAAATAGTCAACATACTCATGTCCATAAACTTCCATAAGAGACCTCAATAAATATTGAGTAGCTAAACGGAAATCTTTATATCTAATTTTATTCACTTCAATTATTAAAGTATTAATGCGTATATTATTTCGATAGGTATTTCTAAATGGAACTGTATCAATAAGGAAATTTCCACTTCCTATTTTTGAAGGTAACTCTGGTATAGGAGTAATTGCATCTGTTTTTGCATCTCCCACTCTATCTGTAACTTCATTTTCTAACTTCAAGTTAGATGCTTCTACATCAGGAGTTGATATGCTAGAGGCATCATCATTTTCTTTTGGCAGCCTTTCTGGATTTGGAAAAACAATAGGCTTGGCGTCTTGTGCATTATTTTCGGTGTATTCATCTTTTTTTTCTAAGTATTTCGTTTTTAAATTTTCTACAATAGGTATCAATATTTGCTCAATTACTTTACGTTTGTTAAATTTACGAGAAATTGAAAACTTCTCAGTTTTAGCCATATGGTTTACTTCATCAATAACATCACGAATTATTTTCATTCTTTCTATTGTAAAAGAGTCTATGTTATCTTTTT
>SKEP01001723.1_pt1 | contig 11299 bp, 10 predicted proteins | sample 4826901 | NCBI WGS metagenome assembly SKEP01 (sample SAMN11008806, study PRJNA524170) | human gut metagenome | biome: Human fecal sample; material: Feces; isolation source: fecal sample from pouch patient p4, p43, p49, p54, p55 | host: Homo sapiens | place: Israel: Tel-Aviv | collected 2014-03-20
CTTTTCTTAACAAAAAAATTACTTTTTCTTTAGATAAAAAAAGCTAGCATGATAGTAGCTTTTTTTAATATTGCTTATACTAAAAATAAATAAAAAGAGAAAATAAAGTAGAAATACTACAGGAGAGAATATGCTAAGCAAAGTGAATTTTAGGATAAAAACAATATACAATATTTTACGTCCATCAGAAAAAAAGGTAGCTGATTATATATTAAATTATTGTGGAAAGCTAGAAGATTTATCAATGACGTTATTGGCCAAAGAAGTTGCTGTATCGCAGCCAACTGTAATGCGTTTTGTTAAAGCGATAGGCTATGACAGTTTCAAACAATTTAAATTAGAGTTAGCTAAAAATTATGATAAAGAAAATAGTATAGATATTTTATATGGTTTTTCAATAAACGCCGATGATAAAATTATGGATCTTCCAGGTAAGATTGTAGCTACAGCAACATCGATGCTGGAAAATTCATTAAAATCTCTTTCTTTAGTGAATTATCAAAAAACCGTAGCTTTAATTAATCAAAGTCAGCATATTTCAATATATGCTGTTGAGAATTCAATGGGTGTAGCTCATGATTTAATGACTAAATTAATATATTTAGGAAAGAGTGTTACTTGTCATAGTGATTACTATCTCCAAAGTATTGATGCAAGTAATCTGACAAGGGATAGTTTAGCGATTGGAATATCTTATTCAGGAAATTCTAAAAATACAGTCGAAGTCTTGAAGATTGCTAAAGATGCTGGAGCTCAAACGATTGCTATTGTTAATTTTGAAAATACCATGTTAACTCGATATGGTGATATTGTTTTATCAACAAGTAATGATCAGTTTTTGTATGGAGATGCAATTTTTTCACGAACTGCTCAAATTGCATTAGTCGATATGATCTATATGGGTGTGATTATCAGTGATTATGATAATTACACTAAAAAACTAGATCACTATAGTAGATTAATTAAACATCGTGGATATCAAAAAGAGGAGCTGTGAATGTAGTTTTTCTACATCTACCACCTCTTTTTATTAACGCTTTCTTAACCAAGTTTTAAAGAAAAAAGAATAGATAGAAATTTATTTAGTTAGCTATAATGCAGTTGTTCGAGGAGGAAAAAGAATGTTAAAACTAGAAAGGATCGTTAAGTCATTTGATGGTATAAATATTTTAAATAATCTTAGTTTGGAGATACCTAAGGGGCAAATTGTTTCAATTTTAGGACCTTCAGGAAGTGGGAAAACTACTTTATTAAATCTTATTTTAGGAATTAGTGAGGTTGATAGTGGACGAATTATTTTTGAAAATGAGGATTTAACTTATGTTCCAATGGAAAAAAGAGGCTTTAATATTGTCTTTCAAGATTATGCTTTGTTTCCTAATTTAAATGCCTATGAAAATATAACGTATGGTTTAAAGAACAAACCGGATATTTCAACTAAAGAAGAAGTAGATGAGCTGATACACTTGTTAGGATTGGAGAAGCATTTAGATAAAAAGATTGATCAATTATCAGGAGGACAAAAACAACGGGTTGCATTGGCTCGAACAATGGTAATGAAACCTAAGATTCTTCTTTTAGATGAACCGTTAAGCGCTTTGGATGGAGTAATCAAGGAATCTATTAAAGAGCGAATTAAGATTATTGCTAAGGAGTACAATTTAACTACTATTATTGTTACTCATGATCCAGAGGAAGCATTAACATTATCAGATCAAGTTTTGATTATTAATGAAGGAAAAATATCTCAGTTTGGTAAACCAGAGGAAATTATTAATCATCCAAGTTGTGATTTTGTTCAAGACTTCATTTTAAATCAGCTGGAAATAAAAAGAAGAAATATTATGACTTTGTTTAGTCCGGTGGTATAAAGAAATGAATAAAAATCGAGAAATCAAGTTTATTTATATAATTGTTATTGCTGTTTTTGGGATATTTCTGTTATTACCAATTGGGTCACTGTTAATACAATCTTTCTATAATAATGGAGGTTTAACGTTAAATAATTATTTACAAACTTATCAAACAACAGGATTTATGCATGCTTTAAAAAATAGTTTTGTTGTTTCTGGAGTGAGTGCTCTAGTAACAGTAATACTGGCATTTATTGTTGCTTACACTTTAAATTATACGAATATGTTTAAAGGGTTGAAAAGGATAATTAATAATGTTTCGATGCTGCCAATGTTGTTGCCGACCATTACTTATGGATTTGCAATTATCTATTCGTTTGGAAAACAAGGGTTGTGGACAAAGTTATTTGGTTTTCAATTATTTGATATATATGGTTTTAAGGGATTGATGTTAGGGTATGTTATATATACTTTTCCGATTGCTTTTATGTTAATTAATAACGCTATTAGTTACATTGATAAAAAATTTATTATTGTTTCCAAATTAATGAAAGATAGTGAATTTAGGACATTAATGATTACTTTGATTCGACCTTTATTAGGAACTTTGGTTGCAGCCTTTATTCAGTCATTCTTTCTAAGTTTTACAGATTTTGGGATTCCTGCATCGGTGGGTGGAAAGTATGATGTTGTTGCTAGTGTACTTTACAATAAGATGTTGGGAAGTATTCCAAATTTTGCAGGTGGGGCAGTTGTTGCAATGACAATGCTGATTCCTTCAATCATCAGTATTATTTTATTGCATCGGCTTGAAAAATATAATATTCGTTATAATAAAATCTCTACGATTGAAATCAAACAGAATCGTTTTCGTGATTGGTTTTGGGGGACACTGAGCATAACGATTAATGTAATTATTATTGCTGTCTTTATAGTAATTATAATTGTGCCGTTTGTTGGAGAGTGGCCATATCGAATTAGTTTTACTTTTCAAAATGTTATTAATGTTTTTAGTGATGCAACATTGCTAGGGGTAATAAAAAATTCATTAATCACTGCAATCTTTACAGCATTACTAGGAACACTTGTCGTATATGGAGCAGCGCTGGCTAGTGCCCGGAGCACTTTAAATAAATTTTTGAAAAAGATAATTGAAAGTATTGCTCTAGCTACTAATACTATTCCTGGTATGGTATTAGGGATAGCATACTTGTTAATGTTCTCTGGGACAGTGCTCCAAAATACTTATATCATCATTATTTTGTGTAATATCGTTCATTTCTTTTCATCGCCATATTTAATGATGAAAAACTCATTGACAAAGATGAATGGTTCATTTGAAACGACTGCGAAACTGATGGGTGATAGCTGGTTTAAAACGGTTATTAGAGTTATTACACCTAATGCAATTTCATCAATTTTAGAAGTATTTAGTTATTATTTTATTAATGCTATGGTCACTGTTAGTGCGGTTATCTTTATTGCTGGGGCGCGGACGATGGTGATGACGACAAAGATCAAAGAGTTACAGCATTTTGCTAAATTTAATGAAATCTTTGTTTTATCAATCTTGATTTTATTAATTAATTTATTAGCTAAAGGAGTATTTAGTTACTTTAGTAAGCAAAGAAGAGAAAGGAAAACATTAAAATGAAAAAGAAATTATTAAAGGGGTTAGTAGTTAGTTCGTTACTTTGTGCTTCACTTTTAACTGGATGTTCTTCATCAAATGATCAGGTTGTTATTTATTCAAATGCCGATGATGAAGCTGTAACGGCAATGAAAAATGCATTAGATAAAAATGGTTATGAGGGACAGTATTTATTTCAGACTTTTGGAACTTCTGAATTAGGAGGTAAGTTATTGGCTGAAGGAACTAATATTGAGGCAGATCTAGTAACAATGAGCTCGTTTTATCTTGATAGTGCTCAAGAACAAAAAAAGATGTTTGTTGATTTAGATTTTGATACTCAAGCATTAGATGAATATCCATCTTATTACACACCGATTACTTCACAAGAAGGGGCTATTATTATTAATACTGAAGAATTAAAAGCAAATAGTCTTGAAACACCAACCTGTTTAAAAGATTTAGCTAAACCAGAATACAAAGATATGATCTCAGTTACGGATATAGCATCTTCATCAACAGCATGGTTATTAATTCAGGCATTAGTAAGTGAATATGGCGAAGATGGAGCAAAGGAAGTATTAAAAGGAATTTATGATAATGCCGGAGCACATATCGAAGATTCAGGATCAGGCCCAATTAAAAAAGTTCGAGCTGGAGAAGTAGCGATTGGCTTTGGTCTACGTCATCAGGCGGTACGTGATAAAGCTGATGGACTTCCAATCGATTTTGTTGACCCAACAGAGGGAAATTTTAGTTTGACTGAATCAGTTGCAGTCGTAAATAAAGATGGTAGTGAACATCAAAAATTAGCAATGAAGATGGCACAATGTATTATTGAAAGTGGACGTAAAGAGCTGTTAGAAACCTACCCTAATCCCCTTTACCAAGGAGAAACTAGTGATAGTGCAAATAAGTCAGCATATCCAAAAACTTTTAGTGAAAAATTGACTGCCGAATTATTAGAAAAACATCAAAAATTATCAGAGGAATGTAAGTAGGAGAAGAAAATGAAAGATTATAAATTATTAACACCAGGGCCGTTAACAACAACAGCAACAGTAAAGCAAGAAATGTTATTTGATCATTGTACATGGGATGATGACTATAAAAAAATTACTTTAAAAATTAGGGATCAATTATTAGAATTAGCTCATGTAAGAGCTGAGCAATATACTGTAGTACTGATGCAAGGAAGCGGGACTTTTGGAGTAGAGTCAGTAATTACAAGTGTAATTGGCGAAAATGAAAAACTGTTGATTGTCGCTAATGGTGCTTATGGAAAAAGAATGAAAGATATATGTGAGCACGCAAGAATTAATCATGAGATAATTGAGTTTGCTGAAAATGAAAATCCTAGTGCAGTAGCTGTTGCTGAAAAATTAGATGAAGAAAAAGAAATAACTCATGTTGCTATCGTTCATAGTGAGACAACATCTGGGATCTTAAATGATATTGAGAGTGTAGCAAAAGTAGTTAAAGAAAGAAATAAAGTATTTATCGTTGATGCTATGAGTAGTTTTGGTGGTGTTGATATTGAGGTAGGAAAATTAGGGATTGATTTTATTATAAGTAGCGCAAACAAGTGTATTCAAGGAGTTCCTGGTTTTTCATTTGTGATTGCTAATAAAAATTTATTACTAGCTAGTCGAGGTAAAGCAAGAAGTTTATCATTGGATTTATATGATCAATGGGAAACGATGGATAAAGATGGAAAATGGCGTTTTACTTCACCAACCCATGTCGTACTGGCATTTTCAAAAGCGTTAGATGAGATGTTGGAAGAAGGTGGAATAGCTGCTCGAAGTAAACGTTATTATGATAATAATCGTTTGCTAATTGAAAAAATGGCTGAAATGGGAATGAAAAGCTATGTTGATTTAGCTTATCAAGGACCAATTATTACTACTTTCTATTATCCTGAAGGAAAAGAATTTGCTTTTAGTGAGATGTATGATTATATAAAAGCACGTGGTTATGCAATTTATCCAGGAAAGTTAACTACTGCTCAAACATTCAGAATTGGTAATATTGGTGAAATTTATGAAGCAGATATATTAAATTTATGTTCAATTATTAAAGATTTTTTAGCGGAGGTAGCATAATGAGTAGAATTGAAGCAGTAATTTTCGATTGGGCAGGAACTACAGTTGATTATGGTTGTTTTGCTCCTGTTCAAGCATTTAAAGATGCTTTTAATAATTATGGATTAGAGCCAACTAATGACCAAATTAGAGAACCAATGGGGATGTTGAAGATTGATCATATTAAAACAATGTTAGAAATGCCAGTATTGAATGAAGCATTTAAGGCTAGATATGATCGTGAATTTAATGAACAGGATATACATAAAATTTATGATTTATTTGAGGCATCATTAATGACAGGTATTACAAAACATACAGATGTTAAGCCGTATGTTTTAGAAACTGTGGCAAAACTAAGAGAATTGGGAATTAAGATTGGCTCAACTACTGGATATACAGATATGATGATGGAGCCAGTATTAAAAAGTGCCAAGGAGCAGGGGTATCAACCTGATTGCTGGTACTCACCTGATGCTACTAATCACTTTGGACGCCCTTATCCTTATATGATTTTTAAAAATATGATTGAACTGCATATAAGCAGTGTAAAAAATGTAATCAAAGTTGGTGATACAATTTCTGATATTCAAGAAGGTGTTAATGCAGGGGTAATCGTAGTTGGTGTCATTGAGGGAAGTTCAACTTTGGGATTGAACGAAGAAGAATTTAATGCTTTAACACCTAAAGAACGGAATCGTGCAATTGAACGGGTTAAAGAAGCATATTTAGATGCTGGTGCTGATTATGTAATTAATAACTTAAGCGAGCTAATTGCACTCATACAAGAAGTAGAGTTATTTTAAAAGGGTAGATTACCCTTTTTCTATTTTTGAAAACGCTTAAAAAATAGGTTGACTAGATTATTGAAACCGCTATAATAATGCCTATACAAAAAAAGCGAGGTACTAATTAAAATGTTTAAGCGGGTAATAGTTTTGGTGTTTGGCGTTGTGGTCGTTGCATGTAGTTCAGCTCTAACTTTGAAAGCGGCCATTGGAGTAGGTGCATGGGATGCTTTGGCACAGACAGGGAGTTTAGTTACAGGGATAGAGGTAGGAACAATTGGTATGTTTTGTAATTTTTTATGTATCTTTGTTCAAGTGGCAATACTTAGAAGAAAATTTAAGCCGATCCAGCTATTACAAATTCCTGTTTGCATCTTATTAGGGCTAATTGTTAACTTCATGTTGTATGAAGTATACAGTAATTTTACGATTAATACATATTGGATGAATGTTGGATTATTAATTTTGGGATATATCGTCAGTGCTTTTGCAGTAGGAATGGTAATGGTTCTAGATATTGTTACATTTGCTTTGGAAGGAGCTTGTATGGCTGTTAGCGGAGTTACTGGAAAGAAATTCCATGTTTTACGGCAAGGGGTTGACGTAGTTTCAATTTTATTAGTAATTATAATTGTAATTATTACTGATGTGCCTTTAGCAGTACGAGAGGGAACTATTATTGGAATGTTTTTATTTGGTCCAATGATGGGGATTTTTATGAAATTGCAAAAACCAGTGTTTAAGAAATTTGGTTTAATTGATTATAATTAGTGATAGTAAACAGTATTATTTGTAATACTGTTTTTAATTAGAAATAATATACCTCATATGTAGTGCCCTCACAAAGTTGAACTTAGGAGAGCACTGCATTAACAGCAATTTAAATAAATTTTTGCAAATCTCCATATGATTTTTCTTCGAAAGCTTTTAATGTTTCCATGAGCTTAATAATATCTTTTTTAGCATGATTGTAATCAGCTATATTACGAATTGCATTGATGATTCCCATCGTACTTCCAATCATCATCATTTCTGCAATATGACTAGTTGATTTATCGGTCAGTGTTTGCATATTGATCATTAAGTAAGTACGAATTTTTTCAAAAGAACCAATTCCTCTTTCGTCATATCCATGACTATTTAACTTTTCTTTAGCATCTTTATGGATTTTACAATAGCCTTCATATTTTTCTTTTAAATATCTTTTAAAGTCTTTATCTTCAACGATTTTTTCTAATTGCTCAATCGTTTCAACTCCCATTTGCGAGTTTTGATAAATAAAGTTTAATAATTTTACATTATCATTCATTTTTTCACCCAATAATAGTGTGTGCAGCGAAATATTAAATATGCAAAAGCCTAAGTTTTTTTTTTATTTAGCATATATTAAAATATGGGAGAGGTGAACCATGTATATACCCAATCTTGATCCGTATAGTTTTACTGGAACTGCAGTGATCTTAGGATATCTATTGACAAATGATTTTACTACGAGTGAGCAGGCTGCTTTGGGAGCATGGTTTAATGTTGTAGGTGATATTTTAGCCTCAAACTCTTCTTGGTCAGCTGTCTTAGAAGAACGCTCAACGCCACCGAGTGATGATGACAACGATGATCGTCAAAATGATCTTGATGTACTTAATGATGCCATTGATAAGTTAAAAGAAAGTATTGAAAAACTGCAAAATGAAAAGAAGTCTAATGATTAATCAAAATAACTTAAGTAAAGTTATTTGATTAGTTTAGACTTCTTTTTTCTTTGCCATAAAAAGATGATCATAAGCATGATCAAGGCACCAGAAGTGTCAATTAGAACATCTTTAAATTGTCCACTGCGCCCTGGAATAAACAATTGATGAAATTCATCACTACAAGCATAAATAAATGTGACTAATAATGATAATGATAAAGTATGCTTAGATATAACGTTACTTAGTGCATAATAAAGTAAGAGTAATAAGATTGCATATTCACTCATATGAGCGACTTTTCTAATTATAAAAGTTAATGTATCACGATCAATATTAATAACTTTTAAAATTATTTCAGCAATAAAATTACTTTGATTTGAAGAGTCATTACCATTAGTGTGTGACATTATAAAAATAAAGATCATCCAAATTAGGGCAGGAATAAAATATTTTAATTTTTTCATAATTGTTATTATAGAAGAGAAATGTCGTCTTTACAAATACTTTATTGCAAAAATAAAAAATATTTGCAATTGTATACAATTAGCGTATAATCTTAGTGTATATATCGGATGATAATGGCGAAAGAGATTCTAATTGAACACCGAAGAATTAAAGATTTCAGGTAAAAGGATCGCTATTGGACGAACCTCTGGAGAGACTTATTAAATTAAGCACCGAAGGAGCAAGCCTATTTATAGGTGAAACTCTCAGGTAAAAGGACAGTGGGATGAATAGTTTTTTTCATTATTAATTCCGACTTAATTATTTTAAGAAGGAGTTTTTTTATGCAATTTATTACAAATTTACTTACAAAAATTGATGAGCTTGTATGGGGCTTACCGCTTATTTGTCTATTGTTGGGAACTGGAATTTATTTCACATGCAAGCTAAAACTGTTGCAATTAACGAAATTGAAATTAGCGTTTTCATGTATTTTTAAAAAACAGGATAATGATGAAGGTGATGTATCAAGTTTTCAGGCTCTTTGTACAGCACTATCTTCTACGATCGGGACAGGAAATATTGTTGGAGTAGCTACCGCGATTGCGGCCGGAGGACCAGGAGCATTATTTTGGATGTGGGTATCAGCTTTTTTTGGAATGGCTACAAAATATGCTGAAGGCTTATTAGCAATTCGTTACCGTATCAAAGATGAAAATAATCAAATGGCAGGGGGACCAATGTATTATTTAGAACGGGGTTTAGGAAGTAAATGGTTAGCTAAGATTTTTGCTTTTTTTGGAGTTGCTGTGGCGTTATTGGGAATTGGAACATTTACTCAAGTTAAATCAATTTCTGATGCAATGGAGTTATCGTTTAATGTTCCACCAATTGTTACAGCGGTTTTATTAACGATCACTGTAGGTTTTATTACAATTGGCGGGATTAAAAGAATTGCGAATGTAGCAGAAAAAGTAATTCCTATGATGTGTATTCTTTACATCGGTGGTGTTGTGATTATTTTAATTACTCATTTTAACTTAATCCCGCAGACAGTTGTATTAGTGGTTCATAGTGCATTTAATCCTCAAGCAGCTCTTGGTGGTGGTATAGGTATTACTATGACAATGGCAATGCAAAAAGGAATTAGTAGAGGAATTTTTTCAAATGAAAGTGGTCTTGGAAGTGCACCAATTGCCGCTGCTGCAGCAAAAACTGATTCATGTGTAGAACAAGGATTGGTATCAATGACTGGAACGTTTATTGATACAGTTGTTATTTGTACCATGACAGGAATTGCAATTTTACTTACTAATAGCCATACTAGTGGTTTAGAAGGTGCCGCAATGACTACACAAGCATTTAGTAATGGTTTATTTATTCCTATGATTGGGAAGTATATTGTTAATATTGGATTAATTTTCTTTGCATTTACTACTATAATTGGTTGGAATTATTATGGTGAGAGATGTATGTATTATTTAAAAGGTTTAAAAGCGATTCCATATTATAAATTTATTTATATTGTCTTTATTGCAATTGGTCCTTTTATGTCATTAGAATTTATTTTTATTCTCGCAGATATTGTTAATGGTTGTATGGCTATCCCTAATTTAATTGGTTTAATTGGATTAAGAAAAGAGGTCATAGTACAAACTCAAGCATATTTTACTGATGAAGAGGTTATAAATCAAGATGAATTAGTATATGATTAAAGGGGCTGTAACGGATTAAATGATCTGCTTCCTTCTAGGTAGACAAGTGAAATAATAAAAAATTGTCACTTAGAAGGGGGTATGTCAAAGATTAAAATTTTTATTCGTTACAGTCCTTTTTTGATTTAAGTGTTTTTGCCAAGAAATAAGTTTAAGATAAAATATGCTATTTAAATAATATAATATTTGTATAAATAGACTGTTGCACTTATGTTGATCATTAATATTCTGTATCAGTAAGACTTGTTCCAGCACAAATTTTTAGAAATTGTTTTTCTTCATAATTGGCAATAGCATTCGAAATTTTTTCTTTCTCGTATAAGGTTGTTCTAGAATCTATTATTACTATAGTATTATTTTGAAAGAAATTGTATGATTTTAATAAATATTCAATTCCTCGAGTAATGATTATTATTCTATTTTTTTCAGCGTTCAGATATTCTAAATTATAACTGTTTAAAAGTAACGGAGTTATATTAATTCGATTGCGGGAAAAATTTTTTTCAAGAAAAAGATTTATCATTTCTATCTCGGACATTAAATCAGATAACAATATGATTGTTACAGGTGGAACAAGTTGTCTTAATATAAATTCAATTTGTGTTGTTAAATAGAATATACTTCTTTTATCTGTTGGATATAATATATTATTTGCCTTTTTCCATGAATTTATGATACCTGATACGTCATTATTGGTGATGTAAGTTGTAGTAGGTGTAGTATCTATATATAGACGCTGATTTGGAATTAGGCATTGTAATTGAAAAAGATGATCCTTAAAAAAATAGATTAAAATTGTTTTGAAAATGTGAGATTGTTCTAGAAATTTACCATATTTATGACTAAGACGAATATATAAATCATAAAATTTTTGATTGGAAAGAAATATTTTATAAATGTGCTCTTTACGTTCCTCTGTCCACTGGTTGGCAAAAAGAAAGTTATTAGTACAAAAATAAACTAAATACATATAATCATAGTCTTTTTTTGAAAAATCTATGTTAAGCTGATTCCCAATTACATTATGTAAATATTTTTTCAAATCATTGTATATAAAAATCTCTTTAAATTTTTCAAGCTCCTTTGGTATAGAT
>SKEP01001728.1_pt1 | contig 11276 bp, 9 predicted proteins | sample 4826901 | NCBI WGS metagenome assembly SKEP01 (sample SAMN11008806, study PRJNA524170) | human gut metagenome | biome: Human fecal sample; material: Feces; isolation source: fecal sample from pouch patient p4, p43, p49, p54, p55 | host: Homo sapiens | place: Israel: Tel-Aviv | collected 2014-03-20
CTGATAGTTTGTGGAAGTCTCCAACATATCACTGTTGCTGACCACCTTGCTCTTATCGCCGCATACGACAATTACACTGTTTGCAGCTACCGTCTGATCGGTATACTGACTCGTAAATTTCGGATACAGATCCGAGTCTTTTGTCTCTACTTTGATATGGTCAGAAAGCTCATCGTAGTGCTCCAGCAGCTTCTCGATGGTGTCATCCTCACTGCCCTTCTGCACAATATAATACAGGGTAACGTCTTGATCGAGATCCTTTAATGCCGTTTTCGTCTCATCTGTAATGGAGTACATTTTCTGCGTACTCAGGTCAATCTGTGTTTTGCTGGTCGGAATCTGCGCCACAATCAGGTTAATAACCACAATCACAGCCAGAACAATCACCGTCATAATTGAAGAATAAGAGCCCTGTTTCAGGTGCTTTTTCTGCTCCTCGCCGGTGAACACTTCCTTCAGATGTTCTTTGGAGAACGTCTTTTTCAGCTTTTCTTTGATGTTAAAATTCACTTTATGCTGTTTCTTTTCTTTCTTTTCGCTGCTCATCGTCTCCACCTCCTAATTCCAGCGTTTCTTCTGCAGGGACTGCATTGCAAGGAAAGTGCAGATTGCAATGACGGACAGGTAGTAAACAACACCGCCAATGTCCAGAATACCGTTCACAAAGTTATCCATATGGCCTGCCATGTTGAATACACCGAGCAGATCCTGGATTTTGCCCTCGAGAAGGGTGGATTTTGTAAAGTAAACTGCCGTCAGCGCGCCTTCGCCGATCACGGCAATCACACCTGTAATGATCGGGTTTTTAATCATACTGCCGATCCAGAGGCATACCAGTGCAATGATGATAAAGAAAGCAAAGAAAGAGCTTCCGGCTCCTTCCGGGAAGAAGTTTGCGATACCGCTCTCCACGTAGCACAGGAACAGGATCACAAAGCCGACAACGGCTGCGATGACCTGGCTCTCGGTGATGGAGGAAACGAACACACCGACCGAAATATAGGCTGCTCCCAGCAGGAAATAGCCAAGGATCGAAGTGTAGGATACAGCGTAGGAAACTGTTCCGTGGGTTCCAAGAAGCAGCGGATACAGGCACATAATCAGCACTGGAATCACATAAATGGTGAGAAGTGCCAGATATTTTCCAAGGATAATATCGGAAATTTTTACCGGTGCGGTAAGGAGCAGCTGATCCGTCTTATTTTTCTGCTCCTCCGACAGGACACGCATTGTCAGAACCGGTACTGCGATCAGCAGAATAAATGCGGAATTCTGCAGCGCGTATCCGATCTCCGGGTAACCCTGCTGCAGGTTGATGGCCGTAAAATACAGGCCGAACAGCGCCAGAGTAAACGCCATAAACAGATATCCGATCATGCTTGTCAGATAGCTTTTTAACTCTTTTTTATAAATCGCCGTCATTGTGCGTCTCCCTCCTCCTGTTTTGTTTCAGCGGCTGATTCCGCTGCATCTGTGCTTTTTTCTTCAGACGTTTCCCCGACAGCCGTTTTGTCTGCTTCTGGTTCACATTCTTTTTCACATTCTTTTTGTTTCAGCTGTTCTTTCTCTGCTTTTTTCAGCTTTCTTGCAGCCTTTCCGGAATCATCGGTCAGCTCCAGGAAGACGTCTTCCAGAGACATCGAGGAGGAAGTCAGCTCGAGGATCGGGCAGTTGGCCTTTGCCAGTGCATAGAACAGCTCCTCGCGGATATCCTTATCCTTTTCCGTGGTAATTTTTACCTTAATCTGCTCCTCATTCGGCGTATTTTCATATTGGATCTCTTTTGCATCGAGCACATTAAGCGCCGGAACCAGCTGCTTTCTCGTTCCGTGAACGGTACATGTAACCGTGTTTGATCCAAGCATCAGTTTACTTAAGTTTTCCGGGGTATCACTCGCAACGAGCTGTCCCTTTGCGATAATCATGACGTAATCGCAGACGGCGCTGACCTCGGAAAGGATATGGGAACTTAAGATAACGGTATGTTTTTTGCCCAGTGATTTAATCAGATCGCGGATCTCAATGATCTGCTTCGGGTCCAGACCTACGGTCGGCTCGTCGAGAATGATGATCGGCGGATAACCGAGCACCGCCTGTGCCAGTCCGACTCTCTGACGGTATCCTTTCGACAGGTTCTTGATCAGACGGTTCTGCATATCGGTGATCTTCACCAGATTCATGACCTCAAGAATCTGTTTCTTTCTCTGATCCTTTGGAATTTTCTTTAATTCCGCCACAAATTTCAAATATTCCAGAACGGTCATATCCGTGTAGACCGGCGGCAGCTCCGGCAGATAGCCGATGCATTTCTTTGCCTCCTCCGGTTCCTCCAGGATATTGTGGCCGTTGATCAGCACTTCGCCCTCCGTAGATGCCAGATAGCCGGTGATGATGTTCATGGTCGTTGATTTTCCGGCACCGTTTGGGCCAAGGAAACCATAGATCTGGCCTTCTTCTACGGTAAAACTCAGGTTGTTGACAGCTACGTGGTCGCCATAGCGTTTCACCAGGTTTTTAACCTCTATCAATGTTCCTTCCTCCTTGTTTCTTAAAGCAGTTCCGGCATAAAGCGTGTTTCAAAAACCATTTCCGCAATCTGCGATTTTCACTTTGCGGCAAAAGAGCCGGACATACTCTCATTTTCTAAAGACACTTTATTTTATTCTGGAAATGTGATAATTTGCTGGAAAATTTGTGAAAAAACAGTGAAGGCACACAGTTATTGTTCTCTTCGCATGGAAACGCCTGCGGTTTCCTTGTGTAAGAGCGTGACTGAAAAAGGCTTTTCGCAAGTTACGAGTCCCGGTTTGTGGGAGATTTTGTCCGAATAGGGGCGGCTTAAGCCCGCTGCGGCAACCGAATGAGGGCTGCGAATGTTACAGCTCGCCGGGCACCAGTGAACGGTAGCGAATCGAGATGGGACTCTGCATAGCTGCCAAAATTTTATTTATTTTATACAGAGAATCATGTATACTATGAGGTATCGCAGACGGGCATCCCGTCAGCTTTGCTCCGCCGCGAAAAATTACGCCGGACTTTTCTTTTTCTGTCCGGGACTGGAGATTTTATGAATAAAAAAGACTATTACTGGGCCAAGTATATGCTGATTTTCGGCTTTTTCTGCATCTCTTTTGGCACTTCCATTTTCCTGAAAACCGAACACGCCCCCGACGAAGCGATGCGGATGCTGATTCCGGAATACATCGTCTCACACCACGCATTGCCGAACGGCATGGAGGAAGCGGTGCGCCACCCGCTGTGGGGCTTTTCCTATGCGCTGTATCCGTATCTGACTGCACTCATCAGCGCGGTATTTATGGGCATTGCATCGCTGTTCAACGAAAGTGCAGCGGTTCTCTTAACTGCCGCCCGCCTCACCAGCGTCCTTTCCGGCACCGGCACACTGATCGTTGTCTTTCTGATCGGAGAAGAGCTCTTTGAACGCCGCGAATCGGCACTGCTTGGCGGTATTTTCGTCGGATTTCTGCCGCAGTTCGTGTTCCTCTCCTGCTATGTAAACAACGATTCTTTTGCTGTCTTCACGGTCGCACTGATCATCTACTTCTGGATCCGCGGCATGAAAAGCGCATTCTGCAAGAAAGACTGCATCGGCCTTGGAGCAGGCTGCGGACTCTGCGCGCTGTCGTACTACAACGCCTACGCGTACCTGCTCTGCAGCATTCTTCTGTTCTTCGCGCTGATGATACATTTCAGGAAACCGGCAAAGGAGATCTTCGCCAAAGCTCTTCTGGTCTTTGCCATTGCCTTCCTGATCGGCGGCTGGTTCTTCATCCGCAATGCCGTCATCCACGATGGAGACCTGCTCGGCATGCGCACCACAAAGGAATCCGCATCGCTGTACGCCACTGAGGAGTACAAACCGGAAAACCGGCAGACACCGGCATCCGAAGGCTGGAGCTTTAAGCAGACGTATTTACAGACCCCGGAGGGCCGTACCTCCAACTGGCTGTTTTCAACCGTCAGCAGCTTCATCGGCTCGTTCTCCTACATGACCGTCCATCTTCCGATGGTGCTTTACCTGCTGTACGGTGCGCTGATGGCGTTCGGATTCCTGCTGTTTCTGTTCCTTGCCATGGTCCCGCACTGGCTCCGCAAAAAGCCGCAGCTTCTCCTCTTTGTGATGCTGCTCCTCGCCTGCCTGATCACGCTGTTCATGGACATGTACAACACGTATTTCAGCGATTACCAGTCGCAGGGCCGCTACCTGATGCCGGCGCTTGTCCCGCTGATGGTCTGGATCGATGACGGCTATTCTTCACTCACTGCAAAACTTCCCGCTGAGTGGAAACGCGCCTCCTGCCATCTGACACTCCTGCCGGGAGCAGTCTGGCTTGTACTGTTTCTCATCAGCTACATCGGATTTTTGATTCCGGGCTGTTGTGGATAACGAAGAAACAGGTGCTATCTCTTTTTCTCAGATAGCACCTGTTTCTTCATTACAAGCTTTTAGTTTTTAGATATGTTTCATCCGGTCTTTCCTTTCACTTTCTTTGTTTCCTTTTAATTGCTAAAATAGCTATAACACCAATTGCCAGAATCCCAATTCCTAAAATAATTACCAACATCTTATTTTGATGTTTCACCGGCTGATCTGCAACATCAAGGACAATATTGGTTCCTCCTTGTGCATCGTCAGTTTCGATATAAGACGAATCAGCAACTGCAAAACAGTAAATCTCCAATGTCTGGCTGATCGGAATATTTTGTTTTCGTAATTCTACACCATAACTGGATATGACCTTTATTTGCTTTTTTATACTTGATTTAATACATTCTTTTTTGTTACACAATGCCCTACAATTTATTTTTTCTTCTTTTCCTCAAATATATTAATATTCCAGCAAAAACTAAAATGCTTAATATTACTAACATAATCTCTTTTCTTAGACTCTCCTCTATCAATGTATAAACGCTAAAATGTGATGTTTCAAATGTAAATTCTCCATTTTTTATTTTCACATCCATTTCTGTTAAGGATCCATCCGCTTCCACCCTGTAAATTTTTGTTTTTCCAAGATAGGCAAAAAGCTTCATTTTTTCTGGAATTGGAATATATACCTGCACATTTTGTTCTGGCTGTATTTCTTCTCCGCTTTCCATAAGTGAAATATTGTATGTGTAAGATGTTCGATCTTTAATCGCATTGTAAGCCGCTAAATTTGTTTTCTTTAGTTCCTCCAATTTTTCAGAATCCAACTCCACTTTAAAAACGCTCAACGATGTTTCATCTGAAAATCCATTTTTGCTCTCCACCCTGATCTGCTGCGATGCCCGAAATCCTTTTTGATTTTGGATATAAACAGAACCCACGCCCTGCGACCTGATAAAATTCATATGCTGCAAAAATTCATTTTCAACTTTTCCCATAACAAATATTGCATCTAAAGCTTTTCCTGCAGGACCAGATACAAAATGAAATATTTTTTCGCCAATACTCACACCGAAATCTTTAGCTGTATCCTCAATGACCTCCATCAAATCAAATTCATTTAAATTTTTTATAATGGTTTCGCTAAATGAACCCAACGATTCTGTCGAAAAAAATACTTTATCTGAAACACCTTTACATAAATTTTGCGGAAGTTCGCTTCCATCTTCAATTAAAGTCACAAATGTTTTACTTTCCAGCAGTTTTTTAGTCAATGCTTCGCTAAATACTTCACTGTCCACATCAAAATTTTTGATCGTCTTTGCCAGTTTGCCAATGCCAATCAGGAGATCCGCTGAATTTATAATATTGACCACTGCCGAATCCTGTGGATCATTGCTGATTTTAATATACCCATCTTTTGGTATTTCTATCTTGACTGACGTCTTTTTTGAAAATCCACTTTTCTGTCGATAACTTCCTATTGTTCCATCTTTCAAATCAGAAATCAATCCACTTGTGTTATCCCACAATGCACCTTTCATACTCGTATTACTGGAACTCATCTTTTTAATCAAAATCACATCTTTTAAACGTCCATTTTCATCATACGTCTCTACACTTCCATATATGTAACTGCTGTTGTATACATCAAACGATACACTTGCTGTCCTATTATCTTTATTTATTTCATATGCATAATTGTCAATATATAAACCATTCATATTATAAATATTGGTAGCATATTCTTTTTCAATATATTGTACAGGCACAGCATTTACCGTATAGGAATACTCATGGTCTTTATACACTGTAACTGGAATCTCACTCATATACCCTGTATTTGTGTCTTGAAAAAACACATGTGCCGTTCCCGTCTGAATTCCTTTCCATTCTGTATAACGTCGTTTATCTGCCACACCTGTTTTTTTTAGTTCAAGAACTGATGAATCATCTACCCAAAATGTAATTCCGGAAACATCATCCATCAGTTCTCCATTGTTGAAAATTCCAGCACTTAACGTAATGATATTATCTTTACAAATACTCAGACTGGTATAATCTGAATAAACCGCTAATCCATCTTCTGGTGTGCTTTCCTTCTCATTCTTCTGCTGTTCCGTTTCCTCTGCTCCACCCTGATCGAGACTTAAAAATTTATATTTTACTGTATACTGCATATCCGCATCATATCCCTGATACTGCATAGATGCCTGAAAGTCCATAAGAATTTCATCAATCTTTCCTGTTGTTTTATCTATGGTTATTTTTGTTTCTACATCGCTGTATTTTAAATTTTCTACTCCCTCTACCATCTGAGCAGCGGCTACTCCTATCTCATTCGCTTTCTCTGCCGGAATTGTAAAGGTAATCTCATTTCCAGAAATTTTACTCTTTTTCATCATATTCTGCGTTAATGAAGAGAACTGAAAATAATTTGGATTCATCTCAACATCTACCGTTTTGCTTACTGGTTCCTTATATTCATAATGAGCCGTCCCATCTCGATACGTCATATTCCATATATATTTTTGTCCAAGTACAGCCATACTGGCAGAGCCTGTCATTTGAACTGCAGAACTGTCATTCTCATCATAACCAGATACCGCTGTAACTGCATCCAATGTAACTTTCGTTTTCGTTTTTGCTTTTCCCTGGATAATTGTCATATCTGCATCCATATCCAGTTCTTCTTTCCAGTTTCCTGACACGACTGTTTTCTGCATTGCTTCCTGATATGCCAGAAAAGCATCTTTCCCTTTTCCATATACCGTAATCGGAAATACTTGAAACCCTATTATCAACGCGATCAAAATATTTCTCATTTTCTTTTCCATTTGTGCTCCTTTCAAAAAAGGACCCCGTATAAAACATACAGAGTCCTTTTTTCATCTGATTTTTCTTCTAAAACAGGTTTCCCATTGTATACAGATCTAAATACCAAGAACGATCTACTTTTATTACAGATATTTCCAGAGAATTGCTTACTTCTGTTTCATCTCCTTTCAAAGTAAACTCAACCTCTACAGTTTTAGCTGCAGATACTTTTACGTTTATATCTTCATAATTGCTTTTTAAATCATCCAGGTCATCATCTGTCACATCTTCAACATTTGTCATTTTATAAGACAGTTTCCAGTCATCTCCCAGAGATTGATCCAAGGAATCCACTTGTTTCTTGAGAGAATCATTCGCCTCATCTACCAACTCTGTTTTGCTATATCCTGTCTCCTCTAATGCTTTATCTACTACCTTTTCCGGAAGCAATTCTACAATAGATTGTGCATCTACCGCAAACTGCGACGTTACAAATGTATCTATTGTCTTTTTGTAGCTTCTTCCCCCAAGTGTATAAACAAGAAGTACGACTGCTACAATCACACACAATGCTAATACAATACCCTTTTCTCTGTTTTTTTTTGCAGGTGACTTTTCATTTAGCGCTTTTCCACATTTACTGCAATATTTTGCCCCATCTGGATTTTCTGTTCCGCATTTTTTGCAAAGCATTTATTTCCCTCCACATTTTTAAATTTTTATCACGAACACTATTTTATTTGGATTCGGATTGCCACATTCTTTGCATCCCTTCCATAATTTCGTTCAGCTCTTGTTTTCGGCTCTGAACTTGGTATGCAGATACCCACATACATAAAATAAATGGCGCATCCATAATTAAGAAAAACAATGCCATGATTCCGATTCCATTAATAAGCGTTCCTACCGCCGCTACCAGCATCAATACTGACATTATTATTCCTACAATTTTAAATCCTTTAGCCCGTTTTTGGTATGCTTCTATCTCTGCCGTAAGTTCATCTGGATTTCTAAATTTTCTTCCACATTTTTTACAGATCCAATATGTCTTCTGTTGTAAGCCACTCGCTCCGGCTAATACTCCAGCTTTCGTACCAGCAAATACAGAAACACCCATTCCGCTTGCTACAGCACCTCCTATATCCCGATCTCCTATAATATTTAAGTCTTTTTCTCCACACCGTGGACAACAGATTTTTACATATGTAGCTGTTCCCATATCCTTCCTTCTCTCTACTACAATATATTTATGGTTAATATCCCTTACAGCCAGTAAGGAATTATCCATCTTGTTGCTTAAGCTGTATAATGATGGAGCAATCGGTATATCGAATACTTTCTTGGACTCCGCGTCCGTAATTAAGACTGATAACCAGCTCCTCATTCGCAGCGTTCGTTTTATGCAGGTTGAATCGCCATAGGTGCATTCGCGTCACACCACAGTAGATTGAATAGGCAATGAGTAAAACTGGTACTTATCCATTGCAATAATCTTAAGGAGTGACAATTTATGAACGCAGTAGGTATCGATGTTTCAAAAGGTAAGAGTATGGTTGCTATCATGCGACCTTTCGGTGAAATTGTTTCCGCACCTTTCGAAATCAAACACACAGCCAGTGGTATCAATTCACTTGTAGAACTCATCAACTCTGTTGAAGGTGAGTCCCGAATCGTGATGGAGCACACAGGGCGTTATTATGAAGTCCTCGCTCATCAGCTTTCAGAGGCAAATCTTTTCGTCAGTGCCATTAACCCAAAACTTATCAAAGACTTTGATAATGATTCTCTTCGTAAAGTGAAATCTGATAAAGCAGATGCTGTTAAGATTGCCCGATATACTCTTGACAAATGGCAAAATCTTAAACAGTATAATGTTATGGATGAATTACGCAATCAGCTCAAAACCATGAACCGTCAGTTCGGCTTTTACATAAAACACAAGACGGCTATGAAAAATAATCTTATCGGCATCCTTGACCAAACCTATCCTGGTGTCAATACTTACTTTGACAGTCCTGCACGCAGTGACGGCAGCCAGAAATGGGTTGATTTTGCATCTACATACTGGCATGTAGACTGTGTCCGTAAAATGTCCCTGAATTCCTTTATCGACCATTATCAAAACTGGTGCAAACGTAAGAAGTACAACTTCAGCCAATCCAAAGCTGAGGAAATCTATGGAAAAGCAAAGGAACTTGTTCCTGTACTTTCAAAGGATGCCATTACAAAGCTTATTATTAAGCAGGCTGTAGACCAGCTTAATAGTGCCTCTACAACTGTTGAGTCACTACGCACTCTCATGAATGAAACTGCATCCAAACTCCCGGAATATCCTGTCGTTATGGCTATGAAAGGGGTTGGAACTTCACTTGGTCCTCAGTTGATAGCTGAGATCGGAGATGTTTCCCGTTTCACTCACAAAAGTGCTATTACTGCATTTGCCGGTGTAGATCCCGGTGTTAATGAATCGGGAAGTTATGAACAAAAAAGTGTTCCAACTTCCAAACGAGGCTCCTCTGATCTTAGAAAGACTTTATTTCAGGTAATGGATGTCCTGATTAAAACGCATCCGCAAGATGATCCTGTTTATCAGTTCTTAGATAAGAAACGTGCTCAAGGCAAGCCTTACTATGTCTATATGACTGCAGGTGCCAACAAGTTTCTAAGAATCTACTACGGACGAGTGAAAGAATATCTTTCATCTCTTCCAGAATCTTAATTATCCACTAATATTTTCAGGCCAGCACTGGTGTGGTGGTCTTATTTTGATACCTAATTTTCAACCTGTATAAAATTTTCAATGTTCTTCAATTTAGCCTTGACTTTTTATTTGCAGGCTTGATTGGTTCATGCTTTGGTATTGTAATTGGCATACACCCTTGCTTTCTGAAAGTGTAATGACTGCTTCCACTTCTTGGTGCATTCATTTCATATCCGTAGCTTTCCAATACCTTCCGTAACTCATCAAACCGGAGGTCTTTCGATAAATTGCATATACGTGTTATCAGTTTATCCCATTTTGACATTTGTTATACCTCCTATCTATATTATATGTGGTGTCGTATATGGTGTCAATATTTTATTGTCTATTCCAAAATATTTCATTTGCTCGCATAAAATAATATAAAACATACCTATGTCAATGTTTCTTTGAGCTATCAACATTCTGTTCTAATTTGTTACTTCTGTTTTCCACTCATCTTCTGACAACTCCATTACATTGACCAACTGTTTGCAGAAATTATATATATGACTTGCACTTAAATTTGATTCATAATAATATTCATTGCACAACTCTTTAGGTCTTCTAAAAATTTTTGCATTTTTTCCAACGAGCGATGGATAATCCGTTTCTATGTTTTCAAGCTTATCCGGGGCTAAATCAGATACAACTTTCAATGTATACATTAAAACATCTGCCCATGTCTTTACATTAAATTCTTGTCCAAGAACTACTAACGAATAAGGTTTTGTTCCAGTTACACTTGACAGATCGCTACTATTGATTGTTTCACCAAAATATGGATATATTTTCATCAATTTACTTGCAAGAATACCTGCTCTTTGTTTTATTTCTATATCGCTCCATTTTTCAACCGTTGAAAAATACTTATTCATCTCTAAATGAGATTCATTGTATATTTCACGCTTTCTTTTAAAACTATCATTTGACAATTCTGAATTATACGCCGTAAGCGTTAAATTTCCCAGCGTGTTTAAGTATAATTCATGGGTTTGTTCACAATCATCACCTAAATGTATTTTCCATTCGTCAGAAAGTGTTTGTGGCATAACATGCTCTATTGTCATATTATCTAAGCTGCTTATTTCTTTATGTTTAAAAGATTGTTCTATCCGTTCTAATATAATTTTAGTTTTCTTTACTCGATCACCATTCCCATAAAGTTTTGCAGTCTTTAAACATTCCCTAAAATCATAGTCCTTAGGATAATTTTTCGCCTGTAATGCTTTTTTTAATTTTAATAAATATGAATCCTCTTCAATTTTTTGCATTTGGGAAAAAATCGGTGGGAATATTTTATTCAATTGATTAGATGGAACGCCACAT
>SKEP01001767.1_pt1 | contig 11121 bp, 10 predicted proteins | sample 4826901 | NCBI WGS metagenome assembly SKEP01 (sample SAMN11008806, study PRJNA524170) | human gut metagenome | biome: Human fecal sample; material: Feces; isolation source: fecal sample from pouch patient p4, p43, p49, p54, p55 | host: Homo sapiens | place: Israel: Tel-Aviv | collected 2014-03-20
TTATCATTTCTCAGGAACAGATGTTTCAAAATTGTCTGAAAATAAAAAATCAGCCTTTCGCAATGAATATCTAGGATTTATTTTTCAACAATTTTTCTTGATTAATTCTTTAAATGTTAGTCAAAATGTTCAATTGCCCTGTGTTTATGAAGGGAAAAAAAGCCGCGCTGAGAAAAAAGCGATTGCTGAAAAATACCTAAAAATTGTCGGTTTGGAAACAAAAGCCAAATCAAAAGTTACTGAACTTTCTGGAGGACAGCAACAAAGAGTAGCCATTGCTCGTTCCTTGGTGAATGATCCATTATTGATTATGGCTGATGAACCGACTGGGGCATTGGATAGTGAAACGGGTACAGAAATTATGGAATTATTGAAAGAATTGAATGAACAGGGCAAAACAATTGTCATGGTGACACATGATGAAGATATGAAAAAATATGCCTCACGAGTGATTCATATGAAAGATGGTCGCTTTTTGGAAGAAGAGGTGATTAGATGATTGCTAATTTATTTGTTAGTACTTTTTTAAGCTTAAAGGCGCATAAGTTGCGGGTATTTTTAACGATGGTCGGGATTATTATTGGGATTACATCAGTCGTAACGATTTCTGCTCTAGGTGAAGGGATGAAACGTCAAGTTGTGAAGGCATCCAGCGCAGTGAACGCGGATGTTTTGAAGATTCATTATACAATGTCGGATGGTAGCAGTGACAATTTTATGTCCTATGAAGAGCCAGATTATATGTTTAGCCGAGTGGACTTGAAAAAATTACAAGACATTCAAGGAATTGAAAGTATTTATCCTCAATATGGTGAATCAATGATGGGGGGCGGAGACAATTTGTTTGTACCAATGGATTATTTTGGGGCGCAGGCGAATTTATCCATTACGTCGACTAAAGGGCAGAATGATATTTTATATGGTCGTGATTTTCAACCGAACGATGCAAATACAGATGCGATTGTCTTAAATCATGATATCTTTGAAGCGCAAATTCGGCTTGATGATCCTAGCCAACTCATTGGAAAAGCTGTTTCAATTGGTGGTTATATGTACAAGGTGATTGGTATTTTAGCACCAAAAGATTTAGATAGTTTGGGTATGAACGATGATTGGGCAACTGCTATGAGTAGTTTTGTTTCTCGAGAATCATACAATAAATTAGCGAAAACAAAAGCAATTAGTGGCATCAATATTAAGGTTCGTGAGGGAGCGGACCGTGAAGCAATTTTAGGACAGGCAATCACCATTTTAAGTGAAAATCATCCTGAAGTGAAAGGAACGTTTAAAGAAAACGACCAAGACCAACAACTCCAACAACAAATGGAAGAAATGGTCACGGGTATGACAATGTTTCTGATGGCAATTACTGCAATCTCCCTATTAGTCGGGGGAATTGGCGTCATGAACATCATGTATGTGTCTGTCACGGAACGGAAACGAGAAATCGGGATTCGTCGGGCCATTGGTGCTAAACCACGAGTCATTTTATTCCAATTTTTAATGGAAGCAGCGTTTATCACATTGATTGGTGGTTTGATTGGTGTCGGCTGCGGCTACTTATTGGCAACTGTGGTCGGTGGATATATTTCGATTACGCCAATTATTACGCCGTCCATCTTTGCCATTTCAACATTGGTTTCTGTCTTCACAGGTATCTTTTTCGGGATTATTCCAGCAATTGGTGCTTCGAGGATGGATCCGATTAAAGCGATTTATAATTAAAAAGATATATTTTTGGTTTTTTCTAAACAGTTCAAATAATCTGAAATTAGATTGTTTGTTAAAAGATTGAATGATATGCTTTTGTTGTGCATGGTCACAATGGAAGCATATTGTTTTAATAGGAGGAGAGAAAATGAAAAAAACGGTTATTGGTTGGTTATGTAGAATGGACTGTAGAAGAAAGGTATCAAAGCTGTCTAGGGAATAATATAGTGAGTATAAGACAATTGTTTAAAAAAGTTCAGGCGCCAATTACATATAGAAATACAACGAAAATATGAAAAAAATAGTAGCAGGATTTCTTAGTTTGATTAGTATTGGAATAATGTTATTTGTTGTAAAAGACAAATTGATAGAAGAAAAAAAGCAATCTTTTGTTGTGCAAGAAGAAACAGATTTTTATGTATTATCAACCCAAGCGATTTATTCATTCATGTTTTCTGAAAATGACATCAAAAAACATAAGCGAAGTCGTGTGGATCTACCAGAGATTGTCCCAACAGGGTTTTCAAAAGGAAGATTACAATCCCATTATTTACTATTTTCAACAGGTGATCTTTTGAGCAGCACTAAGGATGAATTTATAGTGAGTGTTGATTTTTTTAAAGGAGAACTTTTGAAAAGAAAGACAGAAAAATATCCTTATACTGGTACGGGTTATAGCTCCAACTATTTTTATACTGTTCAAGCAGAGCGTTTATATTCTTTTGATACTGAAGGGAATCCAGTTAGTTCATACAGGTTTAATGAATCTACAACACCAGTTACGCAATTTTCAGGAACACAAAATAAGCTATATGTCGTCGCTAGTCAGGAAGCCAAAGAAAAACAACTTTATGAGAATATGTTGTTCATTTTTAAAGAAGGAGAAAATTTGACATTAACAGACGAAATATTTTTAGATACAAACCCAGAGTATGTTTATGGTTTTACTTCTTCTGTGATTGTAAATAATCAAATTTACTTGCCGATAACGGCTCATAGAAACCGAGTAAGTTATGAAAATGTGCCAGATAATCGAATTATGCAAATGGGTTTAGATGCTAAAAATCAACGTTTTATTCAATTGACAGAGAATTTTCCTAACCTAATTTACAAAAGTAGAACGTCCGAATATTTGATTATTGATCACGAGCCAAATGCATTAGGGAAAGTGGGGCTGTCAATTGTTAATCTTGCTACGGAAGAAAGTTATTTTTTAAATATTAATGGACAGTTAAAGACGGAAGAATTAGAAGAATCTATGATTTATAGTGTAAATACAACGAAAGATAATCAGTTGTTGGTTTTAGCTGGTCAGACGCTTCTCAGATATGATTTGGTGACAGGAAATTTGCTTTCGGAAACAAAAGTTCTTGAAAAAGAAGAACAAGGTATTTATATTTGGGTTAATCATTAAAAAAGAAGGACCGCCTGATAAGTTTCTCAGGCAGTCCTTTTTTTATTTCATATCACTAAGAATTTTCTGAATCAATTCTTGTTGAAACTCTTTGGTATATTGTTCGGTGAGTTTCGCTTGTTCTTCTTGGGACATTGATGGATTCGCCATCATAGCAGCCATCATTTTTTTGCCAACTGTTTCAGTCCCTTCTTTTTTGATATCAGCGGCATGTTGTTCCATATATTCACCTAATTTTTTGGCTTGATCAGCACTTAAAACTAGCCAGTCACTAGCAATGTTGAAGGTGTTTTCTTGTTTTGCAAATTGGTTATCGTTGTCAGCAAGGCCAAATAGTGTTTTGGCCCAGGACTCTTGATAGGACCATTTCGTCGTTTTTTGGACTAATGTGGCTTTTTGAGCATCTTTTTGAACTGTGTTTGTGACGTTTTCCGTTCCTGTTTTTTGTAGTTTCTTTTTATCTGGTGTGTTATATAAATAAACTTTTTCGGAACCATCGCCCAACGGCTGGTACAATAACATGTTGGGGCCATCTTTGCTTGAACTACTGCTTTTTAGTTCAAACGTTTTGTCCTGAGTAACTTCGGTCATACCAAAATGATCTTTATCGTTTAAAACGATAAGACTTAACGAAGCTAAGAACCCTAAACCAAAAATAACCATACAGAATTTATGCCAGACTTTTCGGCCAAATACATTCGTATAGGCAAAGCCTAACACGCAAAGGATTAAAAGGAAAATAATCATTATTTCATTGCACCTACTTCCTTAACAGGCATCGCTTCTTTTTTATTTAAGAAGAAAGTAATCGCCAAGCCGAGAACGCCAAAGATTGTTGCCACGAAGAAGGCTGCGTGATAACCGTTTAGTGTTGCGTTTGTTGCTTGGTCGCGATAAGTGAGTGGGGCTGTTTTTAATAAGTCCGATGCAGGTAAGCCGTCTTTGGTAACATTTGTTAAAACACTAATCAAAACAGCTGTTCCAATTGAGCTGGCTACTTGTCGGAAGGTGTTGTTTACAGCAGTTCCGTGACTTAATAAATTCATTGGTAAAGCATTCATGCCAGAAGTTGTCACAGGCATCATGACCATCGAAATACCAAACATCCGAATCGCATATAGGACAATGATATAAATAATAGGTGTTGCTTTTGTTAAGAAAGCAAACGGTAACGTTGCAGCTGTTAAAATAAACATCCCAGTAATCGCAAGACGACGGGCACCAATTTTATCAAAAATGCGACCAGTTACTGGCATCATAAGTCCCATGACTAACGCTCCTGGTAAAAGCATTAACCCTGAATGGAAGGCAGATTCGCCACGAATATTTTGGATATACAAAGGTAAAACCATTTCGGCGCCAATCATTGCCATGTTGGTTACGCCAGATAAAATGGCCGCAACAGTAAAGACTTTTGATTTAAAAACGCGTAGTTCTAAGAAAGGTTGTTCTAAATGCAATTGTCGATATGTAAAAAGACATAAAACAATCGCACCAACAATTAAGAATCCATAGACTTGCGGGCTACCCCAACCTTTATCACCAACGCTTGAGAAGCCGTAAAGTAAGCTACCAAAGCCGAGAGTAGAAAGAATGACCGATAAGACATCGATACTTGGATTAGATAATTGGATGACATTTTTCATTAAAAATGAAGCTAAAATTAGGACTAAAACGACAATTGGAATGACCATCCCAAAAAGGTCACGCCATGTATAAGAATCAATAATCCAACCAGATAATGTTGGACCTAAAGCGGGCGCTAATCCGATAACAATTCCCGTTGTGCCCATGGCAGCGCCACGTTTTTCAGGCGGGAAAATTGAAAGCATAATTGTTTGTAAAAGAGGCATAGATACGCCGACCCCTGCGGCTTGAACAAGGCGTCCAGTCAATAACATGCCGAAGTCTTGAGCTACAAAACAGATGATGGTTCCGATTAAGAACGTTGACATCGCTGTTATGTATAATTTTTTTGAACTGAATTTGTTAATCAACCAAGCACTGATGGGAATCATAATGCCGTTCACAAGTAGGAATCCAGTGGTTAGCCACTGTACACTTGAAGCTGAGATATCAAATTCTTTCATTAATGTAGGTAAGGCCGTCGTTAAAAGCGTTTGGTTTAAAATCGTACAAAATGTTCCGATTAGTAAAACACCGACTAGTAACGACCGGTTATAAGGTTTTCCGTGAATATCCACAGGTTGTTGTGAAGTCACATATATCGCTCCTTTTTCTGTAAGTTTCAAATTAAATTGCATTAACTACTTTACAACTAATTAGAATCTTTGTCAACTTACTTGACAAAGGTGTAAAAAAAACTACAATTAAGGAAAGGATAAGGGAAAGGAAGTTAAACTAATGTGGTCAAAAATGATTCAGCGTTTGTTAAATGAAGAAAATTTGTTGATAGGAATTAGTGAACTAAGTGAAATTGCTGAAGTTTCGCCACGTCAACTTCGTTATTGGGAAGAAAAAGGGTATATTTCTTCCATTGCGAAAGACGCAAACGGTCCACGGAAATATCGGTTACATACAGTCGTCAAAGTGCATTGGATCAAGCGTTTTTTAGATGAAGGATATACGTTACAAAGTGCGGTGGAAAAAGCAGAAGAGCAGCATCGTAATGTGGGGATGACGAAAAAAATCTTTAGTCAAATGTTTCATGGTATCTCAGAAGTTTGTCCCAATTACGTAGCGATTGATTTGGGCGATTTCGATGAAGAACAAAAATTATATGTTGTATTTAATGAAACCACAGAAGTCAGTGAGTATCTTTTAATTCCTAAGGATGCAGATGTTTCTGATGAGTTAAAGAAAAGAAAATAAGAATGAAATAGGACTGGGAGAAAGACCTGAAGTGAAAGTAAAACGTTACTGAATGAATCTTCGAGTTCTTTTTTTCTTGCAATTTCTTTATTTTTCTATATAATTTCTTATATGGAAAAGGAGGGTTTCGATGAAAGAAACAAAACCTTACGGAACAGTCTTGTTAAAAGCGGCTAAAATCATGGACTGTCTAAGTTTACAACCCGATCAAACCTTACAGGAAATTGCAAAGAATACCGAAATGACGGCATCAACGGCAATCAAAATTTTAGAAACCTTAACATTAATTGGCTATGTTCAAAAAGACACGAACAAGACGTACCGCTTAGGAACAAAATTGATTCGCTATGCGAATCAAAGTGTGGAGCAAATCGATTTAGCTGAAATTGCGGTACCTTATTTAGAAAATCTTCAAAATACGGTCGATGAAACCATTCATTTAGGGATTTTAAATAATAATGAAATTCTGTATATCAATAAATTAGAACCGAAAAATCAAACGATTCGCATGTCCTCGAAAGTGGGAATTACTCGACCTTTGTATAATTCGGCCATGGGTAAAGCCGTTTTAGCAGAATTTTCGGAAGAACAAGTGCAACAATATTTAGACACGCAGACATTAATTCCCTATACCGAAAATACGATTACCAATCCCTTGCGTTTGAAAAAAGAATTAAAACAAGTGCAACAAACGGGGGTTGCTTACGATGATGAAGAAATTGAACAAGATATTTTCTGTAGCGGAGTATCTTTAATGAAAGATGGCGAAATTGCGGGTGCTTTTAGTGTAAGCATGCCGAAATATCGTTTGACAGAGGAAAATAAAACGACGATTAATCAAGCCCTTTTGGCAACAAAAGCAGCGATTGAAGCGAAATTATAGTAGAAAAAGAAAGACAAACAAAAGTCGATTGGGATTTTTGTTTGTCTTTCTTTTTTTATTTTTGTAAAAACGTTTGCATTTTCTTTTTTTATCTGTATAATGAAGTTGTGAATTTCTTTATAATAAATATATATTTCTAAATAAGAAATGAGGGAGTCTGTTGAAGCGAGTATCAATTTTACAAAAATTAGAAAATGCTGGCGTGATTGCTGTGGTTCGCGGAAAGACAAAAGAGGAAGCGCTAAAAGCTAGTCAAGCCATTGTAGCAGGCGGTATGCGGGGGATTGAGTTAACCTTTACTGTTCCTCAAGCAACAGAAGTGATTCAGGAATTAGTTGCGTTATACCAAGAGAATCCTGACGTAGTCATTGGTGCGGGGACAGTTTTGGATGCTACGACTGCTCGTTTAGCTATTGTAGCAGGGGCTGAATATATTGTGAGTCCAAGCTTCGATGAAGAAACCGCTAAAATTTGCAATTTATATCAAGTTCCTTACTTGCCAGGCTGTATGACCATCACAGAAATGAAAGAAGCACTGAAAAGCGGAGCAGATATTATTAAACTATTTCCGGGAAGTGTTTATGGACCGAGTGTTATTTCGGCATTTAAAGCGCCATTGCCTCAGTTAAATATTATGCCAACGGGTGGTGTCAGTTTGGAAAATATGGCCGAGTGGTTTGACGCAGGTGTGACGGCCGTCGGTGTTGGTGGCAATCTGTTAGCGCCAGCAGCAACTGGGGATTTTGAAAAAGTTCGTGAGGTTGCCCAAGCCTATATGGAAAAATTCCAAGCAATCAAAGGGGTGTAGGCACATGGGGAAAGTCGTAACATTGGGAGAAATCATGTTGCGTTTGTCCACGCCTGTCGGAATACGCGTAGCACAAACAGAAAATTTCGCTGTACATTACGGCGGTGGTGAAGCGAATGTAGCGATTTCGTTAGCGAACTATGGCCACCAAGTGACTTTTGCTAGTAAAGTGCCCGATAATTCATTAGGAGAAGCCGCCAAAAAGCATTTAAGTCGTTATGGGGTTTCAACGGAATTTGTACGAACTGGCGGAACACGTCTAGGAACGTATTATTTGGAAACTGGTACAGGAGAACGAGCAGCCAGTGTTGTCTATGATCGCGCCTATTCAAGCTTTGCTCAAATCGAAGAAATGGAATGGGACTTACATGAGCTGTTTTCAGGAGTAGAGATCTTTCATATTTCAGGAATTACAGCGGCGTTATCAAAAACGTGGCAAAGTATGACGGTTGCGCTAGTTAAAGCAGCGAAGCAAGCAGGGTGCCAAGTAAGTTTTGACATTAATTATCGAGGGAAACTTTGGTCCCAGAAAGAAGCGAGCGTGGCATTGAAGTCCATTCTTCCATTTGTTGATATTTGTTCAGCTGGGGTATTAGATGCTCGTTATTTATTGGAGATTCCAGAACCAGAGGAAGAACTTGAAGACGCATTAACGTGGTACTACCGAAAAATGCAAGAACGTTATCCCAACATTCAAGTATTTTATTCAACCAAACGTCAAGTTCATTCAGCGACAGATAATGAATTAATCGGAACGCTATGGTACAAAGGTGCGTATTATACGTCCAAATGTCATCGATTACAACCGATTGTTGACCGTGTCGGTGCCGGTGATGCGTTTGCTGGTGGGGTTTTACATGGCATATTAGCTGCCTATGATCCACAAACCTGCATTGATTTTGCGACAGCGGCTAGTGCGTTAAAACATACTGTCCATGGTGATTGTAATCAATTTAGTCAAAAAGAAGTCCTTGCTTTTTTGGCAACGGGCTCAGGAAAAATAAATAGATAGGAGATTTTAGTTATGCAAAATATGGAAACACTTTATACACATAGTCCGGCGGATATCCGTCACTATTCAACAGAACAATTGAGAGATGAATTTTTAGTAGAGAAAGTTTTTATTCCAGGTGCAATCAGCTTAACCTACACACATAATGATCGGATGATTTTTGGTGGTGTGACACCGACCACAGAAGAATTAGAAATTATTTTGGACAAAGAATTAGGGGTTGACTATTTCTTAGAACGCCGTGAACTAGGGGTTATTAATATTGGGGGACCAGGCTTTATTGAAATTGATGGCGCCAAAGAAACAATGAAAAAACAAGATGGCTATTATATTGGGAAAGAAACAAAACATGTTCGTTTTTCTTCAGAAAACCCTGATAATCCAGCGAAATTTTACATTAGTTGTGTGCCAGCACATCATAAATATCCCAACGTAAAAATTAGTATTGATGAAATTACCCCAATGGAAACGGGTGATCCATTAACATTGAACCAACGTAAAATTTACCAATACATTCATCCGAACGTTTGTGAAAGTTGCCAGTTACAAATGGGCTACACCATTTTAGAACCAGGTAGCGCTTGGAATACAATGCCTTGTCATACACATGAACGTCGTATGGAAGCGTATGTTTATTTTGATATGGAAGAAGATACGCGGATTTTCCACATGATGGGTAAACCAGACGAAACGAAACATTTAGTAATGAGTAATGAACAAGCAGCTATTTCACCAAGCTGGTCAATTCATTCTGGGGTTGGTACAAGTAATTATTCCTTTATTTGGGCCATGTGCGGAGAAAATATTACGTACACAGACATGGATATGGTTGCAATGGATCAATTAAAATAAACCAAAGAAAGAGGAGAAAACATGGAATTTAAAATGAATGATTTTCAATTAGATGGAAAAGTAGCGTTAATTACAGGTGCTGTTTATGGGATTGGCTTTGAGATTGCGAAATCCCTAGCTGAAGCAGGAGCAACAATTGTTTTTAATAACTTATCTCCTGAATCAGTTGAACAAGGCTTGGAAAATTATCGGGCCGCAGGGATTGAAGCACGTGGTTATGTGTGTGATGTCACTGATGAAGAGCAAGTTCAAGCGATGGTCGCTCAGATTAAAGAAGAAGTCGGCTCTATTGATATTTTAGTCAATAATGCGGGAATTATTAAACGAATTCCAATGGTGGATATGTCAGCAGAAGAGTTCCGTCAAGTGATTGATGTTGACTTGAATGCGCCATTTATTATGGCAAAAGCGGTTATTCCAGATATGATTGAAAAGGGTCATGGCAAAATTATCAATATCTGTTCAATGATGAGTGAACTAGGTCGTGAAACAGTTAGTGCGTACGCGGCAGCAAAAGGCGGACTAAAAATGTTAACGAAAAATATTGCTTCTGAATATGGACAATATAATATTCAATGTAATGGGATTGGACCTGGCTACATTGAAACGCCACAGACGGCGCCATTAAGAGAACCAGGGCATCCATTTAACGAATTCATCTTGGGACGAACACCTGCTAATCGTTGGGGCACACCAGCAGACTTAGCTGGCCCAGCAGTTTTCTTAGCATCTAACGCTTCTGACTTTGTTAACGGACATATCTTATATGTCGATGGTGGAATTTTAGCTTATATTGGAAAACAACCATAAATAAGTAACAAAAAGCGGACATACCTAAAAAGGATGTCCGTTTTTTGTTATTTACTCATTGATTGAATTGGTAAAAACCGTATCTAATTTTTAAAAAAAGTCAATTTTTGACAGTAATTCGTCAAGATTAACTATATAATTTGCTAACATTCCTTGCTAAACTAAAATTACAAAAAAATGAAAGCGTTTCATTTGCGCTAGTGGGATGGAAAAGGAGTTTTGATTGCCGATGATTATTAAACAGGAACAATTCATACCAAAAGATACAGTAGAAACAACGATTGACTTATTAATTAGAAATTTAACAACGATTAAAGATAACACAGGTGAATTTCTGTTAGATTTTGATGGTTTAAAAGTTGATGACAAAAGTTGGACGATTTGGAACTGGCCGCAAGGCGTTGGGTTGTATGGTATATATAAGAATTATCGAAATACTAAAAGTGAAAAAGCTTTACAAGTAGTTAACGACTGGTTTGAAGGTCGGATGCAAGAAGGCGCGCCGCCTAAGAATGTGAATACGATGGCTCCGCTTTTAACAATGGCTTATCTATATGAAGACACTAAAGACTCTAAATATATACCTTACTTAGAGCAATGGGCGGAATGGGTGATGGAAGAAATGCCCCGAACGAATGAAGGGGGCTTGCAACATGCGACATATGGACCAGAAAATAAAAATCAATTATGGGATGATACGTTAATGATGACTGTCTTACCTTTGGCAAAAATTGGTAAGTTGTTGAATCGACTCGATTATTTGGAAGAAGCAAAGCATCAATTTTTAATCCATATTAAAT
>SKEP01001776.1_pt1 | contig 11105 bp, 11 predicted proteins | sample 4826901 | NCBI WGS metagenome assembly SKEP01 (sample SAMN11008806, study PRJNA524170) | human gut metagenome | biome: Human fecal sample; material: Feces; isolation source: fecal sample from pouch patient p4, p43, p49, p54, p55 | host: Homo sapiens | place: Israel: Tel-Aviv | collected 2014-03-20
GATGAATCCTTACAGGTTGTATTGTATGGAGAATTTGAAGATGTAAGCAAGCTAATGAATCAAAAAGCTTTTGTGAAAATAAATGGTAAATGGAACATCATAGAATTAAAATAAATCAAATACGAGGAGGACAAAGAATATGAGTAGAAGAGGATCGAAACTTGGAGATGATATTTTCTCAACAGGAGCAGTATTCGCTCCATTTGCGATTAAAATAATCAGTAGTTTTCAAAACAAGAAACAGAAAAAGCAGGAAATGTTCAACAGCTTACCAAAAGAAAAACAAAAAGAAATCCTTTTGGTTCGGTACACACGTTATCAAAAGATTGCGAAATATGTACTTTTGATTTCCTGTGGTTTAGAAGTGTTTGCTACAGTGATGGGACATTTTTCATTTGGTGATATTAAAGTATTCTTGGTTATATTCGCCTTTTATGGTGGTGTTACATATAAAAAGAAGAAACTGATAGAGAAATAAGGAGACAGCTAAAATGAGAGAAAAATTGATTGAAACATTGAATCAGATTTATGATGTTTGTGAAGAAGCAGAAGGATATTATCTACAAAGTCAGGAACATGAAGAACAAGTTAGAAATTATAAGTACCAGATACAGCAATGTAACTTACCCACAGTTGCAAAAGTAATTTTAGGTATTTGTATTATGGGATTTATTGCGATGATTTGGAGAACGATTTTTGGACTAGGAAACCCTTCCATTGCAGGGATACTCATGTTCGCAGGAGCCTATTTCGGATTGAAAAAAGCAAATGAATTATACCTAAATACAAAAAAGGATGAAATACGTTTATACGAGGAAGAAATTGCAAAAGAAAAGCAGAAGCAGGAAGAATATATGAATCAAGCAAATTCATGTATTTGGATGAATGATCAATTATTAAGTAATGTTCCCAATGAATACTTAGGTACATTACCAATCGGAGAAATGAGAAAATATTTACTACATCAACGTGCCAACACTTTACCTGAAGCAATTAATTTATATGAAGAACAATTGCACAGATGGAAATTAGAAGAACAAAATGATATGATTTTAGAGTCACAATACCGTCAAGAACAGCGTTTGGCTAATATTGAATTCTATTCTGTCCTATCCGCTTCTTTGGATGCCGCTGCTATGATGGATCGTGATTAAGGGATAGGTGGAGAAAGAGGATTATATGAATTTTTCAGACTTAATTGAAAAAGCAAGAGATAAGGATGAAAAAGCAATCGAAGAATTATTCGAGTATACATCAAAAAGGGGATATTATGTTGCTTTAAAATACCTCAAAAATAAAGAAGATGCTCAAGACATCCTACAAGATGCATATGTATCTGCCTTATCAAAATTAGATTCATTGAAAGATCCAGAAAAGTTTGATAAGTGGCTGTATCAAATCATTGCCAATAAAGCGAAGAATTATTTGGTGAAGAATAAACCGTTATTATTTGAACAATTAGAAAAAGATGAGGAAGATGCAATTCGCTTTGAAGAAACGATTCAGGATGATACTTTAGAATTTCAACCAAAAGAAAATTGTGATTATCAGGAATTAAAACAAGCCTTAAAAGTATTGATTAATGAGCTTCCTGACGATCAGAGAATGTGTTTGTTGATGTATTATTTTGAGGAACTTTCCATAAACGAAATTGCAGAATCGTTAGATTTAAATACAAATACAATCAAAAGTCGATTAAATTACGCTAGAAAGAAAATTAAGGAAAAAGTCGAGGAACTTCAAAAGAAAGGTACACATCTTTATGGTGTTGCACCGATTCCATTCTTGTTGTGGATGTTACAAGAGGAAGCACAGGCAATCACTGTACCTCACATTTCTATCAATTTCTTATTTTCACAAATGGCAAAGGAATCAGGAAAAGCTGTTACAAAGCAAGGCATTACGATTTTAGGAAAAACGATATCAGTAAAAGCAATTATTATTTCTAGTGTTAGTGCAGTTGCATTATTGATGGGTGGAACAGTATATTATCAATATTCAGAAGAACAGAATAAGCAAGAAATATATGAAAGTTTATCCATCCATTTTTCAGATCAAAAAATCTTGGAATATGGAAATGAAATAGATCCTAATTCTTTGGTATTAGAACATACTGGAGATCGAATTCAAGTGTTAAATGAACTTGATATGAAGGAAGTTGGGAATCAGACAATTCAATTTCTTATATCAAAAGATGGAATTGAGCGAACATTTGATGTTACACTGGAAATTAAGGATACAAAACCACCTACTTTAACTTTAACAAATGACATTGTTGAACTGACAGTAGGTGATGAATTTGATCCAGTGCAATATATTAAAGATGCTCAAGATGAAGTAGATGGTGACTTAAAAGGGCGAGTAGAAATAAAGAATTCTGTAGATATCAATAAAGCAGGAGAATATGAAGTGAACTATTCTGTAAAAGATAAAAATGGCTTACAGACTGAATCAACATTAAAAGTTATTGTGAAAGATAAAAAAACTGTCAATCAGAAGAAAGAAGAAAATCAAATCAAAGAAAAGACACCTGATAAGAAAGTAGAATCACCACAAAATCCGATTGATAACAGGCAAACATTCCCTATGGATAAATTAGGTTTAAATATGAAAGTGCCAGATAAAATGGCATATTCAGGTTTAGAAACTGTTGAAACTCCAACAAGTTCTTATGTTGATGAGAATGGAAATACGGTTATCAGAGGATATATATATTATAAAGCTACCTATACGGGAAGTGATCCTGCATTATTTGGTAATGAAGGTATGATTATTACAGTCAACTTTTATCCATTCAGTGGTAATTTTTCAAATATGGAAGGAAGTCAGGGTCTGCGATATTCTTCAACAAATGAATACACACAAAGAGATTATGAAGTATATGATAAGGGAAACTACTTTCTTGCATATAAACAAGGAATTGATTATCCAATGAGTGGATCTGCTTGGGTTAGTGGTAATGATAATGAATCTATATCAATCCGTGTTCAGAGTAAAGATGATACTGGAGTATATGCAATCAATATAAGAGCAAATAATTTTGATCGAGAATTTTCTTTAGGAATAGATGGCTTCAAAGAAAAAAGAATAGAGATGGCTCGAGAAATATTCAATTCCATACAATAATAGAACATAGTGTTTAGTCAAAGTTACTAAGCACTTTTTTTATGTTTTCAAAAAAAATAAAAGATTTTTAAGAAAATGTAAAACCAACTTAAAACTCATCTGTCTCATAAGCGTAAGGATGATATATCCAAGAAAGAAAAGGAGCGAAATTATATGTATAACAGAAGAAACGATTCAAGAATGGGTGATGAAGTATTTGCAATGGGTGCTATATTGGCACCATTTGCTTGGAAGATTGTAAAACATGGACAGGAAAAAGCAATCGAAAAGAAACAAGCATTTGAGGCATTACCAAAAGAAATGCAACAGCAGATCAAGTATAAAAGATGTGTCAGAGGAGAGAAAATTGCAAGATATCTTCTCATTGCATTTGCAGGTCTGGAAGTGTTTGCTACATTAGCAGGACATTTTTCAGTTGCTGATGTACTGTCTTTTATTCCTGTCATTTTTGCTTATTTTATGATGAAAGCAGGTAAGAAAAAATATGAAGTTAACAATCAAACAGCTTTTGACTAACATCTATGAAGATGAAAAAGTACCGAAGCAAACCTTAAAACAGATTTTATTTAACATTCTGAAAATAGTAAAAGAAGGTGTTCAGAATGAGTGAACAAGAAGAACAAGTCATCAATCAAGTTTCTGGAAGTATATATGATTGCATTGATTTTCTGAATATTCTGATAGACCAATGTGATCTGAATAAGAATATCGGAGCTTACCTTGGTGCTTTAAGAATCTTAAACAGAGAATTAATATCCGATATCAATCATATCAATCATATGAATCAATTAAATGAGTAATTGCTACATTGTATATTTCAAGAGAATATTGTATTATATTAACGTAAATATCATGTATATGCTTTAATATCATGATTAGAGAGGAGACAGATTGTATGAAAAAAATGTTATTGGGATTACTTGCAACATTATCAATGCTTGGCTTAACTGCCTGCGGTTCGAATAAAGAGGAGGTGGATATTTTTCAATACGTGAATGTTGTATTTAAAGGGGACAACGAAACTGGTATTGCTGAAGCATCATTTCATAGCATGGAAGCCTTGGCAAATGAGAAATTGAAGGACGATACAATTTTTATTTCATCATTAAAAGCGAAGGCAGAACCGAATGAAAATTTAAAAAATGGTGATGAGGTTAAGGTTTCAATTATTTATGATGAAGATGCATATAGCGAGCTTGAGTATAAATTTGCTGAAACAGAAAAGACATTTACTGTAAAGGGCTTAAAAGAATACTATGGAGCAGATACTACTCTATCAGAAGATGAATATCATAAATTAAGCAATTACATCCTTGAGGAAGGTGTACTGAAAAGTTTTGGAAATAACGTCTATGAAGATAAAACGAATGAAGATGGTTCTATCACAAACAATGGTGTAAATGTAAAGCTATCTTTTGATTCTATGTATGTTGCCGATAATTTAAAAGAATTGCCTAAAAACATTTATTCTAGTCCTACCCATAGTTTGTTAGCGTTTTTCAAAGTTGATTATATAATTACAGAAGATTGTTCAGAGTATAAATATCTGAATAAGGATAAATTAAAAGGCACTTATTATCTTTGGGTTGAATTCTTTGATTTAGCAAAGCCTAATGAAAAAGGACAATGGTCTTATGATGACGTTGATTGTGCCGAACATCCTGCCAATAAGGCGTTAGGGAGTAAATATGCTATAAAATTAAATACAAATGATTACCACAGAGATTCACTGGAGGATGTATATGGAGTAATGGATAAACAGGAATTATTACAGTTTTTTAACAGTTTAAGAAATACAAGTTTCCAAGAACTGAAAATATCTAAATAATCGAGGAGGGACAATAAAATATGAAGAAAACAAGCAAGCGTAGTTTAAACGCAGTATTAGCATTCATCCTAGCACTCAATATGAGTGGTTGCAGTTGGTTTGGTGGTGATGATGAAGAGGATTCAAAAGACATAACCAAACATGATGAGGATAAGGACAAGAATAAAGACAAAGATGATAAGAAAGATGATAAAGAGAAAAAGGATGATGAAGATAAGGAAACAGATAAGGTAGATGAAAAGGACAATGATGATCGTGTCATACACTATACTGGTGGTGATAGATATCAACCAAATTATCCTGTTACTCAACCATCAACAACACCATCAAAGCCACAGGAAAACCCAAAACCAAATCATCCAGTAGTACCAGATGTAGTAAAGACTGATTTTACAAAACTACATGCTTTACTGGTAGAATACAAAGAAATGGATCTATCAGGGTACACACCAAAAAGTGTTTTAGTTTTCCAAAAAGAATTGAAACATGCAGAGAACATATTGAATACACCATCTGCAACACAGCATACTGTGGATCAAGAAATTCAAGTACTATCAAATGCAAAAAATCAGTTAGTTTCTATTGCTGACTTTACCGAATTATCAAAAGCATTGGAAAAAGCAAAAAATATCAATGTTGAAGAATATACTCCGATTTCAGTTTCCACTTTAAAAAATATCATGGAGACCGCAACTTCAAGTTTGAATGATAAAAATATTTCTCAGACAGAAGTGAATAAAATTACAGAATCCTTAAACACTGCCATGAATGGATTGGTATTACGTGCAAACTTCGCTGATTTGAAAGAAACGATTGATAAAGCAAAAGATATTAAAGATGCAGATTATACAGATGCATCCCTATCCCCTATGTATACATCTTTAAAACAAGCAGAAAATGTATTGAGTAACTTAAATGCTTCTCAAAAAGCAGTTGATGAAGCAAACAAAAATCTGAACAATACATTAGATGCTTTAGTAAAATATGTTGCACCAGATACTGCAGAATTACAGGCATTACTTGTTCAAGCAAAGGCATACAAAGAAAATGAGTATTCAATTTCATCTTATACTGCTCTCAAGGATGCAATTAAAAATGCAGGATCAACACTGGATATCAATAAGGTTACCTCCGACCAGATTACCAAAGCAACCAAACAGTTACAGAACGCAATCAATAATCTGGGAGTAGATATTTCTGTTTTAAACAGTGAATTGTCAAAAGCAAAATCATTGAATGAAAACACATACACTCCATCATCTTATAAAGTCTTGAAAGATACAATAGATGAAACCGAAGCATTCCTTTTAGCTTCACATAAGCAATTTGAAGTTGATGAGCAAACAAGCAAGTTAAATTCTGCTGTGAGTCAGTTGGTAAAACGTGCAGATAAAAAAGATCTGGAAAAGGCAATCACTGATGCAAAAGCCAAATATACAGGTGATTATACCACAACAACAATGAATGTATTAAAACAGGCTGTTAGTGAAGCTGAATTGATTTACAATGATCTAAACGCTTCACAGGAACAAGTATCCAATGCTACTAAGAGTGTTAAGGATGCCATCAGTCAATTGAAGTTGGTGATCCACAAGGAAAAACTTCAAGAAGCAATTGATAAAACAAAAGATGTGAAAGAAACAGATTATACTCCAAAAACATATGCTCCATTTAAGATTGCATATGAGCAAGCTGTTCGTATCAATGCTGATGAAAATGCTACACAGGAACAAGTGGATGTCTGTACACAAGCATTAGAATCTACATTTACTAATCTTGTAGAACGTGCAGATGTGAGTGTATTGAATCAAAAAATAACAGATGCCAATGCCATTGATCAGGATCAATATACAGATGCTTCCTTAGTAGATTTCAATAAGGAATTGGTAAAAGCAAGTGAACTTGTCAAGGATCTCAATGTAACACAGGAACAGGTTGATCAGCAGGTAATCACTTTAACGGATGCAATGAATTCTCTCGTCGCATATGTAGTACCAAACATGGATGAGATTAACCAAGCCATTGCCAATGCTGAGACTGTAAAGGAAATGGACTGGTCTACAAGCTCTTATCAATCCATGAAAGAGAAATTAGACAATGCAAAAGAAATCATTGTTAAGAAAAAAGTAACACAGGAAGAAATAGATCAAATGAAGGATGAACTGGTATCAGCTTATAATGCTTTAAGTGTTGATTTATCTAACTTGAATCAAACCTTGAGCAATGCAAAGAATTATCAGGAAGTTAATTATACTTTGGTTTCTTTTCAGGTATTGCATGATGCTATTATACATACGGAGACATTCTTAAAAAATGCACATACACAAACAGAAATCAATACAGAAGTAGCTTCTCTGCAATCTGCGATAGATCAGTTGGTATTATTTAAAGAAGCTGATAAAACAGCACTGGTTAATGCAATAGATCAAGCTAAGGCATTGAATGAAAATGATTATACACCAAATAGTTATGTTGATTTTAAAGATGCCCTTACGAACGCTGAAACTGTAAACAAAGAGTATCGTGCTACTGTTGATGAAATTCAATCAGCAATCAACACATTAGAAAGTGCAAAAGCAAATCTAGTGAAAAGAGCAAATACTACAGCCCTTAGTCAAGCGATTACAGAAGCGAAAGCAAAATATGATGCAGGGTATACTACAGCATCTATTGATGCCTTAAAACAAGTTGTAGCTGATGCAGAAGCGTTGTTAAGTAATGCCAATGCAACACAAAGTGATGTAGATTCAAAAACAAATGCTATCAATCAAGCTATTGCTGATTTAATAAAACTTGGAGATAAGACAGCATTATCCAATTTGATTGATGAATTAGATGCTTTGCATGAGAGTGACTATACTCCTGTATCATGGGCAAGTGCAAGTCTTGGAACCGTCATTGATGATGCAAAGGCAATACGTGATAAATCAGAAGCAACGGAAACAGAAGTCAATACTGCTCTAGATGCATTAACAAATGCAAAAGCAAAGCTTGTGAAAAAAGTCGATATTACAGAATTAGAAACAGAAATAACAAAAGCAAAAGCAGAGGTAAGCAAAGGTTATACAACGCAGTCTGTATCTAATTTAAATGATGCCATTACAACTGCAGAAGCTGTTAAAAACAATCCAAATGCAAGTGCTACTGAAGTATCAAATGCACTAACTGCTTTAAAGAATGCAATCAGCAACCTACGTGTTGATGTATCTTCATTTGTATCAGAAATTAATACAGCAAAAGCAGTTGATACAACAGGGAAAAAACCATCTACAATTACGGTGTTGAATGATGCAATAAAAGAAGCTGAAACAATGAAAGATGATACTTCTATCACATTTGAACAAATGAATCAAATGATTCAAAAATTGAAGGATGCAGTAAATGGCTTACAAGATGTAACAGATGTATCAGAACTTCAAACCAAAGTGAATGAAGTTAAAGCATTGAATAAAGCTGATTATACACCTGATTCCTATGCCAAATTAGAAATTGTAATACAAGAAGCAATCACAGCAATTTCTAATGAGGACATCACAGCTGATGAAGTTACACAGATGATTCAAAAATTAGAAACTGCAGTTGATAATCTTGAATATGTACCTACTGTCACTGGTAAACGTAAAGAACTTGAAAAAATTGTTGCTGAAGCTGATGCATTATTGGCTAATAAAGATATTCAAGCCCCATCTAATTTAAAGAAAGTATTAGAAGAACGTGTAACAGTTGCTAAGGATTTCTTAGATGACCCAATGGATCAGTTAACAATTGAGGATTTACAGCAACAAATTGATATTGTTACTGCAAAAATGAAAGATTATACAGATAATCAATATGATGTGCAAGGTATGATTACTCAGGCACAGGCTAAGGTAGCAGAGTTCAAAGTCTTAAATCCTGATGATTATAGTTCTGATAGTTATGCAACAGTAAAATATTATTCTGAATTACTTGAAGGATATATTTCTACAGGAGTTTATGAAGATATTAAAGCAGGATATGATTGGTTAGTTGAAGAAATGGCTAATCTTGAACCTAGAGATACAAACACTTATGTGAATGAACAGGCTCCTGGAGAAGTATTAGCATTACTGAATGCCGAACGAAAGAAACAAGGATTAGGAGAATTAACACTTGATTCTACTCTGTGTCAGGCAACTACCATTCGTGCAACAGAAGCACAATATCAAACAGGTGATTTTAGTGATTGGGCACACAAACGTCCTGATGGTCGTTCATGGACAACTGTATTAGATGAAGTTGGAGATATGTCAACTTATCATGGAGAAAATGCAGCAAGAGGTCAAGCAAGTGGTGAATCATTGTATAATGCATGGTTCAATAGTGAAGGTCATCGTAATAATATGATGAATTCAGAGTTTACCAAAGTTGGTATTTCAATGATAAAAGTAGGCGAAGGAACATGGGTTTCTTACATGATTCTATCTAATTAATCAACACTTTAGAGATTATATGGAAGTGATAAAATACACATTCCTATAATCTCTTTTCTTATGCCAATTAAAAAAATTCTGCTCCAAATGGAATTGATATTTTTTGAAATTAAAAAGTAAAAATAATGCTTGCATTCCCTTTCATTTCCAGGTATTATAACGGCCACAAGGAGGTGCTGTATATGCAAAAAGAAATGTTACAAGCTCATAATATCATGGGGGTTATTTACAACTCAGTCTACATTGATAAAGATTTTGACTTCGAATTATTTCATGAAAACAGAACTAAATTAGGTGAATTGCTAGTTTACTCTAAATCTGTAGGTATCCCACTTTGTATTCTCCGACATAAAGATGGATTTAATTTTTATCTATTACAAGAAGAAAGTCCATTAATCGATGAAAAATCAAATGTTATTATCTCGTATGAATTAAATAATTGTTCTGTATTTTTTAAAGATCATGCCATGTCAGATATCAATCGCATTATCACTGATTTAAAAGAACGTATAGAAACAAATGTTATCTTAAAAAGAGAAGCTGTTTCAGGTTTCTCACAGTATGATATGCGTGAGAACTTTGAAGGATATGTTGATGAAGATGATAGTGAATTTGAGGAAGTAATAATCGATACCTGTGATAATGATTTTTCTGAAATAGATAAGGATACTCAAGATGAATAATTATGTGAGGATCAACCCTTATCGTAATTGAAGTTGATGATAAAGTATTACATAACATTAAGATAAATTTATACAACTGTAAAGATACACTTTGTATGATTGATTCTGCCTGTGTTTTAGATCATGACTTCACACTAATTACTGGACCTTTAACGATTGTTGCCAATCAATTATTGGAAAGTGTCAGAGTGATTGATAAATTGCTTAGTATAAATGATTTTTCAAATGGAGAAACAGATTATGAGTAATTCATCTATATCTGTTAATGTAAAAGAATCTATTGATGGAGCAATTGCACTCTTAGACTTTATTCTTTCATCTCTGGAATATGAAAGTAAAGACGTTTATCTGATTCAATCAATAAAGTCTATTCAGTATATGTTAAAAGATTGTGTGGGAGAGGATTCTGATCCAGATGTATCTTCTATGGATCATACATTATATTCTGCTGAGTTAACAATTGAAGATGAAAAAAAGTTATTGAAACAAATGATTCTTTATCCAAATACCATTTCATATCTATTAGATTCTGGAATCTCCGTTCAAGCATTTCATGACTTCAAGCATAAAGCCATTTTTGAAAGCATTCTGGAGCTTTTCAAAAGTTCGGTAGATATTACACGTCTGATCACCCATTTGAATGAGAGAGGCTTGCTAGAGGCTGTAGGTGGTGCTGAATATATAATTCAATTGAGCTGTTAATAATAGATTCAAATTTAAGCACGATTAAAAAATAGGAAAAGGAGGTTTTATATGGCAAATCAAATGAATGTTATAAAATGGAAAACCTGTAATTTAGATCATCCGATAACATTATTAAGAATATTTAATGCAACAGTTAATTCTAATGAAGATTGTTTTATTCTTAATGATATTGAAAAAGCTACATCCTGCTGTGTACAATTCATTAAAACAGGTTGCAGTAAGGTTGTGAATGATAAAGTTATTTCTTCAATGACATGTGGTTTTAAACTAATATTAAAGAATGAAAGCTATATCGAAGATAGCAAAGAGAAT
>SKEP01001781.1_pt1 | contig 11080 bp, 7 predicted proteins | sample 4826901 | NCBI WGS metagenome assembly SKEP01 (sample SAMN11008806, study PRJNA524170) | human gut metagenome | biome: Human fecal sample; material: Feces; isolation source: fecal sample from pouch patient p4, p43, p49, p54, p55 | host: Homo sapiens | place: Israel: Tel-Aviv | collected 2014-03-20
CTTGCCAAGGTTGAGACCGCGGGTTCGAGTCCCGTTGTCCGCTCCACCAAACCCCACCTCGCGTGGGGTTTTCTTTTTCTCACACATCTACTCCACTCGCGTTTTTTTAAAAAAAAACTGCCGACACGCGGAACTTTGCACAGTCCGGCGTCGACAGCCTATCTACATGTTTTACGCCTCTTCGCCGTGCCAGGCGTAGTCGAGGTGCATGAATTCGGGAACCTTGTACCATTTGACCGGATATCCGGCTCCGTGTGCACAGAACACCGAATCCGGCGTGTTCTCCAAGTCGGATTCCGGGTCGTACGCGGCCTGTTCAATCACCTCATCGACATTGTGGCATGGCCGGTACCCTGCGAATACGCAACTCAAATGCCCACGCCCATGCGTGTAGGCGTTGACGTCCATCGCATAGTCACGCATTTGCGCAACCGGCGCCTCACCTTCAAGCACCATGTATTCGCCGTCACCGTCAGGCGTGTCGAACGAGCCGCTCATACGCTGAATATCGGCCATCGCATGGCCGACCATATCTTGCGGAACCTCCAACCGGAAGCCATACCATGGCTCCAGCAAACGGCAATCGCCGCGCTCCTTCGCCTCCATCAACCCCTGACGAATCGCACGATACGTGGCTTGACGGAAATCGCCGCCTTCCGTATGTTTCAAATGCGCACGGCCAACCAGCAACGTGATCTTCATATCGGTGATTGGAGAGCCGGTAAGCACGCCCACATGCTCACGCTCCTGACAATGCTGCAGAATCAGCCGCTGCCAGTTGCGGTCGAGCACATCCTCGCTGCACACGCTCGCATATGCCATGCCACTGCCGGCAGGCAACGGCTCAAGCAGCACATGCGTTTCCGCATAGTGACGCAACGGCTCAAAATGCCCCACGCCCTCGATCGGATGCGCAATCGTCTCCTTATATAGGATGCCGCCCGGACCGAACGAAACATCCAAGCCAAACCGGTCATGCATCATCTGCTGGATGACTTCCAATTGCACCGCACCCATCAATTGCAGATGCACTTCGCCAAGATGCGGCTGCCATACCACATGCAGCAACGGATCCTCATCCTCAAGCTCACGCAACGCGACCAGGCAGGCATGAATATCGCACTCCCCCGGCAGCAACGTGTACGTGAGCACCGGCTGAAGCACCGGATTCACGCCGTCAGGCTCCTTCCCAAGCCCGGCACCGGGAAATGTCCGTGTCAAGCCCGTCACGGCGCACACGGTGCCCGCAACAACCGAATCGACCGTACTGAACTTCGCGCCTGAATACACGCGCACCTGATCGGCCTTCTCATGCCACAGGCCATCATCACCGATTTTCGACTCGCCAGGATCGGAACCAACCCGCGCAGTGCCGGAAAGCATTGTTTTCGCTTTGAATTCACCGCCCGTCACCTTGAGCCAGGTCAGTCGATTGCCTTGCGAGTCGTGCGATACCTTATATATACGCGCGCCGAATTCGCCGCCATACTCCGGCTCGCGCACATACCATTCGAATCCTGCGATGAATTCGTCGATGCCCTCCATTTTCAGCGCGGAACCGAAGAAACACGGGAACAGGGCACGTTCGGCAATCAGTTCGCGAATGGTTTCGTCCGGAATCGTCCCTTCTTCCAAATACGATTCCATGGCGGTTTCGCTTTGCATGGCGATGTCTTCCATGACATCGGCAAGCGCCTCGTTTCCGTTGTGCGATCCGGTAAAATCTACGCATCCGTCAGAGAAACGTTTCTTCAGCTGCTGCAGAAGTTTCGTTTTATCGGCTGCGGGAGCGTCCATTTTGTTGATGAAGATGAATGTGGGCACGTTATAGCGCTTCAGCAATCGCCATAACGTTTCGGTATGCCCTTGGATTCCGTCCGCGCCGGAAATGACCAGGATCGCATAGTCGAGCACGGCGAGGGTACGTTCCATTTCCGCCGAAAAATCGACGTGCCCCGGCGTATCAAGCAACGTGAGGGTGAGATCCGGCGTGGTGATGATCGCCGGTTCGGTGAAGATGGTGATGCCGCGCTGCCGTTCCATCGTATTGGTGTCAAGAAACGCGTCTCCATGATCGACGCGGCCGAGCTTGCGTACGCTGCCCGTGGCATACAGCAATGCTTCCGACAGCGTGGTTTTGCCTGCGTCAACATGCGCCAGAATGCCGATGACGATTCGTTTCATGGGTTCCTCCCGCTGCCCAAGCGACAGCCGAAGCAGCCGCCTATCGATATACGAAAGCCCTTACGCCTACTGACGTAAGGGCTTGATGGTGACCCCGGGGAGACTCGAACTCCCGACCTTGAGATTAGAAGTCACATGCTCTATCCAGCTGAGCTACAGGGCCAAACTTGAATCAGTATAGCCAGTTCGCACGTTCTTGCCAACTCGAACGCGCTGAGCAGCGATCATACCGACGGCAAAACCATGGAACCAACGGCTCCCCGATCCCAAACAAGCAAGTCATCAAGACCGGGGAGCATGGGTTCACGGCTCGATAATCCAGCTCAAACCGACCAGCACGATAAGGAACAGCACATTCACCGCCGAATAGACGGCCAGATAGCGCCCCTTCTTATCAGGGTACTTACGCGTCACGTTCTTGTATCCGATCAGCGAGGCCATGGATGCGATCAGCGTACCCATGCCACCAAGGTTGGTGCCAATAATCAGTGCACGCCACTGGTCGCAGAAGCCCGACAGCAACAGCGTGGTAGGCACGTTGGAGATGAACTGGCTCGACACCACGGCGACTTCGAGCGGATGCTGTCCCACCAGCGCCTCGGCCAACTGGTAGAACTCCGGCACACGTTTCATATTGCCGATGAAAATGAAGAACATGCAGAACGTGAGCGGCAATCCCCAGTCGATATTGCGGAACACGCGGCGATCGCAGAACAGGAATGCCACCACCACGATCACGCACATGTCCCATAGCGGAATGAAATCGCTCACAGCCAGCAAACACACGATGAACAATGCGCAATATACGATCGTGCGCCAACCTCCATAACCGGCGCCATAGCCGGTCACACGAATCTCATCCGGCCGCAGCTGGTCGGAATTCGGAGCGAGCACATTCTGTTCGATGCCGCTGCCGTCGATAGAGGAAAATTCGGAAACCGGTTTCTTGCCGAATACCACGCAGGCGATAATCACCAGCAATATCGCCGCGGTAACGGAATACGGCGCCATAATGCCGATCATTTCAGCGGACGGCATGCCGGTCAACGCTTTCAGATACAGGTTGTGCGCGTTGCCGATTGGCGTCAACATACTGCCCACGTTCGCACCGACGGTCATCAAGGTGCCGACCAGCACCGCATGCTCCTCCATATGAGCCATGGTAAGCACCGCGATCGCGAACGGAATGAACGTAACCAACGCCACATCATTGGTGATCAGCATGCCGGAAAAATACGTGAGCGAAATCAGCGTAATCACCAATCCGCGCGCAGTGTTCACATGATGCAGCAATCGTGAGCCGATAATACGGAACACGCCGATGCGCTGGAAACCGCACACCACCAGCATCAGGCAGATCAGCTGCGAAATGGTGCTCGCATGAATGTATCCGCCGTACTCCTTGTCGGGAGGCACGATAAAGCATGAAATAAGAGCAAGTATGGAAGCAACTACGAGAATGGTCTCGTTTTTCAGGATTTTAACGACCAATCGTCGCATTCATTCCTCCGTGAATCCAGTTTGCAAACCGTTTGCAGACCCGGGCGATTTTCTCAAGAAACGCCGTATTCACTTTACCCGAAAAATCGCATAGCACATACCCTTGGCATACGATTTTTCCGACCATTCCAACGTTCTTCAGCCACTACGCCCTACTGTTCTTTACCTTTGCAAACCGGCAAAACTGTTTTGCAATTGCAAAACACGCCGAAAGATACTGTATGTCAACTAAGAATTCGTTAAGTATTCTCGCCTCGTTCACCGCATGTTCGCCGGCTGTTCATACAAGCTCGGATATGCGGCAGATCCAAGTGCAAGGCAAAGACATTCGGGGGGTGGTTATCGGACGTTCTGGCACGCGGCAGAAACTCAAGTACACGACAGATATTCAGGCGACGTTATTGCCAAACACCCTCGCCTGCAGATCCTTACGCAAGGTCTCAAGTTTGGTGATCTGACCGAGCAGCTCGATTTTCTCGGCACCGTCCGGTAGCTGTGCCATGCGACGCTTGTCCGCACCGATCTTGCGCATGATGCCCGTGTCAAGCAGCCGAATGATGAGTTCGGACGCATACCTGCGCTCATCATCGGTCGGCTTGCGTAATTGCACGTTGATTTCTTGCGATTGTTGCGACGCGCGTTCCGTATCGGCGTCGCTCGGCGGCAACGGCAGTTGCATGACGGCAAGCTCGTTGATTACGGATTCCAGCATCGGTCCGCCTGCTTTGGTGAGATTATGCATCCACAGTCCTTGCGGGGTATCTGTGGACGGCAGACCGCCGGCCGCGGCGATGGCTTGGAACAGCGTACGGAATACGGGGGTCATGAAGCTCGACAGCGTGAGGCTGGCGAACAATGTCGGATCCACGGCAAGCGGCACTTGAATCAGGGTCGCCATGAACTGCTGTTCGCAAATGAACACGGCATCGTCGATACGGTAATAGGATTGTTCCGCGGCGTCACGATGTTCCAACGCCTTGCGCGCGGAAGGATTCGCATATGGATTCACGCCCTGCTCCATGCGAGGTTCCGCCGCTGCGGCATTGGCGGCAAAGCGACGTTTCGGCGCATACGCATCCTCGTCCCGCACATTGAGTTTGCGGCGGGCGTCACGCACTTCGCGCTGCATGATATCGAGATCGACGCCGATTTGGCGTACCGCTTTGCGTGAATACAAGTCAAGCAGCGAACGGTCGCGAATCTGCGCGATCAGCGGTGCCACGGCCTTGACTGCCCCCATTTGCCCCGTGGTATAAGTGGTGTCGAAACGCCCGATAGCTGTTTTGATCACGAAATCATACAATGGCTCGGCATTCGCAATAAGCGCGCGAACCGCCTCATTGCCACGTTTGATGCGCAGATCACATGGATCGAGATTGTCATCAGCCACGGCGACGAACGCCTGCGTCGAAAACGCGGCATCCAATCCGAACGCGTGAATCGCAGCCTTCTGACCGGCGGCATCGCCATCGAAAGTGAACACGATACGGGAACTCAACTGCTGCCCATCAACCTTCAACGGACCAACCAGCTGCACCGCACCCAACGAGTCGTCGGCGATAAGACGACGTACGATTTTGGCATGTTCCGCACCGAACGCGGTACCGCATGTGGCGATCGCGGTGTCGACTCCGGCCAGATGCATGGCCATCACGTCGGTATAGCCTTCGACGATCACCACCTGACGTTTCTTGACAATCGCAGCCTTCGCCATGTCAATGCCATACAGCACCTGGTTTTTGCGATACAACGTCGTATCCGGCGTATTGATGTATTTCGCGCTGATTGAATCGTCCTCATACAATTTGCGTGCGCCGAAACCAAGCGTGCGTCCGGTTGAATCGCGAATCGGCCATGTTACGCGGCCACGGAAATAGTCATACACCCCATGCTGGCCTTGACGGGCCAAACCTGCGTCCAACATTTCCTGCTGTGTGAAGCCCTTGCCTGCCAAGTACCGCACCAGATTATCCCAGCCTTGCGGAGCATATCCGCAACCGAATCGTTGGCAATCGGCCTGGCTGAAATTACGGCCATCAAGCAGTTTGCGCGCGGCGAGCGCGTCTTTGGTCATCAGCTGCGAGACGAAAAACTCCTGCGCGGCCTCGTTGGCTTCCAACAGGCGGGCACGTTTCGAACCGGTATGCTCCTTCTTGGCGTTCGACTGGTCATAACGCAATTCGATATGGTATCGATCGGCCAAAAGCTCGACGGCATCACGAAAGTCGACGTTCTCCTGATGCTCCACATAGCCGAACACGTCTCCGCCAAGACCGCAGCCGAAGCAATGCCACACACCGAGCGCCGGACGCACGGAAAAGCTTGGCGTTTTCTCGTCATGAAACGGGCACAGCCCCACGTATGTGCCAGTTCCTGAAGGTTTGAGCGTAACCGTTGCGGACACAATGTCGTACAGATCGGCGGTGGCGCGAACTTTTTCGATATCTTCCTTCAGAATCATTCCTGGCATAGCTCACCACCTTAACAGCAAGCGCGGCACGTTGACCAACCGCCGAACGTACCGCGCCCACCATATTGACTTTCACGGCGTGCCTCCCATCGCACGCCTGATTCTTTATAGGAGGGTTGCGGGATCGAGTTTGGCGAGATCTTCGACCGACAGCACGTCAGAGGCATGCTCGTACAGGCGCGGGATACGGTTGCACAGGCAGGTGAAGATCTCATAGCTGATGGTTCCTGCGGCACGGCCCCAATCGTCGGCGGTCGGCTCGGCATAATCCTCTCCGCGACCCGGTCCGAACAGCTGCACGGTGTCGCCCTCATGCACGCCAAGCTTTTCCGCGGAACCGTGCAGGTCAAGCATAAACTGATCCATGCACACGCGACCGGACACACGGTAGAGGCGCGGACCTTCCGTGGTCATCACACGCACCGGGCCTCCTGGCTTGACCACATGCTTCGCGCCTTCCATATCAAAACCGGAAGCGGAACGGTGAATGCCGTCCGCATAGCCGACAGGCACGATCGCGGTGGACGTATCGGACGGAGTCAGGTACGTGCGGCCATAGGAAATGCCATGGCCCGCTTCAACATCCTTGACCGTACCAAGCTGCGCCTGCAACGTCATGGCCGGCGTCAAACCGTATGTACCTGGCGTGCCCATGGCCGGATCAGCCTCATAACCATACAGGCCGATACCCGGGCGCGTCAGCTCAAAATGAATCTCGGAACGTGAAAGCGTGGCAGCGGTATTGGCGAGATGACGAATCTCCGGCGCAATGCCCGCCTGCTCCATACGACGGGTGAAATCCTTGAAATTCTCGATCTGCCTGTCGGTGGATGCCACGAATTCAGGAACGTCCGGAGCGTCCGCCACCGCCAAATGGCTCCACTGGCCGACGATATGCAGCACACCCTCCTTGGCGAGCGGCACCAGCTTGGCGAGCGCCGCGTCGAACGTGGCGGGCGTGAACCCGTTGCGGCCGAAACCGGAATCAACCTTCACATGCACACGTGCGGTTTTTCCAAGACGACGCGCCGCAGCCGCAACGCCGTCAATGCCCGGCAATGATCCGACGGAAATATCGATATCATTGTCGATCAGCTCGTCAAAAGGCACAGCCATGCCGTTATATACCCATGTCAGAATGTGGCAGCGGTCCGGCCCGATGCCCGCCTTGCGCAGCAGCAGCGCCTCATGTGATTGCGCCGTACCCAGCCAGGTCGCACCTCCCGCAAGTGCCGCGAGCGCGGCCGGAATAAGACCATGCCCGTACGCGTCGGCCTTGACCACACCCATCACGGCGGTGCCGGAATTCGGGCCGCCAACCACGCTCACCAGATGACGCATGTTGTTTCGCAATGCGGCCATATCGACGATGGCCTGCGCCGGATATTGCTTTTGGGCGGCCTCATAATTGGCCTTGCCTTGTTCGGATGAGAATTGCCATTCACGGGCAGCGTTGAAAGTCATGGCTCTATTGTTGCGCTCCCACGTGACGGCTTCGGAAAGGCGCGCACACATGGTGAGACGATTCACGGGGTTTTCACGGTTTTGTCCGCGCCAGGTTTTTACACTCTCCTTACATAAGGCGCGTACACCTCCCGTATATGAGGCGTTCAGCCCTTCTTTGATTTCTGGCGTTTGAGGCGTGCCAGAGTCCCGGAAATCCGTCCGGTCCAGCCCATATAAAACCATTTTTAGGGAATTAAGACCATGGATCTTTTTCGCAAAAAGTCAGTGGACCAGCTCGTGTCCGAGTCGACTCCGCTGAAACGCACATTGAAAACGTTTGACCTTACCATGCTGGGAATCGGCGCCATCATCGGCACCGGCATTTTCGTGCTCACCGGTAAGGGTGCCCTCACCGCAGGTCCGGCATTGTGCGTCTCCTTCCTTCTGGCCGCGGTCTGCTGCGGTTTCGCGGGATTGTGCTATGCGGAGTTCGCCGCGATGGCACCAGTGTCCGGTTCCGCATATTCGTACGCGTATTTGGCGTTCGGCGAGCTGATCGCGTTTGTGATCGGCTGGGATTTGATTTTGGAATACGCATTGCAGGCGGCCACCGTGTCCGCCGGATGGTCCGGATATTTCAACAAACTGTTGGAAGGTTTCGGCTTGCATCTGCCAGTTGAGCTGACCGCGGCATACGGCACCACACCAGGCGTGACCACATACTTCAATCTGCCTGGTTTCGTGATCGTGCTCATCATCACTTGGGTGCTGTCCATCGGCATCAACCAGACGAAGAAAACCAACGATATTATGGTGATGATCAAACTGGCCATCATCGTGCTGTTCATCGTGTGCACCGTCTGGTACATCAATCCCGCCAATTGGAAGCCGTTCTCCCCGTACGGCATTTACACGTTCCAGCCGGGCTCGACGCAGCCGTACGGCATCGTGCCGGCCGCGTCGATCGTGTTCTTCAGCTTCATCGGCTTTGACGCGGTGTCCTCTTCCGCCGAGGAGACCATCAATCCGAACAAGACACTGCCGCGCGGCATTCTGATCTCGCTGGCCGTGTCCACCGTGCTCTACATCGTCATGACGCTGATCATGACCGGTGTGGTGCCATACAAGGAGTTCGCAAACTTCATTGATGCTCCGGTGGCCGGCGTGATTCTCGAAACCGGTCTCAACTGGCTGGCGTTCGTTGTCAATCTTGGCGCTCTGATCGGCATGCCCACGGTGCTGCTGGTGCAGCTGTACGGCCAGTCCCGCATCTGCTACGCCATGAGCCGCGACGGCCTGTTCCCGAAGTTCTTCGGCGAAGTGCACCCGAAGTACCGCACCCCGTTCAAAGGTACATGGTTCTTCGGTATTCTAACGGCCATCGCCGGCGGTTTCATCAACATCAACGTGCTGTTCGAATTGGTGAACATCGGTACGCTGTCGGCATTCATCATCGTGTCCGCAGGCATTCTGTGGATGCGTAAGACCCAGCCGGACGCACACCGCGGCTTCCGCGCTCCGGGCGTACCGTTCACGCCGATCTGCGCAATCATTTTCTGCTTCATTCTGATTTGCGGTTTGAATTGGGAGACTTGGGTGCGTTTCGCAATCTGGTTCGCCCTTGGTTTGATTGTGTATTTCGTGTACAGCCGCAAGCATTCCGCATTGAACGAGCCAGGACTGTTCTAAAAACCGGCAATACTGTTGTTTTTGATATATCTTTCGTAAGATATATCAAAAACAACGCAATCGGATATAAAAATCCCGTTGAACATCTGAAATACGATATTCAACGGGATTTTTGTTTCTCAATATCGAAGATTGTTTGCGATTGTTTGCGATGAATTTATATTGATTGATACCAATCCATATAAATCCGCAAATCTCACCATTCATGACGCTGATAGGCGATACGAGTGGTATCGAACGGCCTGTCAAGCAACTGAATCAAGCCGCAGCGCGCAAAACCATTCGATTCGAGCACATGCTGCATGGCCTTGTTGTTGGGATGCGTATCCGCACGCACATTGCCGTAATGTTCGATGCACCAGTTGATGCAGTCCTTCGCCGCACCCTTGGCGAGACCCGACGAGGCAATCCGGTGGATGGTCACATACGGATCGTCATCCAGCCAGGCACCATCGATATTCACATACGTCGGGTCGACGCCCGGACACAATGCGAACTGGGCGAGCACACGTTCCTCGCCATCAACCGTATCAACAAGCAGCACAGTGCGTTGCGATTCGATATCGTCACGAACCACTTCCTCACGCGGGAACTTATCACCCCACTGCGTGGGATTGCCATTGGAGGCCATCAACTTGCGGGCATGCTCATAAATCTTCTGCATGGTCGGCCAATCAGCCATAGTGGCGCGGCGGAACCGCCGTTCAGAAGTAATGACGCTCTCCTCACCCATCTCGTTCACCTTTGCATCGCCTTGTCTTCTTCCGAGCGTTAAAAATACCATGCCCACGGCACAGTATTCGCAATATGCCCGAAAAGCAGACTTGCAACCACGCGCGAATCAGACCAGACGGCGCTCAAACGCGTCAGAGCTGATGCCCTTGGCAAGAATATCCTTGCACCATTCCTTCGCCGTGAACAGGCTATGGTCGCGGTAATTGCCGCAGCTTTCGATGGTGGTGGCAGGAACATCATCCCATGTGGCCTCGTATGCGATGAATTCCAACGCCTCCTTCAACGCGCGAGCCACTTCTTCTGTGGAATGCTCGCCCCATGTCAGCAGGTGGAAACCGGTACGGCAGCCGAACGGGGAACAATCGATATAACCGTCGATACGTTCACGCAACAGCACCGCAATCGTATGTTCGATGGTGTGCAGGCCACCGGTCGGAATCGCATTCTCATTCGGCTGCACCAAACGCAAATCATAATTGGAAATCACATCGCCATTCGGACCGGTCTGCGTGTCGATATAACGCACATACGGAGCCTTCACCTTGGTGTGGTCGAGCTGGAAGCTTTCCACAACCGGCTTGTCTTCTGCCATCATCAATCCTTTCTTCAACAACTGTTCGTCTCTACTGTCGCCGTTTTGCCGGCATACGTCAACCTCACCGCCATACATGTTGCCGATAACGTGTTACGTATCATATAAAACGCAGGGTTTTGCAATAATCGATACGATTATTCCTCAAGCTGACACGTCACATGATTCATGCAACGAAATCGCGGATCACTTCCATGAACCGTTCGCCATACGCTTCCAATTTGAGCGCACCAACGCCATTGACTTGCGAGAATTGCTCGCCGGTGACCGGCCTGACACGCACCATATCGCGCAACGTTTTATCGGAAAAGACGATATACGGGGGTTTACCGAGTTCGCGGGCGATGTCAAGCCGCAACGCGCGCAGTTTGGCGAACAATTCCTCGTCTCCGTCGCCCGGCACATACGATCCCATGGCCTGAGAGCCTACGGACGGCGATTCCGCACGTTTCGTAGCGTGCGTC